>Ga0114933_10000304_pt1 | contig 60618 bp, 53 predicted proteins | sample 4SBtaG_FD_89691 | JGI IMG/M metagenome (GOLD analysis project Ga0114933, IMG submission 89691) | Deep subsurface microbial communities from Kolumbo volcano to uncover new lineages of life (NeLLi) - 4SBTROV12_W25 metaG | ecosystem: Environmental > Aquatic > Marine > Volcanic | place: Kolumbo...
CAGCATTTCTGTCTCGCCCTCTTTGAGGTTTACATCCTTCCTCATTCAGCGCGGGACCCCCTCGTTTATATCACCTAAAATAGGTCGACATTATTCCCCAGTTTTATCGTGGAACGTAACACCAGGGGAGCCACGGTGCAAAAATGGTCGCTTCGGTTATGGCGAAACCCTGGCTTGGAACCCTGATTTTTCCGATTTTGTCGGGGGGAGTATTAGGGGGTGGATTGGGGTCGGGGTAGCTATAAGCATTGTTGCGAACCTCATCCGCCTGGTACCCCAAAAAATTATCAGTTAGGGTGTTAAAGCGTTGAATTTCGAGTTTAACTTCTACGCACTGACCATCCTGACAATCTTGGTTCGGAGGGGCTTCCTCAGGTTTGTAGAGTGTATCTGTTCGATGCATCCCCATAACGCTCACGATACCATATCGCAACATGCAGCGTGACTTGTCGATGTCAGTATTGGCTAATTGACATACGGTGTCTGGTAAGGCTTCGAATGGCATGACAAAAGGAACGTCGATCAGATTACTGTCTTTCGTGCTGAGTTTCTGGTGCCAAGGGAGATCCGTAAACCATTCATCCAAAAGCCTTTCCCCGGAAGCGTCCTGGCGAGGGGGTGGGGGCGGAATGGGGGCAACCACGCAAGCGGGGTTTAAATTGTAGTCGTCTACCACATTGGGGGTACGGATAAGCGATCCATCACAATTGCCTGTGATCGTGTTGTCTTCGTGCAGGACTGCTATACCACCGGACCAATTTTCTCTGCTTATGGTTAGTTGATCGTCGTTGTCAAATTGGCATTTAATCGGTATTTCTCCTTGCGCTGGCACCTCATTACAACTTAACGAGCCACCGCCATCACTGGGGGAGAAATGAAATGTGACTATACGAGGAGGACCGCTATTGAAGGCTGCATGAAATGGTTCGGGGTCTTCTTCATTCACAATACCATCCCCGTCAATATCCGCGTCACGCGTATCCCTAATTCCATCACCATCGGTATCTTTGCCTTTATACGAGACTTGTCCTCGGACCTCACCAGAGGGGTTGGCTACACTGTGGACATTGACATAGATACGCCCCTGTTCCACGGCGGTATGTAACTCGCTGAGACTGGTAATGCCACAATCTGAATCGAGGACAGCTATATTTTTGTCATCCAAAGTGAATGATGCCAATCTTCCATTTACATCGAACCCGCCAGGGATGAGTCCGAAGAGGGAAGCTGCAATAGAGTCATTTATATCTGCGTCGTGACAGTGAAGATGTGCTTGTGTAATCTCGGTTCCATCGACTACTCTGAGATTAAACCTAGCCTTGGTATCCTCCTCATTAAACGTTATTGAGAATCTTCCCTTCGTGTCGGTAACTACTTGAGGACGAACTTTGGCCCCAGAAAGCTTTGCCGTGAATTTCGTTCTTGGGTCGTCAGCGGCACCTGCCAAGAGAGAAGCAGTTACCACAATCAAGCCAAGTCTAATTAGAATTCTCATGTTGCTTGTTTTATTCAAAATTGACAATACTTAGGTCCAGTATTAAATCATTTTCATGATTACCCGGGTTTTCGACGGGTAAGATTTTTATTGATGTGCCTGTTGTTTCGGCTTCGTCAAAAGACTCTGTTGAAGCACCACGTTGAATTAACTCGTAGCTCTCAACGACATAGGGCAAACCATTGGAGCCTAATGTTGAGCGGCCATCCACTATATGAAAATGAAGGTGGGGTGCAGAAGTATTTCCAGTGTTGCCGACCAATCCAAGGACCTGCCCTCTTTTTACAATATCCCCAACTTTTACTATTGTGCTGTTATGTTTAAGGTGCGCATAAAAAGCAAAGCGACTTTTCCCCAAATCTAAAACAATATGATTTCCATCGGCTTCTTCGAGCGTTATACTGCTTGGGAGATCCCCTGGTATCTGATCATCAAACTTATCGACAACCTTAACTATCGTCGCATCAGCCACTGCCAAGGCTTCCTGTCCGTATGCAAAGTAGCTGGTAACATCTTTTGGGTTACCGACAAATAGACGATTAGCTTCATCAAGCTTTTCCCAGTCAATTGCAAAGCGCTGAGCTAAAAATATTTTCCCATTTACTGTCAGAAATCCGCGTATATGCCGTACAGCCGTACAGCAGCCATCCGCAGCAATCCAACGTTTACCTTTTAAGGGGGCAGCGATTTCTATTGCATCAGAAGAATTAACTTGAGTGAATCCTGTCAATTCAGTATATTCCTCCTCACCCGGGGTCAGGCCTACAAAGTTGGCAAAGCCCTTGGGAATTCCTTCAGGTACAGTTATTTTTAGTCGATGAGATAAATTTGATGGAATATTTTCGAATGATTCAACCGAAAAAGTTAGAAATGTTAGCGCAGATTGCCCTGGTTGCAATGTATTTGCGGAAGCCTTCGTTCCAAGCAGCTCTAGTTTTTGATCAATTTTTTCACCTGAAAAATTAGAAAAAACATCTTCAGAACAACCGTCCATAATATCGACTGAATTTATTTTCCAAGGTAAACTGGATGCGTTGGTAAGCAGCAGTTCGTAGACCAAGTGGTATCTGCCGTCCGAGGCGATAACAGGGTTAGGAATTGTAAGTAGAGACGAAACGATCGGTGTAAACTGGTCTTTTATATTAATTGGTCCGTCAGGAGTACAAAGATTGTACTCATTAGCGGTGGTATCTACACACTCCTTGATGCACTCTTGGTCTACACGGTCTTGTCTCCCACACTCTTTTTTTGTACAACGCTTTAGTGCATGGCTAATTTTTTTCGTGCGTTCTTCGAATGAGTCGGCACTATCATGCGGTAGTTTCCCGGTATCGTCAGAGATAAAGGGTGATGTTGTACATGCGATTAATGCCAAAATGGGTATTATAGATAAAAACCTCATACCGACGACCCCTCTTTACATGCGCAAAGATTAACAGTATATCATTAATGTAATCCTATAACTTTATTATCTTTTGTCAACCGATGAAAGCTAGTGAGAGTGCAACGAATGAGGTTGGTCTTTGGTAAGTGGTCAGTTGTCCTGTTTTACCAGTGTGTACAGTGTCAGAGGGAAAACAAAGTAGGCATTTGTTCAGAAAATGTTTGTTTACAGTGACTATTAGGTATTATTAAGTGAAGGTATAGAATTTCTGCGGTATTAATAGCACCTGAAACTTAGAGGGTATTCAAATCTTAGGCGTTTTTTGATTGCCACGTCAGAGCATCTAAGGATACAAACTACAGCTTAAAACCTGATCTGTGCACCCGCTCCAGTGCCATATTCACTGTGCTGCTGGATGATCAGTGAGAAATACTTGTTGACGGTAAATCCACCCCCGACAATCCATTCTCCTTGTATTTCGGTATCGTACTGGGCTTCCCCGTAGATGAAAAATCGGTCGGTGATATCGATAGTGCGTCCTCCACTAATCCGAAATCGGCCGTTGGTCGAAATCCAAGTTGTACTTTCTAGATTAAAAGGTAATTGATAGCGAAATCCAAATATTCCTTCGACCAATGTAGGATCGACTTCATTGGTGGAATTAACGCCTATCAATGCTTGAAACAGCCGGTTGAAATAACGGTTGTAGGTAACCGATAAATCGTATTCATGTTTATTAATCCAGTCCCATTCCCAATCGGCGCGAAAAATGTTCCGAGTATTTCCGACCCTTAAACTGCCGTTGGTCATATTGTTCACAAAATTAGCGTCAGACCAGACCCACCACTGGTCATCGTAGAGATTTTGTCGGATTCCGACTAGGTCCGGATACAAATTTGAGCCTTCGTAATGAACTACCCGTGCCATACCAGCGTCTAGGTGGTAGAGCAAGTGGCAGTGGAAAAACCAATCATGGCTTTCGTTGGCGGCGAACTCGATTACTTGCTTGGAGAAAGGGGCAATATCAACAGTATGTTTCAGGGGTGAATATTCTCCATGTTTATTTATAACCCGGAAAAAATGTCCATGTAAATGCATGGGGTGATGCATCATAGTCTTATTGACAAGTAAAAAACGAACGTTTTCCCCACGACGAACCAGTATTTCATCGGATTCGTTCAGAATTTTACCGTTGATAGACCACACATAGCGTTCCATGTCACCTTCGAGGACTAACCTATATTCCCTGACCGGTCTATTATCCGGCAAAACGGTGGGGACTGGGGAGCGTAATTTAGAATAGGGAGTAAGTGGGCGTCCTTTTTGAGCGCGATAGGGATTACTTTGCATTTTACTGCCCGGAATGTAAGGAGACGGGAGTTTGCCGAAATCAAACCGGTTGTAGATTTTAGGATAAGGTACGCTAGTGGCGAGTATTTTTTTACCCCTACCAATAAACAATGAAGAATAACCAGAGCCATCTTGTGCGGTTGAGCGTAACTCATATGCGCCCTGCCCGGGTATTGTAAGCAGAACATCGTAGGTTTCCGCGACACCAATCAGAAAACGATCACTTTGAACCGGTTCGACGTCTAGACCATCTGCCGCAATAATGCGCAAGTTACCCTCGTCTCCGGCAAAGTCAATATAGAAATAGCTGGACGATGAACCATTAACTATTCTGACACGAATCGTTTCACCAGGGTTGGCGTCAAGCGTTGAAATCGGCTTGCCATTAGAGAGAAAGGCATCGTAATAAATATCTGATATATCCGCAGCTGGCAATGACATAGAAAAATTACGGTTCAACCAATCTTTGACACCGTCGTTCTGAATTGCGCCTACTACACTTTGCAATTGACCTTTCTGCAGAGCGTTCCAGTCAAAACCACGCTTTAGGGTTCGCATAACTTCTTTTGGATTCTGGTTGGTCCAGTCCGACAAGACTAGAACGTAGTCGTGGTCGGGTGTAATACGCGGTAGTTGCGGGTCAATAACAATTGATCCATAGATTCCGCGCTGCTCTTGCAAACCTGTATGGGAATGGTACCAATATGTGCCGGTTTGAATGATCGGAAACTTGAAGATATGTGTGGTGCCTGGCTTGATAGGTGGCGTGGTGAGATAAGGCACACCATCATCTTTGTCTGGCAGTAGAATGCCATGCCAATGCAGAGAGGTTTCGACATCCATTTGATTTTCCACGCGGATAATGGCTTGGTCGCCTTCGGTAAATCTCAGAGTTGGCCCAGGGATGGTACCGTTAATAGTCATGGCTAGCACTTCCTCGCCGGTTATATCAACTGTTTGGTGGGAAATGATCAGATTATACTCGACTTCCATTGCCATATTCGGCAATGCGGTCAACATGAGTATTAGGCTGATGAACAACCTTATGGGAATGGATAGTGGCATCATTTAGTTCCCTTCACAGGAGCCTTTGATAACTGTACCAAAAAATGAATGGGGAGTTTTTTCTTATTTGTTAAACAGTATGAGAGTGGCAGTATACATTGTATTGGAAATAGCCTTGGTTAATTCCGATTTCAGCACCCTAACAGAACTCGACGATAATGTTAGCATTCTAAGTCAGGCTACCTTAATATCTCTCTTTGGGGGTGTATTTTGCCTAGATTAGGGTGACACTGATCTTTAAGTCTAAAAATTAAAACGATCTGGTTATCATATAGGGTCTGGGCTAACCCGCACACCAAGTTAATAAAACGAGTAAGGCCTTGTTTTTCGATTGTCAGCTATGTGCCATTGAATGTATACAGATTGTGATCTGATCAATGCGGATAGGTAAATGCAATAAAGCGCAAATTTTAATGGTGCTAGGATTGGTCACTTGTGATGCTGGTATCGTTAAAGTGAATTACTCGTACACTGCGGAATTTACTGGCGTATAGACAATAACTCTAGGACAATAGTTATACTATGTTTGTTGGTCACTATGCCGCTAGTTTGGCCCTGAAAAAGTTTGAAAAGAGTGTTGCATTAGGCAATCTTTTTCTCGCCGTTCAGTTTGTCGATATTTTATTTTTCCTATTTGTTTTACTGGGCATTGAGCGAATGAATATAGTGGAGAACTTTACCCAGTCTACCCACTTCGAGCTAGAATTTATGCCCTATACACATGGCCTGTTCGCGGCCATTTTCTGGACTGTTGCGGCTTATGTGTTTTTCCGGTGGATTTTCGTTAAGAAAAACTCGGTAGCATTTGTAATTGCATTAGCGGTGTTCTCGCACTGGGTCTTGGATCTGATTGTACACACACCCGATTTGCCTCTATGGAGTGATGCATCACTTAAACTTGGTTTGGGTCTTTGGAATAATTCTATCGCCACGTTTTTACTTGAAGCAGCACTATTGATGTCTGCGCTTTGGCTCTATCTACAATCTACGTCAGCTATTTCAACTGTTGGGAAGTATGGTATGGGTGTTTTTGTGATTTTGCTTCTATTGGTGAATGCCGTGTTTCTCTTTGGTCCTCTATTAAGTAACAGTAAGGTGGCTATAACAGCATCGATACTAATATCCTATTTCTTATTTGCGGGGGTGGCATTTTGGCTCGATACGAAGCGATCATAGCTATTTTGAGCCCTTCCAAAGCGAAAGACGCATTTTATTTTTTACATTGTCGCGTAGATTGAGAAAACATCGAAGTCTTCAATTGCCGCAGCTGCTCGCCGAATGAGTTCTAGATTGGTTTTTTCCTCCATCATGCCACCAATTGCAAGTGTCACTACCATGGCTTCGAAGGGATAGATTAGATGGGCGCGGTATCTTTCGAGAAGATTCGTAAAATCGAGAATGCCTACACCATAGTTTGCAAGTACCTGTCGGTAATGTTCCAGAAGAGTCATTTCGTGAGTTCTTCGATTTTCAGGCTCTAGAGCTGTTGCCAAAAAGAAAGCTACATCTCCAATTCCTTCGCCAAGGCGGACAAGTTGCCAGTCGAGGAGCCCAGGGTGCGACTGATTCCAGAAAATATTACCGGGATGACAATCGTGATGAACTAGAGTTCGTGGTTCTTCAGACAGAAAACGCATAGCTTCACAACGTTTGTGGGCATATCGGATAGCAGGTTTGTGGAGTTTAGTCGGTATAGTGTCCGCCGCATATCTCAAACCGCGTTTCATTAAAGGAACGGCTAAAACGGTTCCCAAGCAATCTTCCCATCGTCGAAGTGGGTTGGCCAGCCAGTTATATTCCTGTTCGAGAGTCTCTTGATTCCAAAAACGCGCATGAAGCTGTGCTAGCTGCTCAACAACCAACGTGGCTTGTGTAGGAGTCAAGGTATCACTGGGTAATCCGGGAACAGCGCCGATTTCTGTCATATCAGCTAGAACGAGTATGGCTCCGTGTCCAAACTTGCTTTGTGCAGCTAGTATCGTGGGCCGCGCTACCGGTACCAAATGAACGATGTCTTTATAGAAGCACACTTCCATCCAGAGAAGTCTAGGTAAAGCCGTAATTAACCATGCTCTCCAAGACAACGATGGTAGTTTCACAAACCAACGATGGGGAAACCCCCCAGTCCCATTGTGTTCGACGACTACGCGTACTCGGGTTGTTGTCCCGACATCAATTGAAATGATATTGATTGCCAACACAGTGATGTTGGGCGCATGTAGATCAACAATTTGTTGAGCCCAAGCGACTGTCAAATCGCTCGGTTTACTAACGAGAATACTTTTTGCCACGTTTTTTGCCCGAATTCTGGTGGCGGAAATAACCAAAAGACAACGCAAAAGCTACAAAATGGCATTAAACCAAGAAGCTAAAAAGATGCAAAATGTTCTATGCATGGAGCATGAGTGCAACCACACATGTCATTCCTTTAATCCTTCGGTTAAGAACCTGTTATGTGTAGACTAATTCTTAGTCCCTACCTATATGGAACATAGAATTTTTATCTATTAACCTAACACCTAAGGTATACTATTTGGTATTCAAGATTTTGACAAACCATTATTCATCATAAGAGGCATTTGATTAGCTATAGGGTCATGTGCATCTGTAACGTGGAAGGAAATATTTGTACTATGAAAAGATTAGATGTTGTTCTGGTTAGAGTTATCCAGTTCTATGTATTCGTTTTTTTTACCTTTTTGGTGTTGGCTTATTTCGGTACATTATTATTGTTGCCGCTTTCCATTTTGATGAATCTTATCCGAATTTTAACACTAGTTGGTTTGCCAGAATTAGTTTCAATTGTTCTTGGGCTTCCTGCTGTGGTATATCTTGGTTACCTGGTTTATAAAATGCCAAACTTAACCAGGATCGTCGTAGACACAGGGTTGGAATTGGTTTCTATCGCTCAAGTGCGTATAAAAAGTTTTGATGAGATTATTGGTTCTCAAAAAAGCGATGAAACTCAATCGGAAGAGCAATCTATTGTAGCTAGCTAAGGTTTGGTATCTTCTGTCGAGGGTGGCTTTTAATGGCTACCAACCTGTGATGATAGAATTGTAATATTGGTCTAGCGAAAAGATGTAGAGAAGGGATTTAGGGGACGCAGTTTGGAGGCCGTTTTCTCGATAAAAATAGTGAGAACTAAACCTGGCGTAATCGATAAACCTGTGTTTTATTTAGACCTTCTATTTTCGGATAGCCCCCTTTAGCGCCTTTGTATAAACTCTTTTGTTCCCCTTAACTTAGCGCATTCACTACATATCTTACAGCTTTCGTAGTGGGTGTCCGTTAAGGTGGGTTGTGATGAGATGCTGGTGGGTAGCAAAGCTCTTTTGTGGAAGAAAGCATTGAAAAATGCGAGCTCGATGGCCTCTCGGATACAGTCTTTCCTGTGCCTACCAAAAGGTGGAAGCTGAAATAGAAGGATTGATTAGTTAGAATCCCCCTTCAAATTACGTGGTATTTTTTGCTAATGGGAAAGTTTTGGGTCGCTCCTTCTATTTTGTCGGCTGATTTCGCCAGGCTAGGCGAGGAGGTAGACAGCGTAATAGCGGCTGGTGCAGACATCATTCACTTCGATGTAATGGACAATCACTACGTGCCGAACTTGACGATTGGGCCGGTGGTATGTAAATCGTTGCGAAATTACGGCATTACTGCGCCGATTGACGTCCATCTAATGGTGAAACCGGTGGATCGGATTATTCCAGATTTTGCCGAAGCCGGTGCGGATTATATAACTTTTCATCCGGAAGCTTCGGATCATGTTGACCGTTCCGTTCAGTTAATTAGGGATTGTGGATGTAAAGCTGGTCTTGTATTAAATCCGGCGACACCGTTGGACTATCTTGATTATGTACTGGAAAAAATAGATATGGTGTTGTTAATGTCGGTAAATCCTGGCTTTGGTGGTCAGTCTTTTATTCCCTATATTTTGGACAAGGTGAGTCAAGTCCGGGAGCTTATCGATACCACCGGGAAAGATATACGATTGGAAATCGATGGTGGCGTTAAACCCAACAACATAAGAGCTATCGCTGAAGCAGGTGCGGATACTTTTGTTGCCGGCTCTGCGATTTTCGGTCAAGATAATTATGCGACTGTCATTTCGTCGATGCGCGAGGAATTGGCGAAGGCACATCCTTCGTATGAGGAAATATAGCGTCAGGGATAAGTAGTTTTTGCGGAGGATGGGACAGAAAAGTGCCGCTGTCCCGATTCTCTAGCAAGTATTTTTAAAGCATCCATCGGTGAAAAACGCTTACCCTGGATGCAGAAATTTCATGAGGGAAGAGTATATAGTATGCAACGGCCAGAGCTTATTGCTATCGATCTTGACGGAACTTTAATCGATTCGGCACCGGATCTTGCTTTTGCTGCCAGTGAGATGTTAAAACGTTTAGGTCGGGCACAGGTAGCTGAAGAACGGGTTAGAGATTGGATTGGAAATGGGGCGGATATGCTGGTTAAACGGGCTTTAACGGGAGAGATGGTGCCTGAGAAGAATCCTGTGGATTTCCAGCGAGGGCTTGATGTTTTTTCGGAAATATATGCAGATAATGTCAGTGTTCGGAGCAGCTTGTACGACGGCGTGACGGAGGGTCTTCAACGATTACAAAAAGCGGGTTTCAGTCTAGCCTGCTTGACCAACAAGCATTCTCGTTTTACCCGGCCGCTAATGAAGCGCACTGGTCTGGGTCCTTATTTTGACTACGTTGGCTGTGGGGATGATTTTGAACAATTGAAACCCCATCCGTCGTCACTTCTAAAAACCGCGGAACGGTTCAATGTTGCTCCGGCACGGTCACTCATGGTTGGGGATTCCGTCAATGACGTCCAGGCAGCTCGAGCAGCAGGGTTCCAAGTATTCTGTGTGCCTTATGGGTATCTTAATGGACTCCGCGTAGAAGATCTAAATGCTGATTTGATAATTGATTCTTTAGCGGATCTTCCAAACGTTTTAGAAAATTTACACTAAATGCACTCTAGCTGGCCTGTATTATGACGCTTGACGATTTTAAAGAGTTCGGCGCATTAGGGTTTAATCATGTTCCGATAACCCGTGAAGTCTTGGCTGACCTAGATACCCCCCTTAGTGCCTATTTGAAGCTTGCGGACGGAGCTTATTCTTATCTATTCGAGTCCGTCCATGGTGGTGAACAGTGGGGGAGATATTCCATTATTGGTCTTCCCTGCCAAGTGGTCGTGAAGGTCATAGGATCGCGCATTGATCTTGAAAAAAGCGGTGAAATTGTCGAATCGGTGGAGTACGAAAACCCTTTTGAGTGGATAAAACTATTCGCGGAGAGGTACAAAGTCCCTGAAATTAAAGGTTTACCTCGTTTTAATGGGGGATTGGTCGGTTATTTCGGATATGAAACTATTGGATATATCGAGCCTCGCTTGCGTTCTAAAGGCAAGCCGGATCCCATTGGCACGCCGGATATTGTGCTTATGGTTTCAGAGGATATGCTGATTTTCGATAATTTAACCGGAAAGCTTTTACTGATTACCCATGGAGATCCAGCCGATGCTGATTCTTATCAAAGATGTCAGGAAAGGTTAAATGAGTTAGTTGGGCAGTTACGGGAAGGAAAAGTAAATACTCGGAAACATCGAAACCGAATTGTATCTGAAAATGATTTCGTATCAGGATTCACTCAGCAAGGTTATGAAGATGCCGTACGCCGAGTAAAAGAATATATTGTTGCCGGTGATGTCATGCAAGTTGTGGTGTCTCAGCGTTTATCGATTCCATTTGGTGCTACATCCCTTGATCTGTATCGCTCGCTTCGGTGTCTAAATCCGTCCCCTTATATGTACTTTTTGAATCTGCGTGACTTTGAAATCGTTGGTTCTTCCCCAGAAATTCTAGTTCGCTTGGAGGATGGTGAAGTTACGGTGAGACCCATTGCGGGTACAAGGCCGCGCGGAGAAAATAGGGACGAAGATTTGGCCTTCGAGAAAGAGCTGCTTGGTGACCCGAAAGAACTTGCGGAACATCTGATGTTAATTGATTTAGGACGAAATGATACGGGCCGAGTCGCTAAAATTGGTAGTGTTGAATTAACCGACAAAATGATCATCGAGCGTTATTCACATGTCATGCATATTGTGTCTAATGTCACGGGGCAATTGGAGGATGGAAGGGATGCGTTTGATGTTTTAAGTGCGTCATTTCCTGCGGGTACGGTCAGTGGTGCTCCAAAAATACGGGCAATGGAGATAATCGATGAGTTAGAGCCCGTAAAACGGGGGATTTATTCCGGGGCCGTGGGTTATATAGCCTGGTCTGGTAATTTAGATACAGCGATTGCAATCCGTACCGCAGTAATTAAAGACCATACATTGTACATTCAAGCGGGTGCCGGTATCGTTTACGATTCGGTGCCACAAAAAGAATGGGAAGAGACCATGAATAAAGGTCGGGCAATTTTTCGCGCGGTGACAATGGCTGAGGCGGGCTTGGAAGGCGGCAAAAATGGCTAATCCACGGGTCGTTATGATCGACAACTATGATTCGTTTACCTATAACCTTGTTCAATATTTGGGCGAGTTAGGAGCTGATGTGGACGTTGTGCGTAACGATCAGGTAAACCTTGAGCAGATAAAGCAGCTAAATCCGGATCATGTTGTAGTTTCACCCGGACCCTGTACACCGAACGAAGCAGGAATTTCGGTCGATGCTATTAAAGCGTTTGCGGGTACCGTACCAATATTGGGGGTTTGTTTGGGGCATCAGAGTATCGGATTTGCCTTGGGTGGAAAAATTGTGCATGCCAAAAGTATCATGCATGGCAAAACCTCTATGGTGTATCACAATAGCGAAGGGGTTTTTGCTGGCCTTGATAATCCTTTTGAAGCAACCCGATACCATTCTCTAGTAATAGATCAATCCAGTCTCCCGCATGAATTGGATGTTACAGCATGGACCCAGGATGCCATGGGTGGCCGTGAGGAGATCATGGGTGTCAAACATAAACGACACAATTTGGAAGGCGTGCAATTCCATCCTGAGTCCATACTAACTGCTCATGGGCATGATCTGCTCAGAAATTTTTTGGGTGGTTCCTGAACGCTATTTATTTAGAATGAAAATTCAAGCAGCATTAGAACAACTGTTAGCGGAGAGAAATCTTAACGCTAGTGAAATGCAAAGTGTGATGCAAAACATCATGCAGGGGGACGCTACAGCCGCTCAGATTGCTGGCTTTTTAGTTGCTCTTAGGTGCAAAGGCGAGTCTGTCGACGAGATTGCGTCCGCTGCAGGCGTTATGCGCGAGCTGGCGACAAAGATATCTGTTCAGGGGCCTCATTTGTTAGATACTTGTGGTACCGGTGGTGATGGTGCAAACACGTTTAATATTTCGACTGCTGTTGCCTTCGTGGCAGCAGCGGCTGGTGCTAAGGTTGCGAAACATGGTAATCGCTCTGTTTCCAGTCGATCCGGGAGCGCCGATGTATTAGAAGCTGCTGGTGTCAATATCGATATAAGTCCAGATCAGGTAAAACAATGTGTCGATCAATTAGGAATAGGGTTTTTGTTTGCACCTAACCATCATGGTGCGACAAAACATGCTGTTGGGCCCCGGCGTGAATTGGGGGTCCGAACAATGTTTAACTTGCTGGGTCCTTTATCTAATCCAGCAAGTGCTCCGAACCAAATTATTGGGGTATTCGATAAGACCTGGGTTGAGCCTTTGGCCGAAGTCTTATTGAAACTTGGGAGTCACCACGTATTGGTGGTACATGCTGAGGATGGATTAGACGAAATCAGTATCGGTGCGCCCACTTTTATTTCCGAATTGAAAAATGAACGAATCGAAAGTTATACCGTTACACCCGAGCAATTTGGCTTTACTCGTACTGGGTTGGATGCACTGTCGGTGGAGGATCCTCAAGCAAGTCTCAGTGCTATCGAGGCAGTATTTCAAAATACACCAGGACCCTATTTAGATATTGTTCTGTTAAATGCCGGTGCAGCGATCTATGCGGCTAATTTAACAGACAGTTTCGAATTGGGAATTCAAAAAGCCCGAGTTGTCATCAAAGAAGGTGCTGCCCGCAGGAAACTGGATGAGCTCATTCAGCTAAGTCGTACATTTAGTCCTCAATCCGAAAACCAGCAGCCTGTAGTAGCAAGTATTCATAAGTCCCAGGCTTCGGATACTCCCGATATCTTAAAAAAGATTGTTCAACATAAATTTGGTGAGATTGAATCGCGAAAAAAGCGAATGTCCATCGCGGATCTGCAAGAACAGATTGAATCGGTTTCAAATGCTCGGGGGTTTTATCGTGCATTAACAGCCTACATTGAAGATGGTCGATCTGGGGTTATAGCTGAAATAAAAAAGGCGTCTCCAAGTAAAGGGGTGCTGCGGGAGGAATTCAATCCCATCGAAATTGCTCAAAGCTATGTTAGGGGTGGTGCTGCTTGTCTTTCGGTACTGACGGATAGTAAATTTTTTCAAGGTTCAGAAGTGTATTTGCAACTTGTTCGTGGAGCATGTTCTGTACCAGTTTTACGTAAAGACTTTATGATCGATCCCTATCAAATTGTCGAAGCGAGGGCGATCGAAGCAGATTGTGTTCTGCTTATCGTTGCTGCACTTGGCGATGGTCAGATGAAGGAGCTAGCGGATACCGCTATCGAATTAGGTATGGATGTTTTGGTGGAGGTCCACGATCGAGCGGAATTAGATCGCGCGCTTGCTTTGGAACTTCCTCTGATTGGGATCAATAATCGGAATTTACGAACTTTCCAAACTTCGTTCGCGACTACAATCGATCTAGTAAAGGACATTCCAGACAGTTGTCTAATCGTGACCGAAAGCGGCATCCATACTACTGAAGACATTGTGCTCATGCGGGAAAATGGTGTTAATGCCTTTCTGGTTGGAGAAGCCTTCATGAGGGCACCGGACCCAGGTGAAAAACTCAAGGAATTATTCGGTTTTTAGTTGTTTTTGCTGTTGCACCGATAGCTTCTGTTTTACGTCACACACCTGGATAAAAGAGCATTTATGATACTGGAACAGAGTGACTGTTAAGAGACCTAGAGTGTTATTATGATTTTTGGGTGGAACGGTTGCGGAATAACAGTCAAAAACGTATATTACCGATTAGGTAGAAATGAGGAGACGGAGAATGAGGCATTTATTAGTAGGTCTTTTGTCCTATGTGATTTTGGGTTGTTCGGGCGTGTTCGCAGCACCTTTGGGGCTGCCAGATGTTCCTGTTCCAAAGAACAATCCCCAATCGGTGGACAAGGTTAAATTAGGAAACAAGCTCTTTCACGATAAGCGATTTAGCTCCACCGGTACGGTAAGTTGCGCAAATTGCCACGAAGCTTCCAAGGCATTTACCGATCGGCTTCGGGTTTCGGAGGGGATCAAGAAGCTGACAGGGACCCGTAATGCACCCACAGTGATAAACGCAGCCTATTTTTCGACGATGTTTTGGGATGGGCGAGAGCCGTCGCTGGAAATGCAATCGCAGCAACCGTTTCTAAATCCGGTGGAAATGAATCTGAAGGATCACGAACCGATTCTCAAAGTAGTACGTAGTGATCCGGATTATGTCAGTGCTTTCAAGGATGTTTTTGGTAAGTCGAGCGATCAGATTACGATGCGTGAAGTATCGATGGCAATTGCGAGTTTTGAACGTACCTTGGTATCAGGTGATTCTGCCTTTGACCGATATTGGTTTGGAGGTGATAAAAAAGCACTCAAGCCTTCGCAAAAAAGGGGTTTTAGGGTATTTTTGGGTCAGGGCCGTTGTGTTTCCTGTCATACCATCGAGCAAGACCATGCACTGTTTACCGATAATAAATTCCACAATTTAGGCATAGGTTTTAAGCGAATCCGAAATAAGGTCAATGAAACAGCCCAACAATTTTTAAATTCTAAACATCAAGGGGCTGATGTCGATCAAGCGGTTCTCACCGCCGAAAATACTTCTGAGTTGGGGCGATTTGCGGTAACCGAAGATGTTACGAACATTGGTGCGTTTAAAACTTCAACTTTGCGTAACATCGATCTTACAGGTCCTTATATGCATGATGGTAGTCTTGAGACGTTGGAAGATGTGGTCGATTTCTATAACAATGGGGGACGTCTAAAAAAGACTGATCCAGTAGATGATTTTCAAAGTGGAGGCATTCGTCCACTCAATTTGACCGATCGGCAGAAAAAGGATTTGGTGCGTTTTATGGAGGCGCTTACAAGTCCAAACGCTTTGAGGTTGGTGAAAAATTAATAATGGGGTATTCGATGAAAAATTCTAAAGGTCGACGCGATTTTTTAAAGAAGAGTAGTGTTGCGCTGGCGGCGAGTACTCTTCCTCTCAGCCTGGTAGAAGTTGCTTTTGGCAAGGAGCCGGGTTTTACATTTGCATATATTTCAGATTCTCATATTACTCACCTCAAAGGTAATAAGTTCGTTCGAAATTGGGATCGTGGTTTAATTAAAGCGGTTGCTGAGGCAAACTTGCTGACACCAAGGCCCGACTTTACCATTTATGGTGGAGATTTGGCACAGCTCGGAACGCGAGAAGAAATCGATCACGGACTGGAAATAATGTCAGGTGTTAATGGTAAAGTCCATTATGTCATGGGGGAGCATGATTACTATGTGGACCTTGGGGAATATTGGGAGTCTAAGCTGGGTCCGCAATGGTACAGTTTTGATCACAAGGGTGTACATTTTGTTGTCCTAAATAGTATCGTCACGCATGATTCATGGACCCATAAGAAATGGGAAAATGGTATGGCTAGGATGCTACAAATGGCCCGATTGGATAACCCTAATGGTTCCCCTTTTATGGTTGGGGAAAAGCAGCGGACGTGGCTAAAAAATGATTTGGCTAAGGTTAATAAAACAACACCTCTTGTTGTCCTCTCCCATTCGCCGTTGCAAAAAATCTATAGAGGTTGGAATTTCTGGACGGAAGATGCCGAACAGGTTCAGGCTATTTTAAAACCGTTTAAGAAAGTTTCGGTGTTATACGGACATGTCCACCAAATTCAGTATAACCAGATTGGCAACATCAGTTTTGCGTCTGCCATGGCGACCGCATGGCCATGGCCCTATCCATCGACGTATTCGCAACAAGCCAGCTATCTGCCCAAAATGACCATCGAAATGAACCGTGCCGATCCGTTTAACGAAAGAGATGCGACAGGGTGGCAATTTATCGACGTGAATTCCGGACATGTTGACGTCAATTATACGCTTGCCGACAATACGAATCGCAGTGTAGTGTTTGATGAAAAACAAAAGCGCCCTGTCGATTCGAAGTATAATACGTCGAAAAGAACACGTCAGCAGACGCATTACTAAGGGTTTCTGGATTCAAGAAAGATCGATGAGGAGGCGATTGTCCAAATGAAAAAAAACAACGTAATAGTTCTATCGGGTGTCTTGCTGTTATTTTCAAATTTTTCTCTCAAAGCAGACGAGTTTACGGATCCTGAGTTGGCGCGGTGGGAAGCTCAGTTTATGGAGGTGGTTAAACAGGGGGAAGATTTGTTTCACGGTGGTCTAAAAACGCCTAATGCAGTCGCGTGTGCACAATGTCATCCGAATGCCACTAATACCCACCCGGAAACGTATCCGAAGTTCCAAAAACAATTGGGTAAAGTAGCTGAGCTGTTCGAGATGATCAATTGGTGTATAAAGAATCCGTTGGAAGGGAAGCAGCTACAGGCAAGTGATCCCAAAATGATTGCCATGCAAGCCTACATGAAGTACGAGCGTCGTGGTGTAAAATTGGCTCCAGGGAAACACTAACGGAGTAATCCATTTTTTAACCAAGCAAGATTGGTTGGTGTGATAGAATTCACTCCAAGTTCAGGTTCCGGGACCGTTATAATCCGATCGGTGAATTTAACGTAATCGATGAGTTTCATTTTTTTACCCATCGAATAAAAGGATCGACGGGAGGACGAAACGGTCACCAAGTTCCTGCAGACTAAAAAATTGTTTTTAAATACTGAATTTACGAAAGAGGTAATTATGTCATTGAAAGGTACCCAAACTGAAGAAAATTTGAAAGCTGCATTTGCTGGTGAGTCCCAGGCAAATCGTCGGTATCTTTATTTTGCTCAGAAAGCCGATGTTGAAGGTTATAACGATGTATCGGCTGTATTTCGTTCCACTGCTGAGGGTGAAACCGGACATGCTCATGGCCATTTAGAGTATTTAGAGGAAGTTGGTGATCCGGCAACGGGGGAGCCAATCGGCACGACGCAATTGAACCTCAAGGCTGCGATAGCCGGTGAAACCCATGAATATACCGATATGTATCCGGGAATGGCAAAAATGGCGCGGAGTGAAAATTTCAGCGAAATTGCTGATTGGTTTGAAACTTTGGCAAAAGCCGAGCGTTCTCATGCAAATCGTTTCCAAAAGGCGCTTGACTCGTTGGATTAAATTGTAAGCAATAACTCCCTAAAACCTTATAAAAGCCGGGCTTATGCCCGGCTTTTATATTGTGAAGCGTATTTGACCAAACTCGGGTTTCTGATAAATTTCGAGCACCTTGTCACTAAACGCTTTTGCTGTTCCTCGCTATATAAATCGTGACAATCTGAATGAATACATCCAATATTCAAATAATATGGTAGATAGTCAAACTGGGCAAAGAGAAGGAAGTGTCGAAGCCCCGAGTCGCGATCCGATTGATTGGCAAAATCCGGATTACTATCGCAAAGAATCGCTGTTCAAGGAAATGGAGCGTGTCTTCGATATCTGTCACACGTGTCGTCGGTGCGTAAATCTTTGTAATTCCTTTCCAACGTTGTTTGATCTTGTCGATAATTCCGAAACGATGGAAGTCGATGGCGTGGATCGAGAAGATTTTAATCAAGTGGTTGACCATTGCTACTTGTGCGACCTTTGCTTTATGACCAAGTGTCCCTATGTTCCGCCACATCCTTGGCGTGTGGATTTTCCCCACCTCATGCTCCGGGCAAAGGCGGTTAAACACAAAAATGGGAAAACAGGAATTCGTGACCGTATTCTGTCCTCTAACGATGCTGTGGGTAAATTGGCTCGAATACCCATCGTGGCTGAAACTGTAAATGCAGTAAGTCAGAGTCCTTCCGGACGGCGCGTATTGGCAAATACTCTCGGTATCCATCCGGATGCGCATTTGCCGACTTACCACCGGGATACATTGCGAAAACGAGTCGCGCGTTCTGAATCGCCAGAGTTAGCATTTGAAGCGACTTCGGAAACACGAGGGCAAGTGGCACTGTTTGTTACCTGTTATGGCAACTCGAACGAACCGGGATTGGTTGAAGATTTGATTGCGGTGTTCGAGCACAATAGTATCAGAATAATACTCACCGAGAATGAAACATGTTGCGGGATGCCAAAGCTCGAGATCGGTGATTTGGATTCGGTTAAAAAGGTTAAGGAATCGAATATCCCAGAACTTTTGAAATTGGTCGATAATGGTTTCGACATTATCGCTCCTGTGCCTTCGTGCGTGTTAATGTTCAAACAGGAATTACCGTTACTTTTTCCAGACGATAACGACGTTCAAACTGTTAAAAATAATATTTTTGATCCTTTCGAATATCTCATGCTACGACATAAGGATGGAAAGTTAGCCACAGAATTTCCTAATTCCCTCGGTCGGATTATCTACCATGTTCCATGTCACCAGCGTGTGCAAAACATTGGACTTAAAACACGCGATACACTAGCCCTTGTGCCAGGAACGTCGATCGATGTGATAGAACGTTGTTCAGGACACGATGGTAGCTATGGTTTGCGAAGCGAAACCCACGAAATATCTCGGAAAATTTGTAGGCCGGTCGCTAAAAAAGTACTGCAATCTCAAGCGGATCATTTCGTGAGTGACTGCCCACTTGCAGGACACCACATAGCGTTAGGTACGGACAAAGAAAAACCAGGAAAAAGTCCTTTTTCACTCCTACGCCATGCATACGGGATTTAATGATGGATAAATTGAGTCTAAAAGATCTTTATTCTCTTGAAGATTATGCTATTAATCGCGTGGATTTTCGTGCGAAAGTCATGAATCATAAAAAAAATAGGCGATTATCCCTAGGCCAAAATATGACATTGTATTTTGAGGACCGGCTCACGATGCAATATCAGGTGCAGGAAATGCTTAGGATCGAACGAATCTTTGAGAAACAGGGTATTGAAGAGGAGTTAGAGGCTTATAATCCATTGATTCCCGATGGTAAAAATCTAAAAGCGACTTTTATGATTGAAATACCTGATCCTATTGAGCGGCGCGAGAAGCTCCAGAAATTGACCGGTATTGAAAATCAAGTGTGGTTAAGAGTGAATGGCCACGATCCAGTAATACCTTTCGCTGACGAAGACTTGGAACGTACTAATGATAAAGCAACTTCGGCTGTACATTTCTTGCGTTTTGAGATGACTTCGGAAATGGTAGCGTCGCTTAAGGGAGGAGCTAATCTTGCTGCAGGAGTTGATCACCCAGTCTATTCTCACCGTATAGATCAGGTACCTGAGAACATTCGGAACGCCCTGGTTAAAGATTTCAGTTAGTGTGAAGTTGTCAAAATATTAGTAGTGTAGTGTACAAGCAGATCGGATAGACCTTTGGGAGGTCTGTTTCCATTATCGCTATAAATTTCGCAAATCTAAATCTGTTAGGAGTCGTCTTTAGCGGCTGAAAGAAAACTATTTTCGCCCTGAAGACCGGCTTGTTTCATGGCATTGTCGGCGCGGACTAACAGCGAGTTTGCAGCAAGACTAGCGTCATCCCCTGTAAGCGATAGTAAATGAGGATCGCATTCGACGATACCAATACTGATTTCGGAACTATGGCTAGTCGAATTCAGCTGCAGGTTGGAATTTCTGCAAATTCGCTGACAAACGAATTCGGCATCCTTCGCGTAAGTATTAGATAACACAACGGAAAACGTTGCGGCATCGTAACGTGCTAGGATGTCACTTCGGTGACGGAGCTCGTCGCGAAGGATATTGGCGGATTTGATCAGGATTTCGTTGGTGTAGGGTTTACGATTTTTAATTGCGTTGCTGGTTATTGGATCAAGACCGATCATCAGTAGCGAGAATGGTTGGTGGGTAATCTTCTGCTGCTTGATTCTAACATCGAGAAGACTCAAAAACTCAAAACGAATCAACGTCTTTGTAAGCGGGTCTAAAACCACCGATTCCTGCTCAAGGCTTTCCTGAGCCTCAAGCCATAGTACATTGATAATCCCTAATGCACAGGCCAGTAAAACACCGAGAATCCAAGCAAAATACCACATTGAAAACGCCCCGTTTTAGTAAGCCGTATGTTGATTTTCACGGATTTTTGCCACACTGACTTTTCCTTTTAAAATACGGTAGACCCAACTTGTGTAGGTGATCACGATGGGTACAAAAAACAGTGTGACCCAGAATAGGACTTTCAGCGTCAAGAAGCTTGATCCCGAGTCCCAGATGGTTAGACTATGGTCTGGATGAGTGCTGGACGGAAGAAGGAAGGGATACAGGGATAAGCCAACGGTCGCAATAACGCCTGCTATGGAAATGCTACTGGTGATAAAGGCTAAACCTGGCTTTCCCCGTTTGGACAATGCCACAGTTAAAACCGTAAAAAGAAAAACTTGCGTAGGAATTGCCCATAACCAATCGAACCGCTGATAGTTTACCATCCATGCTCCCAATGCGGTGTAAACGGATTTATCTAAAGGGTTCAGCGCTCTATTTAACTCACCGATCGTTTCGATTTGGTATCCGATTAGATTAAAGGTGATTTGGCTCCCGCAAGTTATAAAACCGATTAGAAAAACACTCGCTGAGAAAATGACCGCTTTTTGACACCGATTCGCGATTACATCTTCTGTTTTTAATTGTAGGTACACAGCACCGTGCATGACTAACATACTTAGGCTAACAATTCCGGTTAAAAGTGCGAAGGGATTCAATAACGCCAAAAAGCTGCCGGTGTAATAAGACCGCAGATCAGTATCGAAATAAAAGGGGACTCCCTCGAATAGATTGCCGACGGCAATACCAAACATAAATGCAGGTCCAACACCACCTATAAAAAGCCCCCAGTCCCAGGCATTGCGCCAACGAGGGTTTGGAAGTTTGCTACGATAATCAAACCCAACTGGCCTTAAGAACAGGGCGCCCAAAGCTAAAAGCAACACGAAATAAAAGCTAGAAAATGCTGTTGCATAAACCAATGGCCAAGCTGCGAATAGGGCGCCTACTGCAGTAACAAGCCAGACTTGATTACTCTCCCAGGTTGGACCGACTGCATTTAGCAGGACGCGACGTTCCTCATCGGATTGCCCAACAAAGGGGATCAGTGCACCAACCCCTAGATCGAAGCCATCGGTGATAGCGAAACTAATCAGCAAAATTCCGATGAGCAACCACCAAATTAGTTTGAGTATTTCGTAGTCCAGCGTCATGCTGCGCCCCCAACCTTTTCATAATAATAGCGACCCGTATGTAGGGAACTAGGCCCGAGCCGAGCATACTTAAACATCAGAAAGATTTCGATGATGAAAAGCAAGGTATAGAAGATGATAAAGCCGGCCAAACTCATATAGAGTTCCTCTGTAGTACGGGTTGAGACACTCAAATGAGTCGGCAAAATTTCCGCAATAGTCCAAGGTTGTCGACCATATTCGGCTACAAACCAACCGAGTTCACTGGCGATCCAAGGTAACGGTATAGCATACAATGCGATCCATTGTAACCAGCGATATTGCATGACGCGTTGGGTAGAACAAGCGTAGAATGCGACACCAAAAATAAACAGCATTGCAAAACCGCACGCGACCATTAGTCGAAAGGACCAGAATAATGGTTCTACCTGGGGAATGGTATCCTGGGCGGCTAGTAGAATCTGAGCTTCAGTAGCATTTGTAACATTTTCAGTATATTTTTTGAGTAGTAGACCGTAGCCTAGGTAGGGTTGGTATTCTAAGAATATCTTTCGGATTTTGGGGCCATCATCTCCTGCTTTCAAACGCTCTAAAAGTTCATAGGCGATCATGCCTTTACGAATTTTTTGTTTATTTTCGATGAGGATTTCGCGTATGCCGACAACAGGCACGTCCACCGAACGAGTTGCGATCAATCCTAATACCCAGGGGATTTTTATTGCATAGTGGGTTTCCATATTTTTTTGATCGGGAAAACCGAAAAGGGTAAAGGGCGCTGGTGGATCGGATGTTTCCCACTCTGCTTCAATCGCCGCTAGCTTGACTTTCTGGATTTGCCCATCGGTGTAACCACTTTCGTCACCCAGGACGATGACCGAAAGTGATCCTGCGAGCCCGAAACCCGCCGCAATTGTGAATGAACGGATAGCAAAGCCAAGGTCTCGTTGGTTGAGCAGGTAATAAGCGCTGATTCCGAGAACGAACATTGCTCCGGTACAATATCCAGCGGCGACAGTATGGACAAATTTTACCTGTGCAACGGGATTGAAAATGACTTCAGCAAAGTTCGTGACTTCCATGCGCATAGTTTCGAAATTAAATACAGCACCAACAGGATTTTGCATCCAGCCGTTAGCAATCAGTATCATGAGTGCTGATAAATTAGTTCCAAGCGCTAGTAACCAAGTGCATGCCAGGTGTTGGACTGGACTCAGTCGATCCCAACCGAAAAAGAAAAGCCCGATGAAGGTTGATTCCAGAAAAAAAGCCAGCATACCTTCGACGGCTAGCGGGACACCGAAAATATCCCCCACGAAATGAGAATAATAAGCCCAGTTGGTTCCGAATTGGAATTCAAGGGTTAGACCGGTTGTTACACCTAGAGCGAAATTGATTGCAAACAGTTTTCCCCAGAACCGCGTCATATCCTTGTATATCTGCTTTTCGGTCATGACATACGTTGATTCCATGATCGCAAGCAAAAGTGACAAACCAATGGTTAGTGGGACAAACAGGAAGTGGAACATCGCGGTTACGGCAAACTGTAGCCGCGATAGATCAACGATCTCTTCTGTAATCATGTATTTGATTTTTCTTATCCGAAGAGAATCCAGCGACAGGTACCGACTGGCCCAGTACCAACTGATCGATGTCCTGGTGCGTAAGATGTTGGTCTATTGGTTCATTGAAAAACAAAAGTTTAAGGGAGATTATTAGGGCGACCTTTACGACTAAAACAAAAAAAATCTCCAATTTGAAGGTATTATTTTTGGTGTTTTGGCGAATAGCACCCGATTTCATTGCTTTCTAATGAATGTGTCTCTACTATCGAAACGAGGTTGGGGTTCTCCACGTAAAAAAAAGATGCAAATATCGGTTAACATTCTATCGCGTTTGTACCCACTGATCTATGACCCTCAAAAAGGAGGTCTAGATTTGTTCAGGCAAAGATTAACAAGGTCTTGAATCTTGGCTGTTCCGACACACATAACCGTGTCTGCACCGCCCCAATACAATTTTAGAGTACCGTCGTCTTCAGCGATTGCCGCACAGGAAAAGACTACATTGTGAACATAACCGGTGATTTCCCAAGGATCTTCCGGTGAAAGAATCCATTCGTCCGCGACACCTATTATCTTTGACGGATCAGTGAGGCTGTGTAGTGCGGCACCGAGGCGGTAAACGCTTCCATCCATAGTAGGAAATACACCATGGAATATGTTCAGCCAACCCTGGTCTGTTTTTATGGGTGTGGCCCCCGGGCCGATCTTCATTTCGTCCCAGTGATAATCCATCGATTTGATAAGCACTTCGGAATTCCCCCAATGAATCAGGTCTGGTGAATAGGAAATCCATATTGACCAGGGACTGATTTCTGAATGAGGTCGGTCAAGCCTGACGTAGTTTCCGTTGATACGTTCAGGAAACAGGACCACATTGCGCATGTCGGCTTGGGATATTAGGGATATCCTTTCAACAGATTTGAAATCACGGGTTTTGGCCAATCCTATGCGTACACCATGCTTTGAGTATGCACTGTAGGTAATAAAATACTCATTATCGATGACGGAAATCCTCGGGTCTTCTACCGAAAATTCTTCGTATTCTGCGAATATGCCCTCTGTGGCGGGTGTTAGGAAGGGCTCTGGTAAAACATTAAACTGGTAGCCATCGTTGCTCTCGGCTAAACCTAATATAGAACGGCCGTTATACAGATGGGATCGAAACAGCATGAAATAGCGGCCATCAAATTTTGCTACGGCTGCATTGTGTACTGTCTCGACAGGATAAGGAACATCTTTTTTGGTAAGAATCGGGTTGCCGGAGTAGCGTTTTACTATTGCATTCATGAATATACCTGTCTGTTATGCTTTACCGTGGAGTAACAATTCCTTTACCTCTGAGATTCGCAGTTTCTACGTTAAAAAATGTTGCTTTACATGTTAAAACGCTTTTTATTCGTATTGAACCAACGAATTTTAGGGGCAATCTGAACGGTTACGATATCGTTTTAAATAGCTACACCGTAGCTGTTTTAAGGTCGGACAATACCCTCCAAAATAGTGTTAATGATGATCATTCTCCCTTTCGGCCAAAATTCGGCCGTAAAGATTTAAATATTCTTGGGCCATTCGGGTAACGGAAAATTGTTTTTCAACACGATTTCGGCAGTCGCCCCTATTTATATTCGCCAATTTGCCAACAGCTTCAGCAGCCTCCTCGATATTTTCCACGATGAAACCCGTCTTACCATCTTCGATTACCTCAGGAATCGAACCCCTTCGCATCGCAATTACTGGCGTTCCACAGGCCATTGCCTCAACCATACTCAAGCCAAAAGGTTCATCGAAATTGATTAGATGCAATAGCCCATCCGCTTCTCCCAATACTTTGCTTTTGTTATCCGCGTAAACGGAACCAATGTAGTCTACAGTTTCACCATCAATGTACGGTTCTACTTTTTCCTTAAAGTATGCTTCGTCCTGAATAATTCCCGCGATAATCAATTTCTTACCGGCTTGTTTTGCCACTTGAATGGATTCGAAAACACCTTTATGGTGATGGATACGGCCAAAAAAAAGCAAATACCCACGCGAATCAGGACTAAACGGAAATTTTGATGTTTCGATACCATGGTGGATCGTAGCCGAGTAATCTAAATCGGGGTTTTTGTCTGCTTCGCTGATAGCTGCGTAGTAGCTTTGAGCATTGTATTTCCGGTAGACAGGAAGAATGGCGTCCGAAGAAAAACCATGTATTGTGGTTAGCATCGGCGTTTCGACCAGGCCACTATAGGAGAGTGGCAAAAAGTCGAAATGGTTGTGGATTAGATCGAATTGGTGCGCATTCTCCATAAGATTTGAAATATGCAGACATTCCCACACCTTAGGATCTAACGATGGATCTTCACTACAGGCATGCTTACAAACCCATTTTAATTTTCCTGATGTCTTTGAATTACCCGTTGCAAATAAAGTAATGTCTACGCCCATGGAAACAAGCTGTTCGGTCAATACACTCACAACACTTTCCCAGGGGCCGTAGTGCTGTGGAGGTGTTCGCCAGCTGATAGGGCTGAGCATTGCTATACGCATAGTCCTATCCTATTGAAGTTATTAGATTGGTTAATCATATAATGGTTGTAAGTCCTCTACCCGAATTGAGTATAGGCAATAAGAATCAGCCTGTCAGTATCGAGTACTTCATCCTATTTAATTTTATTGATTCATAACCTTACACAATCATTAGTGCTAGGGCGCTGCTGCTTCTCTATACGAAAGTTTTGGAGGTTTTCCGTTATTTGAAAAGTTTGCGGCAACAGGATCCGTAGAATACTATTGTGAATCTTTTTGGGCACGCTATGCTTAATAACTAAATCAGTGACTTCTCTGCGGTACAGGACACAAGGTCTTGAATCTACGGCGGTCAAAAAATACCCATTTAACCTATTGGTGAAGCTAAGGAATTTTTGATTTTCTATGAAATCAATATCTTGCACTTTGCGATCTGAATTGATGTTACAGATCCAAGTAATGCCCAGATCCAATGATGTATCGAATGACGCGTAAAAAAAATGTTAATGCAAAAATCTGAGGACTCATCCAATTTTCCGACGCCCTTAAAAGCAAAAAAGCGCCCGGGAATAATTCGTTCAGAAGACTATCGGGTTATAACCAGACCTTATATTCCAAGTCCTGAAAGCCGGATAAAGGAAATCATTGATCGGGTACTTCGATTAACCGAATATGAATGCGAACGACTTCTCGATGAAGTGTTGCACGATTTTTCTAACCGCCATCGTAATTTTCGCGATGTGCTAGAAAAAAATTACCAACGAGTCGAGCGCTTCGTTGACGCATCTGACAGTATTGCTCCAGAGGTCAAGCAACTGATAGGGGCCTATTTTACCTGTGAATATTCGGTAGAAGCGGCAGCTTTATTTAATCCTTCAATTGTAATCCACCCTGATCAGAGTCGCCTGCAAAAAGGGAGTACCCGCTTTATTATGAGTTTCCGCGCGGTGGGTGAAGGGCATATTTCGTCTATTGAATTTCGAAGTGGAGTTATCGATAAAAATAATGACATTTTTTTTGACGCCAATAGCCAATATATAGAGCCCCCTGAAGTTCACCCAAACCGAACCTATGACCTTCACCATTTCAATTTAAAGCTTAACGAAATGGGTGCTTGTAATGATATTACTGGTTATTTGTTAGAACGACTTCCGGCTTCGTTTACGGTCAATGACCTCAATGAAAAGATCAAAGAGATCGATGAATTATCTATCTTTGATCCCGAACGTAAGGCAAACACAATAAAAATTGCCTTGTGGCTTGCCAGATCCAATTATGAAATTAGCTTTGATCCAAATCATAATGTCTCCGAGCGCGTTATTTTCCCCGTGTCAGAAAGTGAAAGTGGTGGTATTGAAGACGCCCGTTTCGTGCGTTTCGAAGACGATAATGGCAGCGTTCGCTACTACGCGACTTATACTGCCTACGACGGATCCATGATTTTGCCTCAACTCATAGAAACCGACGATTTTGTCACATTTCAGGTCATCACGCTGAATGGTAAAGCTGTTCAAAACAAGGGAATGGGATTATTTCCCAGAAAAATCGGAGGCCAATATGTCATGCTTTCCCGGCAAGACGGCGAAAATAACCACATCATGTTTTCGGACAACCTGCATTTCTGGCAGGAATCGCAAGTTTTTCAACGCCCAACCCACCCGTGGGAGTTCATGCAAATAGGAAATTGTGGATCGCCGGTTGAAACTGATGAAGGGTGGCTGATGCTAACCCATGGCGTCGGTGCCATGCGAAGATATTGCATAGGTGTGCAGCTACTGGACCTTGATGAACCATCGAAAATTATTGGAATCGTGAAAGATCCGATTTTGGTGCCGTCGGCAGATGAACGTGACGGTTATGTCCCAAATGTAGTTTATTCTTGCGGGGCGATGGTACATGCTGGTGAGCTCATCGTCCCCTATGCGGTTGGCGATCAATACACCCGTGTTGCAACCATCGAGTTGGACGAGATTTTTGCGCGAGTGGAATAAGGGATCTGATCTTACAAAGCAATAATGCGTGTAGATCAAAGGGACGTTCTTTTTGTCATTTGGGTGTTATGAGTGTTGCTTAGATCTTAAGTATTTCGCGACGCTTAAATTAGCAGCCTTGATTGGCGATCATTCCTCTAAAAGGGATAGATACCTATTAGTTGCCAATGTTGGAAGATCCCTATTCTCAGGTAGCTCCTTTCTCGGGTATTTTGGGTCGTTTAATTTTTTCCAAATGCCTTAGGATTCATCTTGAAAAACGCCAGATATCCAAGAAGCCAGCACAATGTAGATTCAGCACCTTGGTTTTGGTTTATTTCATTAGGTCTAATACCGTCTTTGCAGCCACCCGACACGGGGTCGTACACAGAACATTGCAGCGAGTTTTCACCCAAAAACCACTGTAAACAGGTTTTAGAATAGCTGTACCACTTGGGATCTTTGGTAAGATCAAAAGCACAAAAGCAGGCATCGATCATTGCTGTGGCTTCCAGAGGCTGTTGGTCAAATAATGCTATTGAACCTCCTTTTGGAAACCACCCATTGCACCCGATTGGTTGAAAATATTTTTGTTTATTGGAAGTTTGAATTTTCATCAGCCATTCTAACGAATCCAGACCAAACGACATCATTTCCTGATCCTTGAGTCGATGGCCCGCTAAAAGCAATGCTTGAGAAATTCGACCATTATCATAGGTAACTTCGTTCTCCAGCCATGGCCAATCTCCTGTAGCATTAGATTTATGCCGTTGCTTTAAGATCAATGCTATCCGCTCAAATATAACTTTGGAGGAGATAAGGGTGTGAGTTGAGGCGAGGTAGGCATCAATACCCAATATCGAGAATGCGAGTGCGCGGGATGCGCTTATTTCTTCTAGCCCATTGAGGGACTTTGCAAATAGCTCAGACGCGAGAGAACTTTCCAGTGATACGGGCTCTTCGGCTGAGTAGACTCCAAGACTCCAGATAGCACGGCCATGAGAATCTTCTGAACCCATGGACTCCAACCATCTTCGATCATAAGACATGAAATTTCGAAATCTTGAACACTCGCCATTGTACGCATGCAAAAGAAAACTCAAGTATGTTGATACGAGTGAATCTAGACCGTCAAGATCAGGCCAAATTTTTCGGGCTAAAGTTACAACCAGCAAAGCCCGCACATTATCATCTACACAATAGCCATGATCCCGATTAGGTATATTATATTTGGCGTGTTGCAGAATACCGGTATCATCGGTTAGTCGTTTAAGATGTCTAAAATTCGGACTTGGCAGCATTTGTTGATCCATCTTGAATACGCCTTAAATTAACCTCCTTATGCGGAGATAGGTCGGGTTGCCGGCAACCTTGAATGAGCCACTGCTTTTTCGAATGTTTTTAAATAACGGTGAGCAACTTCATTCCACACCATCCGGCGGCTGTATTGATAAGCCCGTAATTGCAATCTACGTCTTTCATCTTCGTCTTCCAGCAAACCGGAAATCTCTGTGGCTAGTGCTTCTCCGCTTTTGAAGGGCACAAGGATTCCACGATTATTATCCAAAGCTTCCTTTGCATGCCAATACGGTGTAGAGACTATTGCTTTACCCATTCCTAGACCATAAGACAAAACACCCGAAGTAATTTGTGCCTCATTCAGATACGGGGTTACAAATACATCAGCGATGCCGATGTATTCATGTAATTCCTTTTGGGTTAAGAATTTGTCAATAAATTGTATGTGGTTTCCCACACCAAGTTTGTCCGCCCTTAGCTTCAAACTTTCCCGGTAATCTTCACCTTGTGCAGCTTTAACATGCGGATGGGTAAGACCTAAAACAATATACTGGGCATTAGGATGGTCCTGAACGATCTTTGGCATCGCATCTACCATATATTCAATACCCTTACCAGGCGAAAGGAGTCCAAAAGTCAAAACTACTTGGTTTCCCTGTAGTTCCAATTTGTTTTTGTTTACATCCGGATGCATATACCCCATTTCTGGGATTCCGTGTGGAATTAAGACAATCTTTTCTTTTGGAATTTCGTAGACCGAAGATAGGAATCCTGCTGCATGTTTGCCCATTACCACGAGTCGATCCGCCACCTGGGCAATTTGTTGTAAAATGCGCCGCTGTTCTGAGGGAGGATCCTGAAGTACGGTATGCAGAGTAACTGAAATAGGTAGCTCGATACGATTCAGAAACTCCAACAAATAACTGCCATAATCGCCGCCGAATATTCCAAATTCATGCTGAACAGAAAGCACATCTGCTCCACTGTTATTTACACGGTCCGCAATTGTTTGGTAGTGTTCGAAGCTATTTTGATCAATTTCGAACTGGACGCGTGATGGATAGTCGTATACACCGGCTTTATCGTTCATCGCAATCACCTGGCAATCGATGTCCGGCGCGTATCCCGATATGGCATTACAGAGGTCAACAGTAAAGGTGGCTATGCCGCACTGTCTTGGGAGGTAATTACCCAGGACAGCGATTGATTTTATAGTCGATTTCCTGCTGGCGGAAGGCCATGGTTTTGGATTATTTTTAATTTTAAAGGGTAATTTTTGGTTAATGGCTTTTATTTCCTTGGTATCAATGGATGAAGTTTGAGGTTTGCCCATAATGATTTTTATCGCTGGTGTGATATAAAATGTATCAGCGGCAGATGGTTTGCTGAGTTGTAGCAAACCCCTTATGGGAGAGGGCATCGATGCCATAGCCTTTCTAGAATATATCTAATTGAAAGATTTCTGACGCATCCCCCCAAACTGGTTACTCGTATAGTATCTATGTATAAGTAATCAAAACTATCCGACTAAACAGTCCTGTTCTAAGGTCGAAAATCGGCTAAATCATTGCCCTGTTTGCAGGTGCTTATCGTACGACGATTTTTCGAATCACGAACTGTATATACATAAGATATAGGGGGTTTTTTCAAATATTCAAGTCGAAACAGGCCAAATGAGCGCATTTCTTTTTTCATGTCGAAAATTTGGTTCGACCTGGTTTTTAGATTGACGGGCCGTAGAGAGCGGATGTCGTCTTATAGGTTCAATAGGGACCTTACACTACTGAGCTACGACACTATTTCGATTTATTGTACAGAACAAAAAGAACAAAAAGAACAAAAAGCGATTTCTTCATTCTGGCGTGGCCCTACTTTAGAAACAGTTGATGGGGGAAAGATTCTGGTTACAGAACTAAAGAAATTTAATATTACCGTTTAGTGTTTTATGTTAAAAATGTCTCTGAACCCCGGGGTATTCAATACCGCGGGGTAGAGATTAACCCGATTATTTGTCGGCCATAGATCCGACAAGCAAACCCAACGGGACTAAAACACAGGCTGAAGGCACTCCAACTGTTGTCCCAATAGCAGCTAAACCCAGATTTCCGATCAAACCACTGCCTACAACGCCAATACCAACGCCACTAAGTATACCTTTATGACCTTTTACTATGTTGTTCAATTTCATGCTCTTTACCTCCATTTTGGATAGAAGTACAGAGTATAGTGAACGGGCAATTGCTGATTTGTGATCCGGTTCTCAATGTTGTAGCAATACCTATACAGAAACGCTTATACGATTGGTTTTACACCATTAATAAATCCACAGAGATTTAAATCTAATAGATGCGGGTCACTTCTTTTCCGATTATACAAATTCCGACATCATGGATTTAAAGCTTTTTCAGGTACTGATTAAACTCGATTAACGCTAACCCAATAGGAAGGGCGAATCCCAACGGAGCTTTCAATTTCCCATTCGATGAAGATGACTCCATGGTCTTGATGCCAGTTGCCTTAGTATTAATCCCAATTACCTTACCTTCACCTGAAATTAGCGGTCCACCACTATTACCCGGGTAAATTGGCGCACTGCTTACAATGAAATCGTCGTAAAAACCGGAAATAACCCCTGAAGTTACAGCGTTGTGATACTTGAGACTAAGGGGGCTGCCAATGGCGTAAATGGGTAATCCTCTTGATACATTTTCAGAAATTTTATAGTCCAGGTAAGGTGTTGTGCTACCCTGAATTTTTAGTAAAGCCAGGTCATGTTTGGAGCTTACTGCGTATAGTAATGCCTGGTGCGTGGACATATCTGCCAGTGTAATTTCAAACTCATCCTGATTCGCGAGGTTATACCGGGAATCGAGAACTTCATCTTTCCAGTCATCAAATTTTGATTTTTTTGCTACAAATGCTTTCTTTCGCTCATTGAAGGCTGCTTTTTGATCCTGTAAATTTCTACGATTGATTTCTAAGTTAGCCTTATCCACTTTGCGGTTATAACCGGCACCTGGTATCCCATAACCCCAGTTTCCGTAGCGCACATAATTAGTTTCTAGACGGAGACGACGGTCCAGATTAAGTATCTCATTGAATCGCCTATCCAGCTCACGCTCTTCTTTCGAAAGTATTTCTTCCTGCTTATTGATTTCTTCATCGTTTTCTTTTTGTTGTTTTTCCGATCCTCTTACAACGTGGCGGTTCGTTATAATGTATCCATTGGCGCTAATAAAGAAGCCAGATCCGTGTCCAGCATCGGTTTTGATGGATACGGTTGCTAGACTGGCCCTATCAACAACCGAATCTGTAAACAATACGTTCAATACTTGTTCAGAGAGGTCCCTGGTTGGCTCTGCCGTCGGAGTACTCAACTTTAATCTAGGTGCCTCGTAAATAATTTCCTTGACCATCGAGGCGGGAAAGCTAACGAAACCCCCGTATATTTCGTAAGTTATCTTACCGTTTTTCTCTGAAATCCTATTATCGGTATGAATTACCTTGCCAGTAATGAGACGGATTTCATCTCCAATAGCCCAAGCAGACTGACTGCAAAGGATAACGGCTAACCAAAAAGCAGGTTTTTTCATCGCCACTTTTGCTGTTGAAAATCCAGAAACCTTTAGTTCTGCAGACAACATCCCCTTGCGTTTTGGCAAAAAGCGTTGTACTGCATTTAATCCGGGGGCTAGTTCTCTTAACGTCATGGCTCCTCCCACCTTATGTTATTGATGTTATTTATAGGATTTGTAACACTATTGACAGCAAAGGAAACGACGAAGTTCCTCTTTGAAACAAACAGGGTAAAATCGTAGAAAGCTTGTAAATTTTCTGGTTAGGCTCCAATTTGGGGGGTTGTTTCTTTTGATCCACGTTAAGTCGCACACTTGATCGAGAAAATCGGTGTTAGTATTGCGCATCTAGATTAAAGTGGGTTAAATTCTTAGTATCCAACTACCCAAGAAACTAAACTAGATTTCAATTGTGTTTACACAGGAAAAAATTATAACTGGAGCGAGTAATGAGCGAAATAGATCCAAATACATTCGACCCTATTAATTCAGCGGTGGATACTGCTGGAAATTCTCTCGACCTTAAAGAGCAAAAAATTCGCGAAATTCTGATGCGGTATATGCAGTCGGATGACCGCAGTGCATGGTTTCAGATGGCCAATACATTTGTGCCGTTTTTCGGTCTTTCGATACTAGCATTTTATGTCTTGAAGATTGGCGGCCACCCTGCCTGGTTTGTTTTATTTGACACAATTCTTGGTCTACTGATCGTACGGATGTACGTTTTGCAGCACGATTGTGGACACTTTTCGCTTTTTGCTACACGGAAATGGAATAATTTTTTTGGCATTATTTTTTCCATATTTACTTTAACGCCCTTGTGCAACTGGCGCATTGAGCATAATTTGCATCATCTTTCTGTGTGTAACGTAGAGAAAAATGATGAGGGTTATTTTTGGCTAATGACGACCGAGGAATATGCGAACAGTTCACCTTTGGTTCGTTTCGTCTACCGAGGGTATAAAACACCCTTTGTCCAGTTTGGAATTGGCGTATGGTTGTTTTTTATTTTTATCCGGCGCATCCCTGGGGATTTCCGACAACCCTTTCATCGAAAATTTCGGGATACCTATTGGACGAATATTGGAGTTTTTGTTTTTTATCCGCTTCTATATTTTGTTTTTGGTGGACAAGCCATGCTTTGGATTGTTCTACCAAGCTTGTTGATAGCAATATCAATTACCGTTTGGGGGTTCTATGTCCAGCATTTTTTTCCTGGTGCGTATTGGGATAATGCGCCAACATGGGATGCTTATACCGCTTGCATGAAGGGGAGTTCGTATTTTGATTTGCCAAAAATATTGTTGTGGTTTTCCGCCGATATTTCTGTACACCACATCCATCATATCAACCCCAGGATTCCCAACTACAACCTGCAAAAATGTATGCGTGAAAATGCTGAGCTAAGACCTGAAAAATCATTTGGTTTGCTTGAAAGTTTTTCGTATTATAAATTGCAATTATGGGATCAGGACAAACAAGCCTTTGTTCCGATCAATGCTGTGTGATAGATTGTTCTTACAAAGCCCATGTGACGGGCCAACAGAACTATATCCAACGAGCAGAGTAATTGGGCTTTCTTCGATACTTTAAAAGCGAATCGATGGCTGCGCTGAGTGCGGTAAATGCTGGTGATTAAAATGTGTTATGGGTAATAATTAAATCTTAGCCATATCAACCCACATTTAATTAAAACGTCATTTTCTTTCTCAGTAGACCAACTCGCCAAAATTCTTTATCCTGTAGCCGACTCATGGAACAAGTGGGAACGGCTGCGATACTCCAATCGATCCATATAAAGCTGGTTAAGGTCTTTGTATTATCCTCTCTCGAACTGGTTCTGATGGCCTAATATTGCTAAAACCCCTGTATAATGCGCATTGTGTTGATTTTGGCAGCCTGCAATTTGATCATCAGCGCAATGGGTTCGTTTTATGATCCCCGACTAAAGGCCTATTTACTCCTCTCGCGACTTGATGCGGGCTTACACGATCTAAATTTACCAATTTGGCCAAATCACGTATCGAGATTTTAGACGTTCGCGCTTTGATTTTGCGACAATCTGTCAAAGCCAAAAATATTGCTTTTATCAGACTAAAATGGTGAACTAAAAATCTGTAAAACAGGAACGGCTACGACAAAGGGTTATAAATAATGCCAGAGGACACTAAGGACCAACCGAATATGTCAGTTTCTGGCCTGATTCAATCGCTGACCGATACAAAGAATCTATTTGTTCTGGTGTTGTCGATTTGTACAGCTGTCATGGTTTTTTTCAAAACCCAAAGATGGAATGAGATTCTTACAGCGGGAGTGTCCACATTGATTGTCGTGGGTGCCTTGGGCTGGATTTATTTCCGCCAGCAAAAAAATACCAAAAGAGAACTTAAAGAAGTAAGTGATTCGGCGTTTATTAGACTGGTTCAGTATGGAGGTATTGGTATCGTAATTGCTGGCATGCTGGGCATCACCATACAAGTATGGCTCGATTACCAACAGACTCGGTATCGAGAGGCGAACGGTGTAGGACAGCTGGAAATCAAGAATGCCGTCAACGCACAGTTGTCCGTGGAGCGAATTCATCACCATAAAGACAATATAAAGTTTCCGCCCGGTGCCATTGCGTTAACTGGGGAAACACTCGACCTGGAAGGCCCTGCCGACTATGTTCTTACAGCGAAGACAAAATCCGAATCGCAGAAATTTCCGGTTCATATTGAAGGACTGGATGATAAAATTACTGTCGCGATAACGATGGCACCGAAGGAGACTCCGAAAGGTATGGTGTATATCCCGTCGGGTTGGTTCAGAATGGGGGATAAAAAGGAAAGCGATAGGATAAGACCCGATGAGAAACCCCATGATGTTGATGTGGATGGTTTTTTTATAGACAGAACTGAAGTCAGCAATCGTGCATTCCAGAAATTCATTGACAAGAAAGGTTACCAGAACCGCAAATTATGGACTGAGAGTGGATGGAGATTCGTAGAAAAACTGAAATCCAAAGCGCCCCGCTATTTTGACAATGATCAATTCAATCAGGACGATTATCCTGTTGTTGGCGTGAGTTGGTATGAAGCCCGGGCTTACTGTGTGTTCAATAATAAACGATTGCCGACCGAAGCCGAATGGGAAAAAGCAGCACGTGGGCCAGAAGGCTACGAATTTTCGTTTGGTAATGACCGAGGCGATACAGGATTGAAGGTCAATAGTAATACGAAAGACAATGATGGAAAACCGATAGACGGTTTTGAAAACACTGCTCCTGTTACAAGTTTTCTACCGAATGGTTACGGATTGTATAACATGAGTGGAAATGTTTGGGAATGGGTGGACGATTGGTACCAGCCAGATTATTCAGGAATTGCTGGATCTGTAAAAATCGTTCGAGGCGGTTCGTGGGACGATTATCCTGTGGATCTACGGGTCTCCGATAGAAGCAGATGGGACAATCCCAAGTACACGAGCAACTACGTTGGGTTTCGTTGCGCCAGGACTTTGTAACCCTGTTCTCTTTACATTTTTCTGTTTAGGTGTCCTTTTTATCAAGTCTATCGAGCATACCATGGGCTTCAGCAATAGCCCTATTTGTAAGTTTCCCTCCAATCATATTGATAGCGTTGCCAATACCAACATCGTTTTGACCCAACTCGACGATCGGCGTTTCGGCGAGGCGCAACACAAAGGGTTGGGTTGCGTGACACAATGCTTGGGTGCTGGTGCGGCCCACCGCACCGGGCATGTTAGCCACGCAGTAATGGACGACACCGTCGACAATAAATGTCGGATTAGAATGGGTCGTTGGGGATGTTGTTTCGACACATCCGCCTTGGTCGACACCGACATCGACGATGACCGCACCGCTTCGCATTTCTTTGATCAGGCGTCTTGAAATCAACACCGGGCAACGCCCGCCTGGAATCAGTACTGCACCGATGATTAAGTCGCTTGTCGTGGCGTGCCAGCGGATGGCGTGGGGGTCCGAGTAGATGGTCCGCACATTTTCCGGCATGATGTCGTCCAAGTAGCGCAACCGTTCCAGGTCGGTGTCCATCACCACCACATTGGCGCCAAGACCGGCGGCAATTTTAGCGGCATTGGTACCGACGACACCGCCACCCAGGATGGTTACTTTGGCCGGTTCCACCCCCGGAACACCGCTGAGCAAAATACCCCGACCCTCCATCGGTTTCTCCAGATATTTTGCACCTTCCTGGATGGACATTCGGCCAGCGACTTCACTCATGGGGGTCAGTAAGGGTAATTTACCCAGGGCATCGGTGAGTGTTTCATAGGCTACAGCGGTGATGCCCGCCGATAGGCAGGCTTCGGTCAGATCGCGATTTGCTGCGAAGTGGAAGTAGGTAAAAATGACTTGGGATGGGCGTATCAAATTAAACTCTTCTCCGACTGGTTCTTTAACTTTGACAATCATTTCTGCCCGGGCAAAAATTTCGGCGTGATCGGCGATGATGCCCGCCCCAGCATCGGCATATTGAGCATCTTCGTAACCACTTCCGATACCGGCGCCTTCTTCAATTAGAGCCTGATGGCCGTTGGCGACCAGCAATTCTACTCCCACCGGTAGCATCGAGACGCGGTATTCGTCTACTTTAATTTCGCGCGGGATTCCGATAATCATGAGTGTTCAAAAAACCTTTAAATTTTCAAAACAATATATCATGGAATCCTGTACAACTATGATTTGACGTGCTAGTTTAGCCAATCCTTTTTTGTAATTGTTTCATCCGCCCATACAGGCGTTTTTCATTTGGCGCTTTCATTTCGTAGTGCTCGATGAGCTCTTCGATACGTTGACAATGGCGGGCGGCCGATTCTAGGGCGGAGAGGTATTTAACGTCGTTAGTACGCTTTGCTAATCCTTGGATAAAGAGATTCGTGGCCAGATCGTAGGCCTGGAGCCGATGGCATATCCACCCAAGTGAGGCGGCTGTTTGCTCAGAGAACTGTTCTTGGTGTTTCATTACGAATTGTCGTGCTAGCTTGCCCTGTCCGCTTTCCAGCAAATTTTGCAAATACGCGGGCAACATTTCGATTGGCACTTCTTCATCGAGTTCCAATAGCATTTCGACATCTTCTGACAGCATTTCGGGTTCCTGAACTTGGGCGCGTAGCCGTAGCCGTTGTGCGTTGGCGAATTCGTCATCGGGGTGCTTCGACAGGAAGGTCTCGATAAAGTTTAACGCCCGTGTGGGTTGATTCATACGTTCATACAACCATGCTAGATCAAGATTTAGGGTGGCATGTTCGGAAGCAACTCCGACGAGCGTCGCTTCAGCCTCAGTTAGCTGACCGAGTTGGGTTTGGGTTTTACCTAACCAGCGCAAAGTTCGCCAATGGCGATGAATATTTTTGCTTTCGTTAAAGCATTGTAGGGCCTGGCTATATTTCTTGGCTCGGTAATAGACTCTCCCTGCCAGGTATTGAATACGCGCCGATTGTGGAAACAGACGCAACAATTGGTCTGCCATGGTTTCAGCGTCGGACCACTGTAGTGTCGCTATTAGATAATCCAATTCGAAACCCCGAGTCTCTAGGGATAATGGGTCTTCCTGTTTAAGCTGGTCTAGCAATGCTTGGGCCTCATTCAGATGTCTAGTTTGAATGGCCTGATACAGGTTTCTACGCAGCACGCGGACGACTTGATTGCCGATATCCATGGACAGGAATTGTAATATCTTTAAAAAAGTAGCCTAGTGTACAATAGTATCCATGGCAGAGCATTCCGCAAGCATAGCTGATCGAGTGGAAGTCAGGCCACATCCAACTGTGGTGCGTCTGGACGATCTGGAAGCGGCTAATTCAGCCTGGTTAACCGACAGTTTTTTATTAACGCCAGAGGTTAACGCCCACCTTATAGCTTTGCGTCAACTCTTCAACAGACCAAATGGTTGCGGTATTTTCCTGATCGGTCACTATGGGTGCGGAAAGTCCCATTTTCTCGCTTATCTTATCCAGCAGCTCCTAACCAGTGATTTTGTTTCGCCGTGTCCATTGACCGCCTCGGTCTCGCTGGTTAATTTCAGTGCGGACAATCGTCTTGAAGATATTGTCGCCAAATCCCTGAATTTGCAAATCCGGGTCGGGGATCGTCGAGAAATTTGGAATGGGGTATTCGAGGACGGAAACACCCAAGGATTGGTACTGGTATTGGATGAGTTGTCCGAATTTTTGCGTTCCAAGCCCGATGCGCGTGCTTTTACGGAGGATATCCGCTTCTTGCAATTTCTTGGGGAGTGGGCGCAAGACAAGCGTTTCTGGATTGTGGCAGCGATGCAGGAAGCCATTGAGCATACCGGCGAATTGGAATACGGTCTCTACCGAAAAATTAAAGACCGTTATCCTCTGCGGCTGTTATTAACGCCCGCCCATGTGCAAACCCTCATAGCCGATAGTATTTTGACCAAAAAATCCGGCTATCAAGCTGGCGTGGACCAATTAGTCGTGGGTTTTCGGCAGTATTTTACACATAGTGGTTTTGACGAAGCCTTGTTTAAAGCTATTTATCCATTGCATCCAGTGACCCTAGAGTTGCTGGAAGAAGTGCGTGATCGGTTTTCCCAGGCGCGTGGTGTGGTTGATTTCGTGGTTTCCAGGCTACGAGGAGACCCTGTCCGCAATATCGAACCTTTTTTGGATCAACCGTGGGGCAATTTATTGACCCCTGACGCCATCGTCGATCATTTCCGCGATCTTTTCCAAGTACAGCCCGAATTTATTCCCTTAGCCCAGCAAGTGTTGCCTTGGTACCAAAAAAATTTGGATACATTGTTCGAGAAAACAGCACTGCGTGTACTTGCTGAGCAATTATTGAAATTGCTGATTCTCTGTCATTTATCTCCGGCCCGGGAAACTTTATCATCGGAACAGGCTGTGGAATGGCTTATGTTTGGGGCCATCAGGACTGATCCGGCCAGAAATCGGGCGATTGTTCTCAAAGTGTTAACCAGACTGGCAGAACATGGGCGCTATGTTGTGGGAAAAGGACATCAATTCCGCTTGAATCTTAAAGACACCGGGCGGGCACAATTGGAAAAACTGTTGATCCGTGAGGTAGAGAGCCTTAAGGGACAGGATGTTTTAATCCTGGAAACTTTGACGCCGATGTTGCCCGCCGATGGAATTAATCCATTCCGGCTGCCTCGAAACCAATGGCAACACCGACGAGTTCTGTGGCACTTTCACGAGCGGCGATTCGCCGTATGGTTTGGTGAGGATCCACCTAGCCAAATCGATGATCTTGCACTCTGTATTCGGCCACCGTGGGGACAGCCCGATCCACCTGTTGGAATCTATATTCTGGAACCTGCACAAGTTACTGTCAGCGAGGATATGATTGAGCTTGCCGCTTTGGTGCGTCTTGGTGAACAACCCCTCTCTCCGGAACTTTCCAAAACTATTGGCAAGCGTCTGCAATCGCGGATACCCACGTTTCAGCGCATTATCCAAAGCATTTGGATTGAAGCCACGTTGATAACGCCGGAAGGTCATCGGGAGGCACCACCCCGAGTAGAGAAACAGACTTCGTTGGACGGTTGGCTCGAAAGTCTGGCTATATGGATATTGCGACGCCGCTATCCGGCATTTGAACGATTTGCCCCGGCCCACGGACCCTTACCGAAAGAAGCCTGGTTACGATTGATGCGTTTCGCGATTTCTGATGATCTCGGTCGCGTCGATGCCGATGATTACGTGAAACTGATTCGCGAAGCTTATTTGGTTCCCATGGGATTAATGCGACGCAGGGGACGGGATTATGCTTTGCCCACCAGTATAGAGAAAGTAGAACTGGTCAAGTTGCTCATGCCCTTGCTCAACCATAGTCCTTCGCCGAAAGCTATCCATCAGCATCTTGCAGAACCGATTTATGGGCTGGTGCCCGATCAGGTTAATCTGCTTTTGGTGTTTCTTTTGATACAAGGTGAGATAGATATTCTGAAGGACCGAAAGTCCTATCGTGAATCCTTCGAAATCTTGTCCAATCCACTACAGTATGATCGGGTGGAATTGGGCCATGCCTTATCCACCCAGCAGCTTGACGCCATGCAACGGCTTTGCGAAGGTTTGAATATAGTTACACCGAAACAATGGACTGTGTTAGCGCAACGTCGTATCGTTGAAAAACTTTGTGATAGGGGACGTCGGGATACCGACCGTTTACAGGACTTGTTAGTGAAATTGCAGTCCGCTGAGGTGGGGCAACGATTACTGAAACGTTTGCAGAACCACATACATTGTTGGACTAACCTGAGCAAAGGCGATCACTCTTTGCAAGGTTTCGAACATTTTCAATATGAGGTGAGTTCTATTAGTGGATTCCTCGAGGATGTCCATGCCTTTGAGGATTTGCCGGAACGGCTCCCAAGGCTTATTGCCGAATTACAACGCTTGCAGCATTTGTTTAATCATCCGGCTTTGAGAGAAAATGCGGAGGCTCAAGTCATTGAACAGATTCAAAACCTTCCCAAAGCACCCAGTCTCGACCGTGCAGATGCATTGGACCAATGGTTGGCGGCGGCTGGTGAGATCTATGAGGTTTACAAGGCCGATTACATCAAAAAACATCAACACTGGTGGAAAGATCAATCCGGTCACGCCATTTGGGATTGGCAGCCGCCACGGGTAGCTAACAGTCGTCATGTCGGGCTTGCCGATGCGCTCACAAGTCTTGATTCGCTTTGCAAGGAAGCTAGGCAGAGAAAATGTCTAGGATTGGTTAACTTAGACTATCAACCTTTATGCACCTGCGGTTTTACCGGGTCCAGGGCGCCTATTGAGGAAACTTTTAAAAGTTTCGAAGCTTTAAGTGAACAAATAGAAATCCAACTGCGGTTATTTTTTCAACAAGATACCGTTAAAGAGCGTATCCGGGAATGGAAGCAAAAGGGATTCGAACCAAACGAAGCAATGAATAGCTATTTGGAAGGGAAACAATGTGTGCCGGAAGTTGCCGATATTGCTTTGTTCGATAAGTACTTATCCGGAACAAAATTAGCACAAGATGTCGATCCGAGCGTATTTCTGGAAATATTTTCCCAACGGGTTTGGGAGCCGGCTAAATTAGTCAAGGCTATCGAACGAGAGTTGTCTCGTTTTGACGGACAACGTTTGCAATTTTCCGGATGGAATAATGGCCAAAATGGTTTAGAGGATCTCGCCGAGTGGTGTGCGGAGCAATGTTTGCGTTTTGGTATATCCTTGCCTGAAAACTTAAGTCCCAATATTCTCGCAAATGTTAGTCAGTCGCTACGTTCTGAGTGGGTAAGCGAATCTGCTGTGCTTAGATTGGCGAAACTTGGCCTGGATACGGCCGGACAAGATAAAATTCTGAACTGGCTTATTGACGGTCGGGTCGTGCTTCCGAGCACTTCACGTGACTCCAAAACAGTACTGTTTGCGGTCGAGCATTTGTTACATCCTCAAGATTTAACGAATCCTGAAGAACTTGCTTGTGTTAGCGAATCGCTTTATAGGCACCATTTCCAGCTTTATCGCCTGGCAGGGAAAAAATGGTTGGATCGGTTGAAATCAGTCGCCAATGCGCCACTGCGGCCACTTCCTGTACTCCCAGATCTACTGAACGATACCTTGGGTGCACAATGGCTTGTCATCGATTGTTTAGGTATCGCCTTAATCGGATCTTTACAAAGTATCATCGATCACTCGTTTAATGCTTGGCAACGGAAGGGATTGCGGTTTGCTGATGTGTCTGCTGACACTACGACCGATGGTTTCTACCGGCAATTGCTCAATCACGATATCGATCATCCCTTTGAAAAATGTAATGTCATCGACCAGTTGATTCATCGTTGTAAACTACCTTTTGACGATCTCGGGAAACTAGCGGCGACTGAGCTTGATATAGCTCTAAAAATGGCTCTGCCGAAGTTTGATCGAAGCAGAGATTTGGTTGTATTTGCCGATCATGGGTTTCGGCTTTCCGCTGATGGTCGGTGCTATGAACATGGGACGGGTTCTCGTTTAGAACAAATCGTTCCGGTTTGGCACTATGTTCCGTCAGGTAGATAACCTGCCTTAGACTGGTTGGAATGTTCGAATCAAGAGGGCATTACGGTTGAGTTAGTCCCTTTAAATTTAGTGAAGGAGAGACATAATGAATGATTTTAGATATCTTTTGATGCTAATTTGCTGGTTTTTAATCTCGACTCGTGTATTTGCATTAGATTTGTCCGGCGGGCGTTGGGTTGATTTGACGCACGATTTTTCGGAGGAAACAATTTACTGGCCAACAGCCGACAAGTTTAAAAAGACTACGGTATTCGAGGGAGTTAATGACAAAGGATACTTTTACAGTGCTTACAATATTAAAACGGCTGAGCATGGTGGTACACATATCGATGCGCCTTTTCATTTTTATAAAAAAGGAAAGACTGTCGAGCAAATACCGATTGAACAGTTGGTTGGAACAGCCCCTGTAATCGATGTTTCTGAAAAAGCCAAGATTGATCGGGACTATCAGGTTTCGGTACAAGACGTTAGAGATTGGGAAGTGGTCCATGGGCAACTGCCCAATGGGGCGATTGTTCTTTTCAACACAGGGTTTAGCCAGCATTGGCCAAATAAAGTGCGTTATATGGGTACATCCAAAGTCGGCCAACAAGGTGTCAAAGAACTTAGTTTTCCTGGAATTCATCCAGAAACGGCACGTTTCCTAAGCGAAAAACGTAATGTTAAGAGCGTTGGGTTGGATACCCCGAGCATCGATTTTGGGAAGTCAATAGAATTTAAAACCCATCAAATTCTTTTCGAAAACAATATTCCTGGGTTTGAGAATCTAACCAATCTCGATCAATTGCCAGCAAAGGGAGCCACTATTTTTGCGTTGCCGATGAAAATCAAGGGTGGAAGCGGGGCGCCATTGCGGATTATCGCTTTTGTGCCTGAGTAAGATTGGTGGTTGTAGTGAGGGCTAGCCTGCTTGATAGGTGATTCCACCTGCGAAAGTTCGATTTCGCTTATCGACGTTAAATTGTTTTTACCGCCGATTAGGAGCAACCGGTTTGTTGTGGTACGCGTCGGTTGCTATTTAATGGGTAATTCTTCATATTTCGTTAAATCATCGACTTCTTTGTGCCAAGGTGCCTTGTCCGCAAAATATATATTGTGAACGGGTCTAATCTTTGGGTCATCGTTTAATGTACCTGCTGGAACCACAACGGCTTTACCACTTTGTGTGAGCCAAGGTAACGATGAGCCACACTTTTTGCAAAACGATGTTGCAAAGTGTTTTGCATCTGGCAATTCAAATCTACCGATCGAAGTTTCACCACAAAGCCACTGGAATTGTGCTGGATTGATAATAATATTTGATGCATGAGCAGAGCCTGTGAATTTTTGGCATCTAGAACAGTGGCAGTATTGAAAAACTTTTACGGGACCATCAAACTGATATGAAATTTCGCCACATAAGCAGCTTCCAGATATTTTGCTATTTTCCATAGATTCTACCTTGAATTGTTATCGATCGGATTACCAGGGCCAAACATTCCGGGGCTATTCACGCGGGAAGTAGGGAATAAGAATGTCTTGACATGTTTAACTAATATCTTGAGATTTATAGTTTTTTGTTATCCGCAAAGACCATTGCATCGGGTACATGTTTTTCTCCCCATTTAATTAGGGCTTGTAGCACAGGTTGTAAATCTTGGCCTTTCTCTGTTAAGTGATACGCATAGCGTGTTGGATTTGTTTGGTAGGCGCGTTTGCTAACGAACCCAGCTTGTTCTAGCCGTTGTAAACGATTGGCTAGTATATTTGAGGCTATGCCCTCAGGCGACTGCATCATTTCACGATATAAATGTTTACCTAAAAATAAGTCACGAATGATGAGTAATGTCCATTTATCTCCCATGATGTCGAGGGCATTTGTTATTGGACAAGCCGATCGTGGAAAAGACGTTTTGGGCTTAGCGGCAGGCTGAATTTTCTCCATGGATAAAGGTTACCAGAAGCAAATAAGACTTGCAATTTGCAAGTGACTTGATTACGCTTTCTACTAACTTGTTAACTGCAAGTGACTGGCTGTTGGATCGTACTGGGAGATTGCTTTGGTTTGTTACCAACACTAAATGGATTGGATTACACAGCAGTACAAGCTATTGAATAACGGAGTAAATAATTATGATAACTTTGTATCAATTTGCCCCTACCTGGGGTATTCCTAATCTGAGTCATTTTTGTGTAAAAGTTGAGACTTATTTGCGAATAACTGAACTAGTTTACGAAGTAGTCGAGACTCTACCACTAAAAGCACCCCTGGGTAAGTTGCCTTATATTGAAGATCAAGGAAACAAAATTGCTGATTCAAGATTGATTATTCGCTATCTGCAAACGCAGTATGGAACTGCTTTGGATGCACATTTAACTGATGTTGAGCAAGCAACTACGAGAGCTTGGCAAAGGTTAATCGAAGAGCATTTGTATTGGGTGAGCATGTATACACGTTGGAGCTATACCGATATCAATTGGCAAAAAAATAAACAGGCAATATTCAATGTATTGCCCACGTTAGCACGACACGGTGTCGCACGGGTTTACCGGTATTTGATCAAAAAGCAGATCCGTGGCCAAGGTATAGGGCGATTAACTGATAACGATATTTTTGCACTAGCAAATGAAGATATATCCGCTTTGGCCGTATTTTTAGGTGAAAAGAATTATTTTATGGGCGTGAAGCCAACGACGATCGATGCCACAGTATATGGTTTTTTAATCAATATTATTGCCTGTCCAATCGAATCTCCGTTAAAAGATTATGTTTTGGAACACAAGAACTTAGTTGAATATTGCCAACGTATGCAAAAGCGGTACTTTCCAGAATGTGGAGAGATTATATTATGAAGATTTATGATTTTCCATATGCACCTAACCCGCGCAAAGTACGCATATATTTAGCTGAAAAAGGAATAGATATGGATTACGTGATGGTTGATATACGTCAGGGTGAGCAATTAAAAGATGACTTTTTAGCTATTAACCCTAAGGGAACTGTGCCTGTTTTAGAATTTGATAGTGGGGAGTATATCAGTGAATCTTTGGTAATTATGGAATATCTGGAAGAACTTTACCCCGAACCTGTGATGATTGGTATAAACCCATTGGCTCGTGCTAAAACACGAGAATTAGAACGTTTTATTGATACATCTATTGCTTCGCGTATTAGTAATATTTTTTTTAATACTAGCCAAGTATTTCAAGATCGACTTCAAGTCCCCGAAGTTGTACAGCAAGCTAGACTCTCACTAGAGCTCTCATTCAGTCGCTTAGATGCACTAATAGGGGAAAACGCCTTTGTTGCAGGCGATTACCCAAGTATTGCTGATTGCACTTTAATTGCGGCTTTAGAACATGGCAGTCGTGTGGATGTGCATATTTTAGACAAATATATAAACCTTAATCGATGGTATGAAGCTTTTAAACAACGTCCTAGTGTTAGATTCTAATATGACACAAAGCTGATGAATTTAAAGCTAACAGTGTAACGAATTGCAAAAACATTCCTTGGCTTATTATTCTCTCGGTATTGGGGCATGGCAATTTGAACGTGACTTAAAAAAAGCCGGTGAATACATGCGTAAATCCATAGACCTGAATTCAAACTACGCAGAAAGTTACTATGGGTTGGGTAGAATAAACCACAGTTTGGGAAAGCCAGGAGTATACAAACCACTATTCCAAAAATACATCAAACTTGCACCAGATACATACAATGCTAAAGACTTACAAAGGAAATATTCCCAGTTTTTAACTGATAAACCCAGCAATGTTAGACCTAAACAGGAGTACGTTGATCAGAGCCTAATTGACAGCATGTTGAGGGACAAAAGACTTATATTCGTTTTGGCGGGATTGTTGGCAGGGCTTTTGATTTTAAGATTTTGGCAGGTTAAACGCCTCCGGAATTCGTATTGAGATATCGTTGGTATGAAGTTGGATGCCCCTTTGATGATGAAGCGATTACTGAACAGCCAATTGGATAGTGGATGTCTGAGAACCTAACCATGACATATAAAGCTCTTAATGTTGGGTGTTGCACTTTCAGCTCTGCGACGGTCGACATCGAATCGCATGTTCCAAGTCTGATGTATAGGTATCAGCCGGGATAAACCCCATTGATTGAAAATGCTCGATGGATGTCGAAGGGTCTTGCTACTATTCCCGAAGTTCCTGACGCATTTGGTTTGCACCGTCATTACCAGGGTTGAGTCCGCACCCACAAACTGTAAATATCAATTGTTGTAGGTTTGAACCATTCAAACTACCTTCGGGACCGTTGCAATTCAGGCCATCTGCTCCTCCTCCATTATCGATGCATTCAATGGGTCTTCCGGTATTGGAGCATTCGCCAGCGATTCCCTCGCTGGTTCCGATACTGATTTGTCGTGTATTTACAATATCACACGCAGCAGCGGATCTGGCGTTCAGCAAGCCGATCAAACAGAGCAACAAAAAACTTTTTCTCATGTTTACCTCCAACTGAAACAATCTGTTTGTGGAAATAGCGATAATGCAATATATCACAGCGGATACGATCATAAAAGGCATGGGATACTGGCTCATAACCGACAAAGCTCCACCCTTTAAATACGACGAAAATAAATCTTTCCCTTTTTTTCTCGCGAACGTCCATCTGGGATAAGCCTATGCAGTATCCTGAACCGCTCAGCATCTGAAAAATGTAAGGTTGTCTCCGAGCAGCGGGCAGGTATCAGTGAAAATTAGGGCCAGCTCGCTATGACGCCAGTTTTCTTTAGAAATTTATCTTGGTGGAGCTGGGAAGATGAAACACCCTAGGATTACCCCAAGAAATGACCTATTGCATCCAGGTCGTTCCTGACTTGGCACAGGTTGCGATAAAAATGTCATCTTTGGTGAACGAAAGTTCATTCCAGATTTAGATTCGTGGAGGTAGCCATAAAGAGATGGGTTCGACAGCCTGCAGACAAGCTGTCGAACAAAGGATTGGTGATTATTTCTTGCTGTTCGTGCAGTGCATTGCACAGGCTTGATCCTGATCGCTGGCCGGCTGGTTCTTGCAGTGTGAGGCACAGTTATGACCTTTCGCCATACCGGTTGTGCAGTGAGTCATGCACATTTTGGCATTCGAATCGGTATGTGACGCACAGTGCGCAGCGCAAAAATGCGGTTCCGCCGAGACTCCAAAGCCAGCTAATCCCAGAAAAGTTGCGAATGCAATCAGAACGAACAATTTGGTATTTTTCATAGTGTATTTCTCCACAAAATGTAGATCAATGTCCTAGAAGCACTTTTAAAAATCCGTCACTCATGGACCAACTATCCCGATTGGGATCGCTTGGATAGGATGCGAATCCTTAATAAGTCGCTTCCATACTTGGTAAGGGACCTAAGATTATGATCTTGTAAACAATAAAGTGTGTGATTTAACACAATTAACTGTAGAACATTTCACCGATTATTGCACAATGAGCCAGATTAAAACTAAAAGGGATAAACTCGTATGAAAACAACATGGGAGTGATTAGTTTATTGTCAACAGTTTTAAATCGTTGCGTTTTGTGGATATTTCGGGATTTTCTGAACTAAACCGCACCCTTTTTAAATGGGGTGCGGTTCGAATCCAAAGTCGTTTAATTTCTATTTTTTTTATAACGGCGATTTAACCGCTCGCCTTTTCTGTCCAAGCGTCTATCAATGCGGTTTCCTTTTCGGTCCATTCTGGCATTGATGCGATCGCCCTTTCTATCCAGTCGTGCATTGATCCTGTCACCTTTAAGCTCGAACTTTTCGGCTGCTTTTTCGTGACCGATACTGCGTGCTCGATCTGCTTTTCGATCAAATCGATTTTCAATCCGATTGCCTTTTTTATCCAATCGGTGGTCGATCCTATTGCCGCGGCGATCTAAACGGTGTTCAATACGATCTCCCTGCTTATCTAGGCGATTTTCGATTTTGTCGCCAAAGTCTGCCCAAGCAGGGGCTACTATTAGTGATGTTAATATGCCAAAAGTCATTAATTTAGTTTTCATCGGGTTTTCTCCTTTAGTTAATTTTCACTTTCTATAACGTATAAATCTTTGAATGGTTGACATCATGGAAAAAATAAAACTAGAAGAAGTGTTGGGTTTAGCCAATGGCATCATTTGGGGTCCCGTCATGTTGGCTTTATTGGTTGGCGTCGGGTTTTATCTCACGATTGGACTAAAGGCTATGCCGTGGCGAAAAACGGGGATGGCTTTTGCGCTTCTTTGGAAAGGCCGGGAAAGTGCCGGCAGAGGAAACATTACGCCGTTTGAGGCGCTGATGACGGCATTATCAGCTACCATTGGGACTGGTAACATTGCCGGTGTGGCCACCGCTATCGCGTTGGGAGGACCTGGGGCTGTATTTTGGATGTGGGTGACTGCTTTGTTTGGAATGGCTACTAAATATGCCGAAGCGGTATTGGCCGTTCGCTATCGGGAAGTCGATCCATTGGGAAACTATGTGGGGGGCCCGATGTACTATATCCGCAACGGTTTGGGCCAAAATTGGCGATGGTTGGGATTTTTATTTGCGCTATTCGGAATGATTGCTGCCTTTGGTATTGGGAATATGGTTCAAGCCAATTCGGTAGCCGATGCTGTTCAGTCTACATTTGAGATTCCAAGCTGGGTAACCGGTATGGTTATGACAATATTGACAGCCGCCGTGATTTTGGGCGGAATCGGGCGGATTGCCAAAGTTGCGGCAAAGCTTGTCCCATTTATGGCTGTGGCTTATTTGTTTGGATCTATAATGATTATCGGCTCGCACATTGACCAGGTACCTTCAGCGTTAATATTAATCGTGGATAGTGCGTTTAATGGTGCTGCGGCAACTGGGGGATTTGCTGGTGCCGCTGTATGGGCCGCTATCCGTTATGGTGTTGCTCGAGGAATATTTTCTAACGAAGCAGGTTTGGGTAGTGCAGCAATCGCCCATGCTGCGGCTAAAACTGATGATCCGGTGAATCAGGGTATGGTTGGAATGCTGGGTACATTTATCGATACATTGATTGTCTGTACGTTAACGGCATTAGTCATTGTTATCACGGGTGTTTGGAATAGTGGTGAAACTGGAGCAGCGCTTTCGATCATGGCATTTGAGTTCGGGTTGTTTGGGGTCGGTGGGTATGTCGTTACTTTTGGGCTGATTATTTTTGCGTTTACCACTATTTTGGGGTTGAGTTATTATGGCGAGCGGTGTGCTGAATATATTTTCGGTGTGAAAGCAATGCTGCCTTATCGATTGCTGTGGTTGATAGCGATTCCCACCGGCGCAATGGGCAAACTCACACTGATCTGGTTGATTGCCGACGTGATGAATGGCTTGATGGCAGTTCCTAACCTGATCGCTTTGGTGTTATTAAGTCCAGTGATTTTTTCAATCACACGGAGCTATTTTGCTAAATAGGTTTATGGGCTTTACAAGAGCGGTAGAATTAGGGGTAAGCTGTTTTCAATTTACCCCATTTACATTTTGTTTGTACTTTTGCTTTGGTTAGTATCCATGATTGGCATTGGATCCAAAGAAAAACCTGTTTCTTTGGAATAAGCATTTCGTAGCAATTGCCGCCAACTGTTGTACTGTTTTTGCACGGAACCTTCCAGTACAAATGCTTTGCCCTCAAGCTCTACTACCTGAGGACCAATTCTTTCGTTGAACGATGTACTGATTTCGTGCATGGCTTCGACATGAATTTGAGTAGAATCGTCAGTTAACCCTTCGGATGTGTTGCTTACGCCTGATATTAAACTTCCCATGGCATTAATACTCGTGCCTCCGCTGAGGACGAGCGTAGCAACACCGCTTGCCATCGCTATCCCACCCGATACAATTCGGCGTTCTGATATTGCTTCGGTTTTTTTTAGAGCAATTGTTTCGTGGTAGCTGCTTTTACGCCAGTTACGATAAGGTTTTCGAATTTTAGCGTGAAAATTAGAATAGTGCTGATCGAAAATATCGACAATCGTATTGTGTTGTACTCGAATGAGCTGAATCCGATCGACCATGGGGTCGTTTGTTGCGGGAAGCCGGTTTACCGTGTAGGTTCCACTTCCAAATTCTTGAAGAAATCCACCGAAGGCATCGGGAGACAAATCTTCAGCAAAGCGGAGCTCGGCCACCGTCCGAATGGCATTTAGGCGATTATTTGCCAGCTCACTTTTAGCATTCAAAATATCGTTAGTAATCTTATTATAGATATTTTGGAATGGATCCCTATCTGCAACATTCTGATCTTGATAGGCATATTTGCTGGCTTCAGATGAATATTCTCGACTCAGCCATATATTCCCAGTCGCATCACGAACGTCGATATGTAGTACTAATAATGCACCATTAGACGTTATAATTTTACCTGAAACTTCCACATCAATGCCTACCGTATCGGAAGGAATCGTGCGAACGGCCCCCCACTGGCCGGATTCCTCTAGGGTCTTTCTGAGTTCGAAAGCCATATAGTATGCCTCAGCATTTCGTAGATCCGCATAGACTTTTTTGTGATCTAATTGCTCATCGTTGTCGTTGATTTCGTTATCGAATATCCGAATACCAATGTCTAACAACTGATTTTCGGGGATTTCATGCTGGGCCTTATTGACAGGAAGTCCAAAAGTTTTTATCACTCGATATTCAGTGCAGGACACGAGGAAAATAGATAGCATACAGATAAGGAGAATGAACAATGTCCTTGGAATCTTAGGGAGCGTTGCCAATTGCCAAACGCTCTCTGCGTTGAATGGTTTGATGGGCTTAATATTCATCGACACTACCTAGCTATATACCGTTGATACTCTTCGAATAGCCTATTTCGCAATACTGGATCGGTTTCCTTTTCCGCCAATGAGCGTAGCTGACGAGCAACTACTGCGTCGTAGCTACCGTTCGAATCTGGCTGCTTGTGTTGATTAGGTAAACGATTGTTTTCTGACCCAGTACTGTAGCTAGCAGGATTAATTGGCACCAGGCCTTCCCTCGATATCTCATTTAATCGACTACCTTCATCTGGCACATGTGGGCTAGAGGTGGAATCGAGCATTTCCTCCAGACCTGTTTTTCCATTGATTGTTTTTACTTCAGCTTCCGACAGTTGATTAGTGTGCACTAACTGGTGTTGGAAGTTTGAAATAGATTGCTGAAGCTGTCGATCCATGTCAGATTGGATTTCGGAATCTGTCTTAGCATTACCTAACTGTTGGAGTAACGAAGGACTGGCTTCATTCATTGCCGGTTTTGATGAATCACCAGGATCATCCTCTTGATTTTGAGAATTGGATTTCGATTGATCGTTCAGCAACGAATTGGATTCACCATTAGGGTTCTGCTCCATCCCAGAATTTTCCGTTTCAGCCGACGATTTATGGGTTACTGTAGCTGATGAATTTTCATTGGACTTTTCACCAGCCTTACCTGATGTCAGTTCGACAGGGGAAGGCGATGAGGTGGGCGGTTGAGATTGGCTTGCGCAGCCACAAAAGATACCAAACCAGCAGACAACTAAAATTTTTAGCGAATGATTATTGAACGAAGCCATCACGACCTCAACTGTTTCTCTTTTGCACCAAAATTGCAATGACCAAGCTGCCCACTTTGTTCATTGAGTTTAAGCGTTTATAGTTTAGTCGACGAATGAAAATTAGAAAACATCCGGTCAGTCACTAGATGCCATGATATTAACAAATTCTAGTATTGTTGAAAATCAGCCATATTTTTTAATCTGCAGGATGTTGATTGTCTTGTGTTTATCGGCCTCGTTATGGGGTTGTACCATGACCTTTCAAATTGAAAATACAGTCCCTATCCCTCTTATAGAGCCGCTGCCGATCAGTGTATATATCTACTACCCTACTTCTTTTCGTGAGTATGAGTATCGTGAGGAGCGTTCTGACGGTTCGGTTTTGGTCAACCAAATTGGCGAAGCACAACAGGACGTCTTCGATCAGTTGTTTGTAAGTTTATTTCGTTCAGCTGAACGAATAGCTGATTTGAATATCGAACCTCTAGATAAGAATTCGGCCGATATTATCGTTACTATGGCAGTCGAAGATTATGTGATTACAAAGCCACGTGATAGTGGATTAGATTTCTATGAGGTCACTATTCGTTATCGTCTTACCTTGTATAACCTTCAGGGTGAATTTATTTCAGCATGGTCTGCCAATGGGTACGGAAGGCATCGCAAGACGAATTTTATGCCTCTCGCAGCAACTGCTGAAGCCACTGAGGAAGCTATACGTGATGTGGCGACTCTGATAGCGATTGAGCTTGGGAACACACCGGAAATAAAATCCATTATCTGTAGAAAATACAAAATCAAAACAGAATGTGGTTAATGATAAAGTGTTTTAAAATGAGCAGGTATTTAACTCGGGCCGCCGTCAATATTTCGTTGTGAGAATGCCGGACTACAGGGTTTTGGTAGTTTGCATGATATCCACTGTTTGGGTACTTGTGATCACTACGGCTTGTTCTACAGCCACTATTGAGCAAGTCAGACATCGCGTTGTTCCACATGTGCTAAACAATGACGAAGCTCTCGTGATCATAACGAATGAGAAGAGTAGTTCAGATGAAACCGAGGTAAGTTTTAGCGATTGCCTCTACGATGAACTAAAAGACGATAGCTCTATTTTGACTGTTTATTCAGGTGGTCAATTTAGGGATGAGTTGTATCCGTGGTTTGAGCCAAGAACAGCACCAACCTCGCACCACGCACTAACGAAGCTCATGCATCAACCTGGAGTTAGAGATAAGATCACTAAAATGAAAGTCAGGTATGTCGTCTGGTTGAATGGTGATACCGACCAAGTCGACCAAGGAGGCAGTATGACATGTACGGTAACTCCCTTCGGCATAGGGTGTTTCGGATTGAGTTGGTGGGACAAGGAATCGATCTACGAAGCTTCAATTTGGGATTTAAAGCTAACCCAGTCGGTAGGCAAAATAAGCGCCGAGGTATCTGGAACCTCTTATTTGCCGGCACTTGTTTTGCCCATCCCCTTGATCGCTCGCACCCAAAATACTGCGTGTGAAGCCCTAGCGGCGCAAGTTAAAGAATTTATGGGTATCAGTCTTCGATAAAAGTGAGCCGGATTTTTATTTGTTGAGCTGCGACGGGTTTTCCATCGAAAAGCCTTGGTCGGAAAAGCAGTGCATTGAGATTCCGCAAAACCGGTTCTATAAGCTGAGGCGGCAATTCCTCATCCTCCAAGACTACATTTTCAACAGTCCCATCTTTTTTCACGTTCAATCGCACATCAATACGCCCGAATGAATTGGGAATCGCTCCATTACCCTGTGAAATATTTTCCAAATCTTCGGTATTATTAGGGAAATGTTGGGGCAACGCTAATCCATGGAATAATTGTACTGCGTAATTCGGTCTGAGTCTGATTCGCGATGGTTTGTGTGTGTTGAGTTGACTGTTACGTAATGCTGTTGGGTATTTAAATAGTGCTTGAAGCTCTTCCTTTGTTTTCCCCTTCGATTCTAGAAACTGCCACATTTGTTCATAAAAACTTTGTGCTGTTTCAGGCTTAGCTGCGATGATATACCAGTCTCCTAAATCGATCAGTATTTCAGCATATTGATAGGATGTGTTTTCTATATCTTGTTCACTTATAGCCAGTGCTCGTTTAAGTGCTTTTCGGCCTTGTCGGTCAGCAAAGCCGTGTAGCCTATAATTGGTGGCGAAAGTACGTAACGATGTTATAAGGTCAATGTTAGTTTGCTCTGTCGCCGCTTCCAATGTCGAAATAGTTTCTTCGTATATATATTGTTCATCACGTTGCTCTCCCAAATTGCGATACCAATCTGCTAACTTAAATATCGCAGGTAACAAAGCGGCTGTACTATTTTCAAAAAAGTGTCCAAAAATGTAGAATCGGTACCATTGCTCCCGTTCAGCTTCTTTAAAACTGTTCAATTTCAAGTATATGTCTGATATAGATTCAACTATGGGTACTTGAGCCAGATTATAAAGGCCCGCATTACGGTGGCTAATATGCTTGGCCCGTTGAAACATATCGAGTGCTTCTTGAAACCTTCTCTGGTTTTGATACAAATTACCTAGCCGAATCAACGGAGGAATGAGCGCCTGATCGAAAACGCCAGCTTGATTTTCCAGAATCAAAACGCATTCCAAATAGTTTTGTTCCGCTACCTGATACTCATTGTTTACTAGGTGGATATCGGCCTGTGCCAACAAGGGTGTAATCAATCCTGAATGGTCAGGACGTAGTTCTTTCACCAATGATTCAACGTCATGGGTACTTGAAACAGTACTACCTTTGTGTGCGGGCGGATTTAAGCTTAATGGGGTGAGCTCCCCGGTTGGGGAAACTGTCTGTGCAACCGATTGAGTAATTACCTGCCCACTTAGCAAAAATAGGCTCAAAATTATTTTTGGGATCGAATGCTTTATCGTTGATTTGGTCACATTAAAATAATATTTGACAAATAAGACGACCGGTCGTAAATTTATAGGTGTGGTTAGAGCCGTTAAAAAACAAATCAATCGTGAAAAGTTGCTGGATCAAGGAGTGGCTATGCTTATGTCGCAAGGTTACCACGGTACGGGTCTACAAGAAATCCTTGATGCAGTCCGGATTCCAAAAGGTTCTTTTTATAATTATTTTGACAGCAAGGAAGCATTTTGTGCCGAGGTTATACACCATTACATTGAGCCATTTATTATTCAACTTCAAAAGCATTTGCAACAACCAGATGTCGATGGTTTGAATGCTCTCAAATGTTATTTTAATGAGCTTATTTCAGAACTTGAACAAAACCAATTTAAAGGCGGTTGTTTGTTGGGTAATTTGATGGGTGAGTTGGGAGACAATAGTGATATTTGCCGATCCGCCCTACAAATGGCCGTTAAACGTTACCGTGATTTAATCAAAGAAGGGTTATTAAAAGCCCAACACGAGGGTCAAATTCGAACCGATTTACCAGCAGAGGTAATGGCCGATTTATTGGTGAATACTTGGCAAGGAGTACTGTTACGAATGAAGATTGAAAAATCGGTGGCGCCATTACAAAGTTGTTGCGATAGCCTATTGGAGGGCTATTTTAAAAGCTAAATTTTTTTATCCATATTTTTAAACGACTGGTCATATATCATTTTTTTGTGGCTCTTTCTGCAGGTTGTAAAGCGAAGACTAAAAATCAAACAACGAGGTTAAGATAATGAAAAAGTATTTCCGAAATGTTTCTAGAACCGCAGTGGACTACCTAACAACAGGGGTTGTTTCGCTAATGACTGTTGTTTTAGTCAGTCTTAGTGCTCTACCGGTACATGCTGACGAAACGTGTATGTCGCCCTATATGGCCAAAATTGTTGGTCAGGAAGATTACGTTTATGTTTGGACGCTTGGTATGGAAGGTGTTGGCGACGAACAAGATAAACTGGTGACGGTAGATGTTAACCCGAAGTCCACCTCTTATGGGAAAGTGATAAGTCAGTTGTCGGTTGGTGGCCGCAACGAAGCACACCACTCCGGTTTTACCGATGACCGCAGATATCTATGGGCTGCTGGTTTGGATACCAGCAAAATTTTTATATTTGATGTACATAGTGATCCTGCAAAACCATCATTGCATAAAACGATTACTTCATTTGTTGCTAAAAGTGGTGGTGTTGTGGGGCCCCATACGACGTATGCCTTACCTGGCCGTATGATGATAACTGGTTTGTCCAACAATAAAGACCATGGTGGGCGCACTGCTTTGGTTGAATATACCAACGAAGGGGATTATGTCGCTACTCACTGGATGCCAACGGATAGTCAGCTGAACGGGGCTGTTAAAACCGGGAAAATTGCCGATGGTTACGGTTATGATGTTCGTGCGTTACCCCGGCGTAATGTGATGTTGACATCTTCATTCACCGGCTGGTCAAACTATATGATGGATTTTGGCAAAATGCTTAAAGATCCCGAGGCGAAGAAACGCTTTGGTAATTCCATGGTGTTATGGAATCTGCATACCCGCCAACCGAAAAAAGTCTTTGACGTCCCAGGCGCACCTTTAGAAATCCGCTGTGCATGGGATCCCAATCATAACTATTGCTTCACTTCGACTGCTCTAACCTCGAAAATCTGGCTTATTTATGAGGATGACAAAGGTGAATGGTTAGCCCGTGATGTAGCCAATATCGGTGACCCCTCAAAGATTCCATTACCGGTTGATATCTCGATTCAAAGTGATGACAACATGTTGTGGGTGAATACCTTTATGGATGGAAAGACACGTGGCTTTGATATTTCCGACCCATTTAACCCAAAACAGGTCTATGAAAAGAAAATCGGCGCGCAGATCAACATGGTTTCGTCCAGCTGGGACGGTAAGCGTTTGTATTACACGTCGTCTCTGTTAGCGAATTGGGATAAAAAAGGAGTCGATAACGAACAGTATTTTAAAAGTTATGGGTGGGATGGTAAAAAGTTAACCGAGAATTTCGCGATCGACTTTCGCAAAGAAAAGCTCGGACGTCCGCATCAAATGCGTTTTGGAGCCAATTCTTTGTACTCCACTGTGCAACCTACGAAAGCAACCAATGTACTCAGCCAGTGGTGGAATGAGCAATAGCTTATAAACCCCCATTGCCAAGGATGGCTTTTTTAGCTTTGTCATGCGTCGCGTTAATATATTGCGGATATTTTTCACGTTAAGCTTAGGCTTATTGGTGGTGGCGTTGGTCAACCGGTTTAGCTCCACTCCGACAACACCTTCCTCCCCAATTAAAGATGTGGTTCTAGCACCTGGCTATGGTTCTTTGGCGTTCACTGCGCCTGAAGCTGGGACCTATCAACTGCCTGTTTTAGGCTGGGCAAGCAACGGTCAAGTCATCGATGCAAATGGGGATGAGCATAGTCTGAAGCATTTAATCCAGGATAAAGTGGTTTTACTGAGTTTTATTTATTCCACTTGCGGCGATGTTAATGGTTGTCCGCTGGCAACTTCAGTATTACACCGTGTCCAAACACGCTTGGGCAAAGAACCACAACTGGTTGATCAGGTCCGATTGTTAACTCAGTTTTAACCCCGAATTCGATACGCCCGAGGTGATGAAGCATTATGCTGATGGTTTGCGAGGCGATCAGTTGGATTGGCGATTTTTAACAACTCGTTCGGAAGAACAATTACAACCCATTCTTGAAAACTATAAACAAAGCGTACAAAAAGAATACGATGAAGATAGCCAGTTTACTGGGGTCTATTCACACATATTGCGGGTATATCTAATTGATCGACAGGGCCGTTTAAGGAATATTTATAGTGTTTCATTTCTGCATCCGGATACATTGGTTAACGATATAAAAACCTTAATTATGCAGCCAACTACGACTGGGGTTGGCGAAGTCCCCCGGAAGATAATGCATGCAGAGAATAACGATTTCAATGCGATTTACCGGGCTGGCGACCAGAAATCAGGCTATGAGTTGGATGAGTATAAGAGCCAGTCTGTTAGTTTAATGGAACGTGTTGGAAAGGCAGACGACTTGCTTCAGTACGTTGTACAACCACCTTTAGGGTTGGCAGCAGTACCGGTTCCCTCGGATAACCCCATCACGTTTGAAAAAGTTCAACTCGGTCGGAAGCTATTCTACGACCGCCGTCTGTCTTTGAATAATACCTTCTCGTGCGCCATGTGCCACGTTCCTGAGCAGGGTTTTACCAGTAACGAGATGGCGACGCCGGTGGGTTTCGAAGGACGGACGGTCAAACGCAATGCGCCCACATTATATAATGTCGCCTATGCTCAACGGCTGTTTCACGATGCCCGTGAAAACACCTTAGAGCAACAGGTTTGGGGTCCGCTATTGGCGAAGAATGAAATGGCTAATCCGTCGGTTGGCACTGTGGTCGACAAAATCAACGAAATTGCCGATTATGATGGATTGTTTGAGAAAGCTTTTAAACATGGTCCCAGTATGGAAACGATTGGCATGGCCATCGCTAGTTATGAACGCACATTAAATTCGGGTAATACAGCCTTCGATCGTTGGTTTTATGGGAAACAGGATAAGGCTTTAAGGGAGAAAGCCAAGAGAGGGTACTTTCTATTTCAGGGAAAGGCGGGCTGCGTTACCTGTCATCAGATTGGGAAAGACTCCGGACTGTTCATGGACAATCTTCTGCATAATACGGGTGTGGGTTATCGCGAAGCTATGCACAAAGTACCTTATAAACAGCGAGTGCAGGTGGCCCCTGGCGTCTTTGTCGAAATTGACTCAGCAACGGTCAATTCAGTTTCGGAACAAAAACCTAATGATCTGGGGCGTTATGAAGTCACACAAATACCAAAAGATCGTTGGTCCTATAAAACGCCGTCGCTGAGAAATATCGCTCTTACCGCACCTTATATGCACAACGGTTCTTTTTCCACACTGAATCAAGTTGTTGAATTTTATAACCAAGGTGGCATCGCCAACGAAAATCTCGATCCATTGATTAAACCGCTAAACCTTACGACTGCAGAAAAGAATGATCTAGTTACGTTTCTCAAGGGATTGACCGGAGACAATGTTGCTAAATTGGTTGCAGATGGTTTTGCCGCACCTGTTGGCGATATGCGTTAACTCAAAGTATCCAATCATGATTCTTAGTAGAGTTTGTCAATCGGGGACTTATGAGTGTGATGACATTTTCGATGATTTGGACCGGCTGAAAGGAAAAGCCTATTGCACCGTGGGTGGGCACACTGTTTAATCTGGAGTACAACAGGAATATTTCCAATCTCAAGCTGAACTCGAACAAATGGAATAATATCCCCCTTCAACCTGGGTGTTGTGCCTTCGGGAAGGTTGGTTATAAGTGCTCTGAGTTGCTCCTCTGTATACACATGGATGCGTAGCCCTATCGAAACCGATTGGGGAACCTCTTGTGTGCGCAGATCCACGACTTCCCAAGGGTGCATTGTGAAAAAGATGAATGTGTTACGATTAAACGATTTTTAAAATAAAGGAGGGTGGACGACTAAATCCCCCTCACGTTTGAAATTTAAAACTGCGTCACCGGAAATTTATCGCTTTTTGATAACCTACAAGTTGTTTATATAATTCCAGACTAGATAGACACTTCAATTAGTTTACCCGATTTTACATCGTAAATGTAACCATAAACAGGAATATCGGAGGGAACTAAAGGATGGGATTTGATCCGAGTGACATCTTCTCTGACACTGGTTTCCTGATCTTTAATCGTTAGCCAATCGATGTAATTACCTTCAGCAGAACCTGAACCTTGACCCGAATCATGCCAGTCGTTTGCATCGATACTTGCTGTTTTCAAGCTACTGCCAAGTAAATTTCGCATGATATCATCGGTAAAGGTTTCCATTCCACAATTAGTATGATGAATAACAAACCATTCACGGGTTCCCAACAGTTTGTACGAAATAACCAGTGAACGAATCGCATCGTCACTTGCTTTACCGCCAGCATTGCGAATGAAATGGGCATCGCCTTCAGAAAGTCCTGCATACTTTGCAGGGTCTAATCGGGCATCCATGCAGGTCAGGATAGAAAAATGTCGTCCTGGTTGCTTTTTAGTACATCGTCCAATATTTGGCTCATTTTTATCCTCCAATAAGTTTCAATTTTCCCACTAAACATAACGGTCACGTAGTAATAACTATCTCGATATTACAAAAACCTTTGCTGCTAGGGATTTAACATTGTATTTATTTCCCTAGTTTCAATAAATATATAAAATATTAGAATTCTATTAACTCTTAGTTATTAATTGTGGACAGACTAAAAAGCATGACCGCTTTTTGTTGGGTTGCAGAATTTGGAAGCTTTACGGCAGCGGCGGAAAGATTGGACCTGTCGGGTCCAATGGTCAGCAAACACATTGCCCATCTAGAGCAGCATTTGGGTGTTTGCCTACTGATTCGCACAACACGAAAAGTCAATCTGACCGAGGCAGGTCGGC
>Ga0114933_10000305_pt1 | contig 60608 bp, 56 predicted proteins | sample 4SBtaG_FD_89691 | JGI IMG/M metagenome (GOLD analysis project Ga0114933, IMG submission 89691) | Deep subsurface microbial communities from Kolumbo volcano to uncover new lineages of life (NeLLi) - 4SBTROV12_W25 metaG | ecosystem: Environmental > Aquatic > Marine > Volcanic | place: Kolumbo...
TAGACCTCGCTCACTTCTTGGTATGGCACGTGCGCAAAACGCCACCGGCCAGATGGCTGCGGCCTCCGAGTACTATCGCGCCCTTCTCGACGTGTGGCAGGGCAGAGACGATCTGGACGGCGTGCGAGAAGCAGAAGCCTACTTAGCAGACGGGCAGAACAACAACTGACCTAGCAGGCTGTCAGAGCCGCCGTTCAGGAGCTTAGGCTCTTGAACGGCGGCCAGTCGCACTAAAAGAATGGAGGCGGCGGGAGTCGAACCCGCGTCCGCGAATGAATCCAGAAGGGCCGCTACGTGCGTAGATCGCCGAAAGTCTCACCTCGGACGGCCAGCGATCAACCGACTCCGAGACCAGCTATCTAAAAATCTCGTCCCCTAACCCGATAGCATGACCGGGGGACCAGCTCGAATTATCGACGCCTGCAAGGACCGCCTCGAGCGAGCAATCCAGGAGACGGGCTACTAAGGAAGGACCTTAGGCAGCCAGAGCCATGTCAATATCGGCATCTAAAAAGTTTCTAGGTGTTTAACGAGGCCCTAGAGCCCTCGACACGCTGCCCCACGTTCACCAAACACGTCGAAACCGTGACGCCCCCGATGAGTGCGGATCCCGAAGGATTCCATAACCGCACCGTGAAGAATATTTCAAACATCTCAATTGAACCTAACACTGAAACCGCACTAGGGTTCAGATCCGCAGTCCGTCGAGATGTTCCTTCCGATACGTCTCTAGTAGCATCTCCACCTCCTGAAGCGACGTCGTTTGGAATAACTCTGTTCGAAGGCTACGACCATCCGGAAGACCCTTCGTGTACCACCCGAGGTGCTTTCTGAAATCGATAATCGCTCTATCTGGATTAGCTTCGAAGTCGATCGCGTTTCGCGCATGCTCCAAGCAGATACCAAATCGCTCGACCACATCTGGGGCCGAAGAAATTGGTAATCCGTCGAGCGCCGCCCTCGCCTGTTTAAAGATCCAAGGATCTCCGTGTGAGCCACGAGCGATCATGATCGCAGCACATCCTGTCTCGTCGCGCATGCGCCGCGCATCCTCCCCATTCCTAATGTCACCGTTCCCAACGACAGGTATCTCCAGAGCTTCCACCAGCGCCGCGATCTCGGACCAACGAGCCTGGCCGGAGTACATGTCTGAGCGAGTTCGGGGGTGGAGGCATATCGCTTGGGCACCCGCCTGCTCGCACCGTAACCCAATCCCTACAGGGTCACGAGTATTCTCAGTGAATCCGCTTCTGATTTTTACCGTAGTAGTCAGACGAGTCGCGTCGTCAACAGAACGGATTATGGCCTCGACGAGATCAAGGTCCCTAAGGCAACCTGACCCGCCATTGCGCTTTACTACTTTCTTAACCGGACAACCGAAGTTGATGTCGATGAAGTCCGGGCTGAAGACTTCGGCGACGAACGCCGCCGCATCGCCCATCAGCACCGGGTCTGCACCAAAGATCTGGATCCCAATCGGACGCTCGGCTTCGTCGAAGCGCAAATAGTCCCGAGAGCGCTTACTGTTTTGTACAATACCGGCCGCACTCACGAATTCACTTACTAGAATATCGGCCCCGAACCGACGGCATAATCGTCGGAATGGTGACTCGCTCACGCCGGCTTGGGGGGCGAGATATAATGGGGTTACACCTGACTTAAGCAGTGCTATGAGGTCGTATGCCATAGATGAAAGCTAGTCATCTGAGTGGGCCGGCTGAAGCTCGGCTTCCTCTGGAAAAAGCGGACGCTCCGACTCGAGCCGCCTGCTTCAGCAAATGCTGAAACTCGTTTTTGCTAACTCGTCATTTCATAACAATGACCTTGCGTGTCAGAGGCCTCAGGCCATTAACACTGATCTGCATCAGGTAGACCCCCGATGCCACCTGACGACCCATTTGATCTCTCCCGTCCCAGAACGCTTCAAACTCTCCAGGCTGGGCATATTCGAGGCGATCGACTGGCATGCCCTCACCGGTTGGGTGACTCAGAGCCACCGGATGATTTATAAGCTGGGCGAGCACATTGAAGATTCTTATAGAGACAACAGCCGGCATCCCGTCCACGAACAGCTCTTCACCAAGGGCGAAGGGGATCGTGGTCTCCGGGTTAAACGGGTTCGGGTAGTTCTGACCAAGTTGGAATCCGTTCGTCGCCCTATCCCGCTCACCAGATGCCATCTCTTGGGCCGCGATGGACTCGGCAGTGCATACTAGGGAAAGGAGGGCAACTAGGACGCGAACAAAGCGTCTCATCAAGACCTCCGCACAGCAAATGTGCAGTAGCTAAGTGTCAATCGCGCTCCATTAGTGAACGGCCATAGGCACGCATGCCTGATGGATACTACGGCCTTAGTCTGAATGGGGTCAAGCTGCTAAACAACTCACCTGGTGATACGTAGTGAGCTCAGGATCGGTTCCGCTGTGCACTTAACTAGGACACTATCGTCGACCCGCTAGGTAATGAATGCTCACACCGTAGGGACGGATCTCCCTTCAGCAGACCTAATCGTGACGCCGATCCCATCGAAGAAATTCAACAAAGGAATTAAATGCTTCCGCGAAACCGGAAGAACATCTCTAAAGTCAGCGGGACCAAGGCTATCAGAGCCAGCAAGCGCGTTGCGGATAAGTTCGATGGCCCCGTTGATTTCATCAGTCGACACGTAAAGCCCGTCTGCAACTAGGGTCAACCTTCCCACATACTCTAAATGGCGAAGGATTGGCCAAAAGTCCTCACGTCCTAGGAGATCATCCGGCAGCTCTTGGGTAAATGGAGAAGCCAGTCCTTCAGATGCGAGAAGCTTGTACAACCTCTCAGAGGCTTCGTGCTGGTCTAATGTGAGTTCGGGCCGGAAACCGGCACGACGCACGCCACCCTCTGCCCTCTCTAGAGTGCCAATTCTACACAAGCTGTCTATTAACGCATCTGCCAGCTCTGATGGTGCCCACCCGGGGAGCCCTGCCCTGATCCTTGATAGCGGGATGGCTACTCGGAGCGAGTCTTCGCTATGTCCGACATCTACGGCGTCAAGCACTCGTGCCTCCGCTGCTTCAATCACACTACCATCCACTAGGTAAGGACCAGCCCGCATCACTCCCGAACCTATGATCGAGTCAACTGCAGCTCGACACGCAGACGGAGAAGCACCCGCGAATATCGGGAGGTTCGCCTCCATGCCCCCTGTCCAACCAGCCAACTCTACCCAAGCCTTAATCCGCTCCCCAAGAGAGCCATCTATAAGTTGATCAAGTTGCGCCCGCTGCTCCGCATTTATGCGGTTGCGCTTCAACGGAAAAGGTTCAGCGACAACCCCACCTCCTATGGTGGTTACTGGAGAGTATGCGCGAATGACTAAGCGGTCTCCAGCACGGGCTACAATGGGCTCTTCGAGGCGGAGTTGCACCCAGCCCGAAACACCAGCTTCGAGTGGGCTCTTTTCTAGGAGCACGCAACGAGCGAGGACCTCGGTTGTACCATGGTGGACGTGCACACGCTGATTATGCTCGAGCCTCCAGTCAGTGTCGGCAACAAGCTGGACGCGGGTCGTCAGCATCCAGGTCGGTGTCCATCCCGAGTGCGTTACAACCACTGCTCCACGCGACGTTCTCTCACGATCACCTCCGTCTCCGGTAAGTGCTACCGCCGTCCGATCACCTGCCTCCGCTCGCTCACTCGAACGTCCATGTACCTGTATACTTCTTATTCGAGCATCAAGGTTTTCAGGAAGAAGCCGCACATTAGCGCCGGTCTCAATCGTCCCGCTCCACAAGGTGCCAGTTCCGACTGTTCCGGTACCTTGTATCGTGAAAACACGGTCGAGGGGAAGTCGAGCAAGATCACCCTGATCGGACTCCTGAACGCGACCCGCAGCAACTGACAGTGCGTCGGTGAGCTCACCTAGGCCCGTCCCCCTCAAAGCAGAGGTGCGCACACACGTTGCATCAGCGTAAGGCGTCGAAGAAAGCGCGTCCTTGATGTCGGCTTCCACTAGGTCCAGCCACTCTGCGTCAGCCGTGTCGCATTTCGTAATAGCTACCACAAGCTCCGGAACAGCCAAGAGCTCGACGATGGCTAAATGTTCTCGAGTCTGAGGCATAACCCCCTCATCCCCTGCAACAACTAAAAGAACAACGTCCATCCCGGCAGCACCCGCCACCATCGCGCGCACGAAAGCGTCATGACCCGGTACGTCAACCACCCCGAAATGCGGTCGACCTTCTCCTCCCAGCTCCGCGAACCCCAACTCAATGGTGATCCCTCGCTCCTTCTCCTCTTTAAGCCGATCAGTGTCTGTCCCTGTCAGAGCTCGAACCAGTTCGGTCTTTCCGTGATCGATATGCCCTGCAGTACCCAAAATCAGACTAGCCAACTTCCGGCCCCACTTCATCGTCTGGCGGCAACGCACTCCCGAGGAAACGCAGAGACTTGAGGGGCTTATTAAGCACGTGATAGGCGATGAAGTCAGACACCAGACCCAAGTGACGCCGCGTATGGCTTAAGCCCACCGGAACCTGGCCGGATATCATATCCTCCAGCTGACTCCTTGCGATCGGTCCCACCCGAGGCCCCGCACTATCCTCAGAGCATTGCATGCACCGCATACCACCAGCCGCAAAGTCAAAGCGCCCCAATTCGTCCTCAAATAGAGGTTCCTCACATCGGACACAGCTATCAAGTTGAGGAGCAAAACCGAAAGAGTGGGTTATCGTCCAGAGTACAGAGAGAGCGGTACCGGGAAGAAGCGAAGGGCTTTCAGTATTACAAAGTGCATCAAGACCGGCCTCTAACGTGTCAAAAACCCTCGGTTGCGCGTCTGCCTCAGCGTGCGACAGAACCAATTCGGCTGCCGCAGACGCTGCGGAAAAAGCCAACATCTGCGCAGCTAGCTCATTACGAACTATTGAGCATGTAAACTCTTTCATGTTATGCAGTTCACGGTTTTTCTTCATGTAGACTATAAGCTCTCCCGACGCGAAGGTTGCGAGGGTCGCTACGCCCTTTCCGCTGCGACCACGAGCCCCCCGAGCTACCACACTTACCAACCCATAACCCCTCGTGTAAAACCGAAGAATCCGACTGGAGTCCCCGTAGTCGTGCGCCCGCAGGAGCACAGCCGGTGTGGTAACGAGAGCCATAAGTCAGCTCAGTTCCCGAATCGTTCGAAGAAGCTCCGCTCGACGCCTCTCGTAGCTCTTTCGTTCAACCTCTGAGCGGTCCCTGCCCTCAAAGTCCTCATCGAGTCTAGCAACCTCCAGAACTAGCTGCTGTCTATTCTTAGCACGCAAAGCGACTAGTTCCTTAGGACTGCGAGGCCTGAGCACAATACCGCCCACAACCACAAGCATGAGTCCTAGCAAAACTGCCACCCATTCTACTTCGGGAGGTCTAACTTCTTCGGTCTTTACAATAGTGACCACCGGGCCCGACAAATCCGCTCCTGCAAATCTTCGATATGTCGATCCGGGCTCGAATTCTTGTCTCTCTATGAAATCCAGGCCGTCGATCGCCACCGTTGGAGCCGGTTCACGGATCAGCACGTCTAGGCGCTCGGTGCCAGCACGCACAGGCAGCGACATAAAGAGTGAATCGATCTGATACCTCACCACAAAAAGCCTTCCTCCGGGTGGAAGGGCAGCCCTCGCAATAACCTCTCCGTTTAGATAACGGACTGCGTCTGCAGAGACCTCTCCCTCTCCGACTTGGACTGAACGTATGCCAACCGGCATCCGATGGCGCCACGTGTCCCCACCGGGCCTAGCCACGATAGTTTGTCCCTCGTCGTTGCGTAGTTCAAAGAGATCAGTGACACGCCAGCCTGAGGAATCAGGCTCAATAAAGACACTGCGCGACTGAATCGCTACGGGAAAGCCCTCAGGCCTGGCTACCAGCGTATCGTAGACGCTCACTCGGTACACCGAATCTAGCTCTTCTGCGGACCGGATCATTGGACCAAAATAGAGAACACCATCGTGCCGAATCGAAGCGAAGAAGATGTCGCTTAATATCGGATCAGGCTCCCTCGGCAGATTAAATCGGAACCCACCATCTTTCCCAAGTCTCGTGGAATCCAGTTCCCCTTGCGTTCCCTGAGTCAGGTGATGCAGGACGGCAGTGCCATCCGACATCATAGTATCGCCGAGAAAAGCTGTTCCTCGCATAGTCACCTGCTGGGCTAGCACCTGAGGCGGCATAAACAGAACCACCAAGAGCATCACGAGACTTCTGATGCTGCTGCATGCCCTCGCAACGTCCTTGATCACCCACCGGACGATTCCTCGGGGGTCAGAGAGTGAAGCGACCAAAATCCTCGGGGTTAAGACGGCGCAGATGCTCCTTGAGTTCCTCGGGTCCTATTTTCTTGTCCTGGGAACCAAGCTCGATGTGCTCAACCATGGATGGTGCATCGGGAGCGCATTCGTCCTCGGCGATCTCAATCGTTGCGATTTCCAGGAGTGAGTCATCAGCCATAACGCACGCGCCTGACCTCAGAGCAACTGCGATCGAATCCGAAGGACGGGCGTCCACCGTGATTATTTCGCCATTCCGGGTTATGACCAGTTCGGCGTAATACGTACTCTCCTGCACCTCGGTGATCACGACCTTGGTAACGGCGCCCCCGAGCTTACCCAGCAGTGAACAGAACAAGTCATGGGTTAGCGGCCTTGGGCTATCCATGTCTGCAAGCCGCATCGCAATCGAGCTGGCCTCCGCCGGCCCGATCCATATTGGCAATACTCTCTCGCCATCTATTTCCTGGAGGATCACAACAGGCGTGTTCGTATTCCGATCCAGTGCGAGACTCTGAACTCTAACTTCAACCAGCACCAGTTCGGCTCCTCCAAAGGGGATGGGATGCGTTTGGTGACGTCTGAAAAAACTTCACCCTTGAACTTCAATACTCCCCAATGGCTCTGGGGTTCTCCCAACCTCTTACCAAGTGCTACCGCTAGACGCCCACTGCTGTTTTGAGGTCTCCCACGCGGTTGGTTTCCTCCCAGGGGAAGAAAAGCACCTCATTTTCATATGTCTTAACGTCCGGGATCTTCATCTCAGGTTCCCGACCAAAGTGACCGTAAGCCGCTGTGGGTGTGAAGATCGGATTCCTAAGGCCTAACACTTCTATTATCGATCGTGGCCGAAAGTCGAAGACCTCAGAAACCGCATCTGAAAGCACCTCATCCGAGAACTCTCCGGTACCGAACGTAGTTACGTGCACTGACACGGGTTCAACAACGCCAATAGCATAAGCCAATTGAATTTCGCAACGACTGGCTAGGCCAGCAGCTACTACGTTCTTCGCCGCCCATCGTGCCGCGTACGCCGCCGACCTGTCCACCTTGGTGGCGTCCTTCCCGGAGAACGCCCCACCACCATGCCTACCAATGCCACCGTAAGTATCCACGATGATCTTTCTTCCTGTAAGACCGGCATCTCCATGTGGGCCCCCTATAACAAACAGGCCGGTGGGATTCACATGATGCGCGCAGTCCTGGGGATCGTAAAGACTCTCCGGAAGAGTCGGCCTAACCACCTTGTCCAAGATCTCTGCTTTTATCTCTTCATGCGACACTTTCTCGTCATGTTGAGTACTTATCACGACTGTGTGGATACGAACTGGCCTGTTGTCAGAATCGAACTCAATGGTCACCTGAGACTTTCCATCCGGGCGCACCCACGGCAATTCCCCATTGTGGCGGACTTGTGCAAGTCGCTGGGTGAGCGCGTGAGCATATTGGATTGTTGGAGGCATAAGTTCCGGTGTCTCGTCTGACGCATAACCAAACATCATCCCTTGATCACCTGCACCACCGTCATCGACACCCATCGCTATATGAGCAGACTGAGGGTCTAGACTTGTAAGCACCGAGCATGTCGCCGCATCGATACCACAAGCCGAGTCGTTATACCCGATTCTATCCAATGTGCCGCGAACCACTTCTGGAAGATTCACATAACCTTTTGTGGTCACCTCACCAGCAAGAAGAGCTAGCCCGGTCGTCACGAGGGTTTCACAAGCCACGCGCGAGTCCGGATCCTGGGCAAGCATGTGGTCGAGTACTGAGTCTGAAATCTGGTCGGCCATCTTATCTGGATGACCTTCTGTCACCGATTCAGAAGTGAAGAGTGTTGTACCCAAGAGCGACTCCGGCGTAGGCGGCTTCAGTTTACCCGCAACTCCGAGACTAGCTCGGAAAATGCGAAAAAGCCTACCCAATCAACTCGAACGCGACAAGCTCCGAGAACAATGGCAAACAGATATCCCGTTGAAGTACGTGTCCCGCTGCAGTCAGATTCCTTTGAAGGGATCAGCCTTCAACACATCACGCCGAGCCAACGCTTGGCAGGACCCTACTCAATCTTTAGCGAGACCGGACACCCGACCAAGCACCACCTCAAGTCTGCGGGCCGAAACGTCCCAGGAGAAGTCCTCAGAGAACTCCCGAGCAGAATCGGACATCCGCTGCCTCTCCTCAGTATCACAGACCAGTGCTTCGAGCGCTTCAGCCAGCGCTCCGACATCACCATGCTGAACGAGCAAACCGGTCTCTTCGTGAAGAACAGATTCGCAAAGACCGGGTGCGTCGCTCGCTACAGACGGCGTCCCACAGGCAGCAGCTTCAACGACAGAAATACCCCAACCTTCTTTCGGGGACGGAAGGACATGTACCCATGAGCTCTGGAGTAACTCCAGCTTCATAGACTCTTTCACAAACCCCATAAGCTCAACTTGATCTTCCACCCCCAAACGTGTCGCAAGCCTAGAAAGCTCAGGGGCCTCCTCGCCAGTGCCGGCAACCCGCAACTGAACATGAACTCCCCGGATCGCGAGTTCTGCAACCGCTTGGATGATCAGGTCTACCCGCTTATATCGCCTTAACCGCCCCAGAAAGAGGATCGTCGGCTGGAGTGTCTTCGAATCATAGAGAGGAGTATAGAAAGCTACATCCACCCCATTGGGAATTACATCGATGTCACTCGGGCGTAAGCCGCGCTCAACCAGATCTCTCTTCGTGCTCTCCGAAACCGCCACGGTTGGAGTGCCCCTATAAAAGAGGGGAATCAAGAACTCCATCAGAAAGGTCGCTATGGCAATTGGCACATTAGCAGCCTGAAATGCCGTCCTGCCGAAGAGGTGATGTACCACAAGCAGAACAGGGGACGTAGCCCAGAAAGGTGTAAACAGTGGCACCTTGTTTAGATCTTCGACCACCACGTCGAAACCGCAACCGGCGAGGTGTCGACGATAGTATTGTGGTGCGGATACCGAAAAGGTGTATCGGCTGCCTGTTCGGTGCACGTCGATGCCGTCGAGTTGCGTCCGCCGACTGCATCCTGGCCAACCGGACACCAAGGCGGTGACCTGATGCCCCTCCTCAACTAGCCGACCGAAAATCTGGTGCAAGTGCTCCTCTGCACCTCCCGCTCGCGGGTTCTCACGATCAAGCCAGTTAACGACGAGAATCCGCAAGGCTACCGAGACCGGATAAGCGGCGGGGTCAAACCCCGCTCGCGTTGCCCTTGTAGAGCGCGTCTAGAACGCCGTTTACGAAACGCGGTGACTCATCCCCCCCATACGCCTCCGCAAGAAGAATCGCCTCTTGGATAGCTACTTTGGGGGGGATCTCCTCTAGGTACAAAAGCTCAACTACGCCGAGTCTGAGCACCGCCCGATCGATACGTGACAATCGATCCAGACTCCAATTGTCCAAATAGCACCGCAATGTGGTATCGATCTCTGTGAGATGCTCATCCAAAAACAGCAAAAGCTGCCTTATGTATGGAAGGCGTCTCGGCGAGATGCGTCGTGTCGCAGTCGTATCTACTAACACGTCCCGAAGAGATCCCTCGAGGCCATTACTTTCCCAGCGGTAATGAATCTGCAGCGCCCACGCACGAGCCCGACTTCGGTCGATCCGCTCCGACCGTTCAAGCTTTCTGAGAGGCTCCATCCCTTGAGAGTTCACGTTTCCGCCCGAATTTCCCGCATTACGCTCACCATTTCGATGGCAGCCATCGCTGACTCATAACCCTTATTCTGTACCCCGGACCCAGCTCGGGCCTTAGCCTGTTCAAGGGTGTCCGTCGTGAGCACCCCGAACACCACCGGAATCAGAGCTGATCGGGCTACCACACCCAGACCCCTGGAAGCTTCTTGACACACATACTCGAAATGAGGTGTCTCTCCTCGTATCACGCAGCCTAGGGTCACAACAGCATCGAACCTCCCTGCTTCGACCGCCTGAGCCGCCGCCTGAGGAAGCTCCCACGCTCCAGGAACGCGAAAAGTCACCACGTCTTCCTCGCGAGCACCGTGCTCCGCTAGGGCTTCTAATGCCCCCCGAAGCAGTCCGTTAGTGACCTCTTTGTTAAATCGTGCTGTGATGATGGCCACACGAAGACCACTCGCATCGAGTGCGCCTCGACGGCTTTCGATCGGAGAGCCCCCGATGCTCACAAGATGTGTCCTAGCTTGGCCTTCTTTGTAGCTAAATAATCGCGGTTGTACTCACCGGGTTCGACAAGCAAGGGCTCACGTCCGGTGATTTCGAGATCGTACCCATCCAGGCCAACCACCTTCCGAGGGTTGTTTGTTAATAACCGCATTGATTGAATTCCCAAGTCCAGAAGGATCTGTGCCCCGATTCCATAATCCCGAAGATCGGGGTTAAAACCAAGCTCTTCGTTGGCCTCTACTGTATCCAACCCGCCATCTTGCAGATGATATGCCTTCAACTTGTTTCCTAATCCGATACCTCGGCCCTCCTGACGAAGATAGACTATAGCTCCAGCACCTTCTTCATCGATCTGCCTCAGCGCTGCTTGCAGCTGTTCTCCACAATCACAACGCTTCGAGCCAAACACATCGCCCGTCAGACACTCGGAGTGCATCCTCACTAAAACGTTATCCACCTCATCCAGATTACCTTTCACTAGGGCGATATGCTCTCGTCCGTCCATCGCAGTGCTGTAGCCGATAATATCGAAATCACCATAAGCGGTTGGCATACTTGCGACGGCGATCCGCTCTACGAGCCTCGTACGGGTCAAGCGGTAACGAACTAGTTGTGCCACCGTGATGAACTTGAGTTCGTGCTCAGCGGCGAATTCTTCCAGCTTCGGACGACGCGCCATAGTGCCGTCCGCGTCAAGGATCTCACAGATCACACCAACTGGAGGCAACCCAGCTAAAAGGGCCAAGTCAACAGAAGCCTCGGTCTGCCCGACTCTGCGCAGAACGCCCCCGGGCTTTGCTCTTAGCGGAAAGACATGGCCCGGCCGACGGAAATCCTCCGGTACCGTCTCTTCGCTTGCTAGTAATTCGATTGTCTTCGCCCGATCCTGGGCGCTAATGCCAGTGGTTACGCCATACTTCGTATGCGCATCCACTGAAATCGTGAAGGCTGTTTGATGAGGATCAGTGTTGCGATCTGTCATCAGAGGCAGATCTAATTGATCAGCGAGGTCCGGCAACATTGTGACGCAGATTAACCCACGTCCGTGTTCCGCCATGAAGTTGACTGCCTGCGGTGTAATCATCGAAGCTGCCATCACGAGGTCACCCTCGTTCTCTCTGTCTTCATCATCAGCCACGATGACCATCCGCCCTCGGCGGATATCTTCGATAGCATCCTCTACGCTGTCGAACTTCATTTCAAATACCTCTCACAATCCGCTAGTCGGCTCGGGCTTACCGCGACGAGCCATGATTCGAGACACGTACTTCCCGATCAAATCACCTTCAACGTTGACTGGATCGCCCGGCAGCAACCTCCCAAGGTTTGTGTGTTCATAAGTGTGAGGGATCACTCCAATACGAACCCCCCGCTCATCAACAAGTTCGCTCACCGTCAAGCTGACCCCGTTCAGCGCGATCGACCCGTGATTTATCGTCTCCGAAAGAACAGAGCTGGGTATGTTGAAATCGAGTATCCACGAATTCCCGTTTTTAATACTTGACTCTAGGTAACCGACCGTATCCACATGTCCCTGAACGACATGCCCACTTATACCATCGCACATTCGAAGTGCTCGTTCTAGGTTTACGATACTCCCCTCCTGATACGTTCCGGCGAGTGTACGATCCAATGTCGGCCCGATAACGTCCACAAAAAAACCTGCATCGACTAAACCGGCTACCGTCAGGCACGCCCCATCCACGGAAACCGAGTCACCCAGGGACAACTGGCCCACGAACTCTGGGACTTGGACACTGAAACGACGCGTCGAACCCAAGTCTACAAGATCTACTATTGTACCCACCGCCTGAACGATCCCAGTAAACATCAATCCACAAACCGGTCGAGAGTGATAAGTGTATCAGTACCGAAGACTGAGGGTCGGCACGCCAAGCCGTATTGCTGCCATTCCACCTCATAAGCGTCATCTCCGAAAGCTGGGAGCCCCGCCCCGCCTAGAGTGAAAGGTGCAATAAATAGGTAGATACGGTCCACCAAAGAAAGGTGGAGCAAGCCTCCGGCCAGGCGAGCCCCTCCTTCGCAGAGAATGGACTGAAGACCCAGCTCGTGGCATCGGCCAAGAACAGCGGCTAGGTCGAGCAATGAACTCTCTTTAGGATCTGCCGCAACTCGATGTATGTGGACACCTGACGATTCCAATCGATCCAAGGCCCTCGCAGGCGCGCTCTCCATGCAAAAAACATGCAGGGGTGACGTAGCGATATCCTCTAATATTGCCGCGCTAGAGTTTATTTCTCCGTCCGGGAGCAGGACGATTCGGCCGACCGGCTCACGACCCGGAGGCACCAGTCTCGGCGTCAACCGAGGGTTGTCCGCCCTTAGCGTTCCAGCACCAACCATGATGGAGTCGAACCCTGTTCGGATTCGATGAACCTCACACTCTGCTTCCGTGCCAGTAATTCGCGTACGCACACCTGGAGCCGACGCTATCCTCGAGTCCAGGCTCATGGCTAATTTTAGAGCTACAAAGGGTCGTCTATCTTTGGCAGTGTGCAGGAAGAAGGGGTTCTCAGTTCGCGCTGCCCTAGAGTTCCATACCGGCCCAACAACCTCGACCCCCGCTTCCCGGAGGGTGTCCGCCCCACCTGCAGAGCTCACCCCTGGGTCAGTCGCCCCGAATACGACGCGACGAACCCCGGCCCGCAAAAGAGCCTGCGCGCAAGGAGGAGTTTTCCCGAAATGATTGCAGGGCTCGAGACTAACATACGCCGTAGTCCCTTCAGCCTCAGATCCCGCTCTCTCAAGAGCCAACACCTCCGCATGGGAACCACCGAAAACCTCATGATACGCTTCACTCACTACGCGGCCATCCTTAACCAAGACGCAACCCACCATTGGGTTCGGATGCACCATGCCCCAGCCTCCGTGTGCGATCACCCTCGCCCGCTCTAGGAAGACCTCATCGGCGCGATCAAGCGGGACTACGTCGGGAAGCAAACTCATTGACTACATCGTCACGCGGACAGAGAGACCTCCGAACAGCGTAGCGGAGGACGGGTCATATGGGCCGTCCCAATTCATCGACCTCTCGAAGCCCTCGGCCCAGCCGACCTCCAAAGCCAGGTTAAGAAGAATCCCGATCGTTGTCGAAGCGCTACCGAAATAGATGAACCGATCAGACCGAATTGGTCCAGTGGCTCGAGCATACCCATCCACTCCTCGGCTCTTCAGGACGTCCAGCGTAACATCTGAAACATATTCCTCGAACCCGATTCCAGCTGACCACTCTATCGCGTAGATGTCTTTACCGACCGTTGCACGGTAAGCGGTCACCTTCGGAGCTAGGCTAATTACACCTGGGCTTCCTGTCCCCAAATATTCTAAATCGTCAGGGAATCTCTTTGCCACCGAAACGGAAATACCCGGCACTGTGAACCCCTCGCGCAAGATACCGAGCCGGAGCGCGGCTGAATATGAGTGAAGTGCCTGACTGATTCCCTCATTCTCTGGGAGAAAAAAGAGGCTCCCTTGCCCGATAACATCTAAAGAAAGAAATCCGCCCACCGTAGGCATTAGTCTAAAACCCTCGAAAATACCGGCTACGACCCGACCCTGAACGCTCGAGGCCATCGCACCTGCTTCTCGAGTGACTAAGGGATCCGCAAGGTCGGGAAACGACATTTTCACAAAGCCAAGCCCCACCGAAAAACCTATCCGTGGCCCCCCTCCGACTCGAGTGCCTAATGTCGTCGCTGTGCCTGGAACCTCTGCCCCAATTCCCGCTAGCAGACCCACCTGCGAATGTAATGCCTCCGCTCCGATAGCAGCTGCGACACAGACTCGTGTGGCTCCACCGGCCCTCTCGCAGGCGGTCTCTAACTGAACCGGCGTTTGCGCATATCCTGGTGAAACCCAAATCGTCATGGTGGCGAACACCCCTACCCACGCCGCCCAAGCCAACCGGTTCTCCCGGTGGCACCTCACCTTAAGCTCACCTCCGAGCCCGCTCCGACAGTTCCTATTGTCCAACTTTCGAAACCGTAATCCCTGGCTGCGTCATTTATTGCCGCCGCATCCCCTGGTGCGACCACTACGAGCATTCCGACACCCATATTGAACACTCGATCCATCTCGCTTCGGTCAACTCCACCGGCCTCCTGTAGTGTCTGGAAGACCCTCGGAACAGGCCATGCATCACGATCGACAACGGCACCGAGCCCGCTAGGAAGGACCCGGGGCAGGTTCCCCGGGATCCCGCCCCCAGTCACATGGGCAAGCCCATGAACGACTCCTGCATTCAGAGGTCCCTCAAGCATCTTCAAATAACTTCGGTGGACAGTTAGAAGCTCCTCACCCACAGTCCGATCCGTGCCCGGAAATTCATCTAAAACGTCCAATCCCATTACTTCAAAGACGATCTTCCGAGCCAGTGTATAGCCATTCGTATGCAACCCGGATGAAGCCAAGCCTACGAGAACATCGCCGTCAGCGATGTTCGAGCCATCTATCAGAGAACTCTTAGATACCGAACCAACAATGAAGCCAGCCAAATCATATTCGTCGGCCTTGTAGAAGTCCGGCATTTGAGCGGTCTCGCCACCGAGGAGAGCACAACTGTTCTCCTTACAGGCAATTGCTACGCCACGCACGACATCCTTCACTACTTGCTCATCCATCTCACCAGTCGCTAGATAGTCGAGGAAAAACATCGGCCGTGCGCCCTGCACCAAGATGTCATTCACACAATGATTCACTAAGCATTGACCAACGGTGTGATGTATACCGGCCAAGAATGCTAGCTTGAGTTTCGTACCAACTCCGTCAGCGCTAGAGACAAGCACCGGCTGGTGTACGTCGTCGGGCACTTCGTATAAACCCCCGAAAGCTCCCAGCTCGGAGAGGGTGAATCGATCGCGTGTCGATGCGACCAACTCCTTCAGCCCTTCCTTGGTGCGTTCAGCGGCATCCAGATCGACGCCCGAATCGGCGTAGCTCAGTCCGTCAGACATGCTTCTCCGGAGTCGGTGGAGTATCAAAAAAGGTTAAGCGACGGAATTCCTCAACGCGATCAACAACATTGACCGGAGACAGAGCTCGAAGGCGATCTACACTGAACTGCTCACACGCAAAAGAACCTAGTGCCGACCCATAGACCATCGCTCTCCGCAAGGCTTCCGAAGTCACCTTACCGCAGGAGGCCAGGTGACCCATAAAGCCACCCGCAAACGCGTCACCCGCACCCGTGGGGTCGAAAACCTCATTGAGAGGGTAACCCGGAACAAAGAACATCCAGTCGTCGGCGAAAAGTACCGCGCCATGTTCTCCCTTCTTTACAATGACGATCTCAGGCCCTTTCTCCTGAACCCAGCTTGCTGCTCTTCTCAGATTCGACTCCCCTGCGAGCTGACGGATCTCTTCGTCATTGACGATCAAAATTCTCACCCTTTCTAGAAGGGCCAAGAGCTGCTCCCTAGCGCCTTCAATCCAGAAATTCATCGTGTCACACGCTACTACCTCCGGTGACACAACCTGATCGAGAACATCATGTTGCAACGCCGGATCGATATTACCTAAGAAGACGAACCGGGAGTCCTTGAATCGCTCAGGAATCTTGGGCTGAAAGTCAGCAAACACTCCAAGCTGCGTATCTAGGGTATCCCGGACATTTATATCTGAATGATAGCGCCCAGCCCAAAAAAAGCTCTTCCCCGCCAACTGCTCAATCCCACTCAAGTCCGCTCCGCGATCCGATAAGAAATCAAGCTGGTCCAAAGGATAGTCGTCACCTATTACACCCACCAGCTGCACCGGATGTAACACCGTAGCGGCTGCCGAAAAGTAGACTGCCGAGCCTCCGAGTACCCGATCCACCGCACCACGGGGAGTCTCTACCGAGTCTAGTGCGACACTACCTACGCAAAGAAGTGACATTCGTTTCAGCTCTCCTCCTCATCCGCTCGGATCATTTTTTCCGGCGCATTGATTCCCAAAAGTGTTAGTCCATTATGAAGAACGATCTGTACCGAGCGAGCCAGAGCGAGTCTCGCATCACGTAATCCGTCATCATCTATAAGTACGGTCAGTTTTGGGTTTCGCGACGGATTCCCAGCGTGGTACCATGAATTTGCCGCGCCGGCAGCCTGTTCTAGGTAGTCGCATAAGATGTGCGGGGACAAATCCCGAGCGGCGCGCTTAACGACATCCGTGAACTCAGCGAGTCGCTTCACAAGGTCTAGCTCTAGATCGTGCTCAAGGAGGCCTAGATTGGCAGCGCCGGACCTAACGCTCTTATGGTCTATCCCCGCCTTTCGAAAGATCGAGCACATCCTCGCATGCGCGTACTGAACTTTGAATACCGGATTCTTGTCGGAATGATCTAGAGCGACATCAAGGTCGAAGAGCAGATGGGCTTCAGACTTTCGCATCTGAAAAAAGTAACGCGCGACGTCCACCCCGACGCGTTCGTAGAGTTCACGAAGCGTCATCCCCGAGCCTGCGCGCTTTGAGAACTTTACCTCCTGCCCATCCTGCATGACCCGAACCATCTGATGGAGCACGTACTCAGGGTAACCCTCTGGAAGCCCGAGGGCCTGGAGTCCGGCACGAACCCGATCCACCGTTCCATGGTGATCAGCACCCTGGACGTTAACCACGCGCTCAAAGCCTCGCTCCCATTTAGTCGCATGATAGGCGACATCGGGCAGGAAATAGGTCGGCTGACCGTTACCCCGCACCATCACTCGATCTTTCTGGTCCCCGAAATGACTAGTCTTCAGCCAAGTTGCGCCCTCATGCTCAAAAACCAGCCCAGTTTCGGTAAGCGCTTGGATTGCCGCATCAACAAGCCCCTCAGCGTAAAGGCTAGACTCAAGAAAATACTGATTGAAGTGGACTCCGAAATCACTCAAATCTCGGTCCTGCTCATCCCTGAGCATCTTGACCGCGAAGGCGCGGATCTCGTCATTCGCCTCGCGCGAATCATCTTTCAGGTAGCGATCTCCAACATCACCAAGAAGAACGCTTGCAACGTCTTTAACGTACTCCCCCTGGTATCCGTCGTCTGGCAGCGGCTCCCTCTCGCCAAGCAACTGACGGTACCGAGCCCTGACACTACCCATCAACTGATCGATCTGCCGACCTGCGTCGTTGTAGTAATACTCTCGATGAACAACCCAACCCGTCCATTCGAGCAAACACGAGATCGCGTCACCGAGAGCTGCTTGGCGCCCGTGCCCTACGTGAAGTGGGCCCGTCGGGTTAGCCGACACAAATTCCACCATCACGGCCTGTCCCTTCCCCACGTCCGACCTACCCCAAGATTCATCATCTTTTAGAATCTCATCTATGACCAAAGCGACCGAACTGGAAGCAAGTCGAAAATTCAGGAATCCTGGGCCCGCAACCTCCACCGACTCCACCTGTGCCGCCGCAAGGTCCATTTTATTTGCGATCTCCTCCGCAATCTCTCTCGGTGAACGGGCCAGTCTCTTTGCTAAGGTGAGGGCTACGTTAGTCGAAAGATCACCGTGAGACGGGTCTCGAGGGCGCTCAAGGGTTATCGCTCCAGCCGGAGCACCTAACTCGTTCAATACGACTTCGAGCTCTTTCCTGATTAGGTCATTTTCCATGTCAGGAGTCAGGCGGAGGTGATGAGGATCCACCGGTGTCCGAGGATGAAGGCCCTGACCCGGAAGGATCCGAGGAGGAACCAGATGACGACTCCCCTCCGTCAGTACTCGGTTTCTCTGCAGACTCCTTCTTTTTGTAGTCGTCAGAGCGGTAATCGGTGATATAGAAGCCGTCACCCTTGAACAGAAATCCCGCACCACCGGAGATCATCCGCGTAGCTGCCTCGCCACATTCTGGGCACACCGCAACAGGGTCGTCCGACATCTTTTGGAAGACCTCAAAGCTGCATCCCTTCTTGCACTGGTAGTCGTAGGTGGGCATCGGCTTCGTGGAGAGCGACACGCCGCGGAGGGCGCATGTTTTGTGTGTAATGCCTAGAACATTAAACCCGAGCGGGAGCCGGTACTACCCATCCCACGTCCCCCACTCATCTCTGAGCGCATCACTGATCTCACCCAGCGTCACTCCCACCTTCACCGCCTCTATTAATCTCGGCATCAAGTTATCGTCGGACATCGCTACTTTCCTGATGGCGTCGAGCGATGACCGAGCGGCGACATTGTCCCGTCCGGATCGAACAGCCTGCAGTTTCTCCACCTGAGCCAACTCCAGCTGTGAATAGTCCGGCTGCCCTATCCGCGAGGGGACCTCTTGCTCGACATGGGAATTCACACCCACCACACTACGATGACCAGACTCGATATCCATCTGGAAGCGATACGCTGCTTGGTGTATTTCCTCCTGCATGTACTCGATCGCCTCGGAAGCGCCTCCCATCTCGTCAATCTTGCTAAGATACTCCATCGCGAGTCGCTCTATCTCGTCCGTGAGTTCCTCTACGTAATGTGAACCGCCCAGAGGATCTACCGTTCGGGTGACCCCCGACTCCGAGGCGATAATTTGCTGAGTACGAAGCGCGAGCTTAGCAGACTCTTCAGTAGGAAGTGCAAGGGCTTCGTCGTATCCATTGGTGTGGAGGGACTGAGTCCCACCTAACGCCGCGGCTAGCGCTTGTAACGTGACCCGAACGACGTTGTTCAAAGGCTGCTGAGCCGTCAGCGTCGACCCACCGGTCTGCGTATGGAACCTAAGCATACACGAGCGATCCGACGCACCGAACCGCTCTCGCATCAATCTAGCCCACAGGCGCCTGGCCGCCCTAAACTTGGCAACTTCTTCAAGTAAGTCGTTGTGGGCCGCGAAAAAGAACGACAGCCGCGGCGCGAAAGCTTCCAGATCGAGTCCTGCTTCCAATGCCCGACTAACATATTCTAGTCCGTTAGCGAAAGTGAAAGCGATCTCTTGCGGCGCCGTCGATCCAGCTTCTCTGATGTGGTATCCAGAGATTGAGACTGTATTCCACCGCGGGATCTCACGGGAGCAAAATCCCATGATATCCGAGATCAGTCTCAAGCTCTGCTTCACCGGGTATATGTAAGTCCCGCGCGCGACGTATTCCTTCAGCACGTCATTTTGGACTGTACCCGAGAGTTTCGCCCTCTCCAATCCCTGCTCGTCTCCAAGAGCCACATATAGAGCAAGAAGAATTCCTGCAGTCGAGTTGATCGTCATGGACGTCGAAACTTCATCCAGCCTGATTCCGTTAAACAGCCTGCGCATATCGTCTAGCGAATCGATCGCTACACCCACTCGGCCGACCTCTCCCGATGCCATAGCATCATCGGAGTCGTAGCCCATCTGGGTTGGGAGGTCGAAGGCCACCGAGAGGCCTGTTTGACCTCGGTCTAGGAGGTATAAGAAACGCTCGTTCGTTTCCTCAGCAGTCCCGAAGCCCGCATACTGTCGCATAGTCCACACTCGCCCTCGGTACATCGTCTCGTAGACTCCGCGAGTGAACGGATGCTCTCCAGCAGGAGGGCCATACACCTCGTCGACCTCTATCCCTGAATCAGAGTGAATCCGTGAATCAGACATCATTCTCCGCCAGATCCAAGGCGAGGAGATCTACGAGGACTTTTCCCTTCTCGACAGCCTGACCCTCCTCGATGTGGATCTTGCTCACGATCCCTTGGGCCTCCGCCGTTAGTTCGTTCTCCATCTTCATCGCTTCCATGATCACAACCCCTTGACCGGCTTCCACAATATCACCTTCGGCAACGTCGACCCGCACCACCATACCCGGCATTGGCGCGACAATAGGATTAGGTCCGCTTGGCCCGGATTTCGCAACGGTTGTCTCTCTGATGGCCTGCGTTCGTGCTTCAACAACCGATACACTGACCCGACGACCCCCAAGGTGAACTTCCCACTCTTCACTCCCCACCCGCCTTGCTGAAACGCGATGAGAACGGCCACCCAAAAGAAGCGAACGAACGGGTACGCCAAGAATCTCCTCAAAATCGACATCAAGCGGCGTGCCATCCAGTGTCACACCGTCTCGCCTAACTTCAACGATCCTGGTCATGTCTCCGATCTTCACGTGATAGATCACTGAGCCACACCCCTGAATGTCAATTCTGCAACCGCTTCGACATGCGCGGTCTGAGGGAAAAGGTCGAAGGCCCGCAATCGATCGAGGGCATACTGATCGCCCAAGCGTTTCACGTCTCGAGCAAGTGTTGCGGGGTCACAACTAACGTAGAGAATCCGTCTCGGTGCGTTGGCGAGGATCTGCGCGGGAACGTCCTCGTGGAGTCCGCTGCGGGGTGGGTTGAAAACAAGCACCTCGGCAGGGAGAAGCGCGGGGAGCAGGTCTTCGACCAGACCCTCCTGCACTTCAAAGCAACCGAACTCTTTGTTGTGCTGAGCCATCTTAGCTCTCACAGAAGCTCTCGCCTGCTCTACAGCGCTAGGATCAGACTCAATTCCTACAACCGATAGCCCTTCTGATGCCAATGCCGACCCATACGCTCCTGATCCGCAATACGCGTCTATGATGGGGAAAGTTGGCAGTGCTACCTGTTCGTTCGACTGAAGCGCAGAAGTGCAGCACTTAATGACATGAGTCCGCAGCAGCTCAGCAGCCTCGTCATTTACCTGAGCAAACGTTGGGGTCGGAGCGTCTAACACTCCCCCACCGGCAAGGATCATGCGATCCCTTTCTTCACCTGCGGATTTATTCTCGGACGGACGGTGCCATATCGCTCTAACGGCTCCGACAGACTTAAACAAACGCTCTCCATCCCAGCCCGATCTTCCACCCTCAACTACAAGATCTACTTCAGCGCCATTTTCACCACTCAGCCCGAGCGTCATACGGATCCTCCCGGCCGAAGGTAAAAGTTCTGCGCTCTTCCCCCATCCCGCCCTGAGCTTGCTCCACGTCTGTGAGAGCTTCTCATGAGGCAGCAAACACTCCGAATCAATGTCAACTATGTGTGCCGGACGATGTAATGCATGGAATCCGGCAACCACGTGCCCACCACTCAATCTCCGTAGTGTGAAGCTCACTCGGTTACGGTACCGAAGCCTACTGGGAGAAGGAACTACCTCAGGAGCCGACACTTTTCCCAACCCTCCGATCCTTGCGAGCGCATCTGTGATAAACCGTCCTTTCCAAGTCAGTTGGTCCTCGTATGAGACGTGCTGCAACTGGCATCCTCCACACTCCGCATATTTCTTGCATGGGGGGTTCACACGAGAGCTCGCAGGGTCCAACACCTCGACTAGCGACCCTCTCGCCCATCGTGGCCGGATCCGCTCAACTCTGATTCGAGCTCGGTCGCCCTCAGTAGTGCGAGGAACGAAGACGACACGACCGTCCGGCAAGTCCGCGATGCCGGATCCGCCCGCACCAATACCACGGACCTCCACATCTACCTCTTCTTTTAGCACCGATCAGCACCCCACGGGTGTACAGCCCTCCTCCAGGCATTCAGAGGTTTGCTGCTCGGTCTTTTGATCCTTGGAGGCCCTCCCCTCCGGTGCTCATCCTCCAGCAGGGCGGCCGCGATAGTCGCTGCAATCATCATCTCCTCTGGAGCATCGGCCTCCAGAAGTTCTGGGTGTTCATCGAGATAGCGTATGGAAAGCGCCCCAGCCTTGAAATCCTGCTCTTCCATCACGCGCCGATGTAACGGCGCGCAAGTCTCAACTCCAGCCACCATAAGTTCTTCGAGCGCCCGACTCATACGACGTATCGCGGCTTTACGGTCCGCGCCGTGAACCACCAGCTTAGCGAGGAGTGGATCGTAATGAAGACTGACCTCACTTCCCTCAATAACACCCCCGTCCCAGCGAACTCCAGGCCCCGTCGGAATCTTTAGATGCGTGATCACACCCGTTGACGGTAGGAACCCACTCAAGTGATCCTCCGAAGTTATCCGGCACTCGATTGAATGACCGGTCAACTCGACGTCACTCTGCGTGAAAGTAAGCTTCTCTCCTGATGCTATGCGAAGTTGCCATTCCACCAGGTCTACACCCGTCACCATTTCGGTCACGGGGTGCTCAACTTGGATGCGAGTATTCATCTCAAGAAAGAAAAACTCTCCGTCCTCATAGAGGAATTCAATTGTTCCGGCACCTCGGTATCCGACTGCCTCAGCGGCACGAACCGCGGCTTGGCCCATAGCCGTTCGTTCCTCTTCTGTAAGAACCGATGAAGGCGCCTCCTCAACCAGCTTTTGATGACGGCGCTGGATAGAACATTCTCGCTCACCGAGGTGGACTATATTTCCGTGCGCATCACCTAGGACCTGAATCTCAATATGACGAGGGCGAGCGAGATACCTCTCTATGTAAACTGAACCGTCACCGAATGCCGCTAGAGCTTCTCGCGACGCAGCCTCGAATGCACGAGGCAGATCCTCAGGTTTTTCAACAACCCGCATCCCCTTACCCCCACCTCCTGCTGAGGCTTTTAGAAGGACCGGGTACCCGATTTCAGTTGCTTTTTTCTCTGCCTCATCTGCATCCGCTACGGCATCCGTCAAACCAGGAACTATCGGCACATCCGAATCAGCCATGCGGCGACGGGCTTCAGTCTTGTCGCCCATTGCCGCAATCGTATCAGACGTCGGACCAATAAAGACAAGTCCTGCGCCCTCGACCGCAGCCGCGAAGTCGGCTCGCTCAGCAAGGAACCCATATCCAGGGTGGATCGCCTCAGCGCCCACGGTTTTGGCAAGCTCTATGAGTGTCTCACCACGCAGGTAGCTATCTACTGATGCCGCTGGTCCGATACAGTATGCCTCGTCAGCCTCGAGTACGTGAGGTGACAGCCGATCCGGCTCAGAGTAAACAGCGATCGTGCGGACGCCGCATTCGCGTGCACCACGAATGATACGAACCGCGATTTCGCCACGATTTGCGATCAGTACGGATGAAATCAAGATCGATTCAAGTAAAGGGAATAACAGTTGTGAAGTTTAGAGGGAGCGCAGCCCCTTAGGGAGAGGGCTTAGCTAGATGAAAAAGCTTTGGCGTTTATCCCCAACCTAGAAATTCCCCGTTTCCAAAAGCAAAGTCCGGAGAAGCACACGCGGACTGCGCAAAGGGTTAGAGCGGAATGTTACCGTGCTTCTTGATAGGATTTTCATCACGCTTGTTTTGGAGCATGTCGAGCGCCGAGATCAGACGCGGGCGAGTCTCCCGCGGGTCAATCACGTCGTCTACATAACCCCGGGATGCCGCGATATACGGATGCGCGAACTTTTCTCGGTACTCCTCGATACGAGCCTCCGTAGCTGCCTCGGGGTCCGAGGCCTCTGCGATTTCTTTTCGAAACAGAACCTCCACCGCGCCCTTTGGGCCCATCACCGCGATCTCGGCCTGAGGCCATGAGAAATTCATATCACCCCGAATGTGCTTGGAGTTCATCACATCGTACGCGCCCCCGTATGCCTTTCGTGTGATGACTGTAACCTTTGGCACAGTTGCCTCAGCAAACGCGTAAAGCAGCTTTGCCCCGTTCCTGATAATACCGCCGTGCTCCTGCGCCACACCGGGAAGGAATCCTGGGACGTCTTCCAGCACAATCAGAGGGATATTGAAGGCGTCACAAAATCGAACGAACCTCGCTCCCTTGTCCGACGAGTCTATATCTAGCACTCCCGCAAGCACCGCGGGCTGATTCGCTACGACGCCCACAGCATGTCCGCCTAGATGAGCGAAGCCCACCAAAATGTTACCTGCGAATTTTTCATGCACCTCGTAGAACTCACCGTCGTCCACCACCCTCCGTATGACATCACACATATCGTATGGCTGATTCGGATTGTCCGGCACGACTTCGAGCAATTTCTCGTCTTTCCGGTCGTGCGGATCTATCCCGGAAGCCGAGGGGGGCGTCTCGCTGTTGTTCTGAGGGATGTACTGAAACAACTCCCGCACTGACTCAAGACACTCCGGCTCGGAGTCCCGCGCGAAGTGAGCCACACCAGACGTGGAGGCGTGGATATCAGCGCCTCCCAGCCCCTCCATATCGATGTCTTCATGGGTAACCGTCTTCACCACGTTGGGACCGGTCACAAACATGTAGCTGGTCCCGCGCACCATGTACACAAAGTCAGTTATTGCAGGTGAGTATACCGCGCCTCCGGCGCAGGGTCCGAGGATGACACTTATCTGGGGGATAACCCCCGACGCCATCGTGTTTCTGAGAAAGATGTCAGCGTACCCACCAAGACTTACCACACCCTCTTGGATGCGAGCCCCTCCCGAATCGTTCAGACCAATAATCGGGGCGCCATTACGCATCGCCATATCCTGAAGCTTGACGATCTTCTCCGCATGTGTCTCTGAAAGCGAGCCTCCAAAGACCGTGAAGTCCTGGCTGAACGCGAAGACGAGGCGTCCATGGATCGTGCCATATCCAGTGACGACCCCATCGCCGAGGATCTTCTTTTCCTCCAGTCCGAAGTCACTCGACCTATGCGTAACGAAACGATCAAGCTCCACGAATGAACCCTCGTCCAACAGTAGATCTAACCGCTCCCGAGCGGACAGCTTGCCTCGTTCGCGCTGAGCCTTAATTCGTTCGGCCCCGCCGCCCTCTTGGGCCTCTCGACCCATTTCTTCAAGCCTTTGAAGCTTCTCGTGAATCGTCATCTCTGGACCTTACAAAGAGGTGTGCGAGGTCCGTCCGGACATCGCCCATTGGATCCTGAATACCATATCCATCAACCGATAGAAGCGCAGGGGGCAGCCTCAGCTTGTATCATTTTTTTTTAAAAAAGTGAGGAACCAGCCGGAACCTAGCGCTGAGCCTTTCGAAACCTTCAATCAGCGCCGCCCATTCTTTGATCCGAGAGATATTCTCTCGATGGGAACTGCCATCTGATCCTCAATACGAACTACCTCGGTGTCTCGGACAACTCGCCCCCTGACAACCGAGAAAACCCCCGTCGCTCCGGAAATGCCTTCTAGTGACTCAAAAGATTCCCTAACCTCATCAGGCTCAATGCGCCCAGCACGAAGTGCTTCAAGTAAGAGCAATGCCGCGTCGTAGCCGACCGATGCCGTAGCACCCACCAGTGAGCGCTGATAACGGGATTCATAAGCGTCCCGGAATCTTGCTTGTCCCTCGAGTGCTCGCTCAGACACCACTGGTGCTGTTGCAATCACACCCGTCGTCAGGCGGGCCTCGACTGAGGTCAGAATCTGTGGATCTGTCCAGCCCGAGGTACCTAAGATCTCTACAGCTAGAGTGTCCAAGCCGAAGTGAATAATCTGGGGTGCCAAGAACTCCACATCCTCGGGAGGTATGGGCATGAACAACGCAGTCGGCTCTAGCTCCTCCATATGTAATGTGTCGTTCGGCGCTAATGCTAATCTGTCGAGCTCTTCCGATCGAAGTGCATTGAGAGCCGCTGAAATCTGTGGTTCAAAGAACGTAGCTCCAGCCTCGTACCCGAATCGTCCGACCACCGGCATTCCGAGTCGCTCAGCAATTAACTCAAACGCATCAGCTTCTGCTTCAGCGTTTGGCGTCTGTGGATAGACCATCGCTATGCGCTGATAGGCACGAGACGCCGCATATCTGGCTACAGCTTCAGCTGCGCCAGGATCAGACCCCTCTAACGAGTATGCTGCTGCACCCGCTCTGTCCGCGGAACGAGCCGTCGGGGACACCAGAACAACCGGCCGCGCTCGAGCATCCGCAGCGGCTAGGAAGTCATCGTCCTGCAGGAACCCAACTATCCCGACAACCCCAGCCTGATCAAGTGCCCTCATGCTCTGGAGGCTCGCCGACGGATCTCCTCCATCATCCCTGAAGTCGACCGACACCTCAAATCCATCGCCTAGTGCTGTACTCGCTGCGACCTCTATGCCCTGGGCGACCAGACTTGAGAACTCCGCGAGTGCTGGTGGGCCCCCTAACGGGAGAACTGCTCCGATAGTAAAGACCGTTTCAAGCCCTCGCCCCGCCGGAAACTCGCCGATCAAAACGCCCTCGGCCCATGCTCGTTCCTTCCCTGAGACCCCTCCCTCCAGTGCACTCCGAGCAAGAACTAAAGCATCAGCGGTTCGATCAAGTTCAAGCAATGAAACTGATAGCCGGGCCTCAACCAGAGGCATCAGCGGTCCTCCCAAGGGCGGGATGCCATCAATCACCTCCTGCAACAACTCGACACTAATCGCATCGACTAACGATCTGAGTCGATCAATGGCTAGGAGAATGTCCCCTTCACTACTTCCTTGCTCCATTCGCAAGAGGCGATCTATCCTGGTCGCCGGATCACTTACAATTGAGGACTGCCAAAGCCGAATCGCACCACCTCTTGGATCTTGTCTTGGCATCAGTTCTGCGTAACGACTGGCTACCTGATCCGCTTTGACCGAGTCTCCAACCTCTACGAGCGATCGCGCTAGTAACCAAAGAGCCTCTCCCGAAATGGATGAACTCGGGAAATCAGTCACAATTTCTTGGCTCGCAAGAACCGCTTGTGAAAACTCTTGGGCCTCGAACAAAGTCTGTGCTCTCGACCATAGACGGCTCGCTTCTTCCTCAGCCGATTTAGAGATCACTCCCGGGGTCACCACCAAGGGCGGAGGGTGTTTTGGTCGGCGAGTTTCCGTCTCTTGCAGGGTTATGAGAGGCGGCGTGCCGACCGTCTGGCACGCGCTTATTGAAACCACTGTGACGATTAGAATCGTGAGCCTACGGAAACGCCCGGACACAAAATGCGTCCGGGCGATCCCACACTTCATCGAAATCCGGGACATAAGTCCCCGCCTACTCTTCCTCTTCGACCGACTCAGCATCATCAGACGACTCTTCCGCCGTGGCTTCCTCTTCGACCGGCTCAGCATCATTACCTGCTGCTTCTGCAGCGGCTTGTGCCTGGAGTTCTGCAGCTCGTTCGGCTGCCGGCGCTAGAGTCACTTCTGTCGCCTCCGCCTCCTCAACAGCATCAGCTTTCTGACCCGGACGCAGACGGAAATCGTCGTCGCTCTCCGCTTCGGACTCAGTCTGAGCAGCCGCCAAGGCTGCCGCCTCTTCAACAGCAGCGACGCGCGCAGCCTCGATCTCTTCCTGGGTCTTGCGATCCGGCACCTCCGTCACCTCGAGCGTGATACGTCGGTTCGTCGCGTCAGATTCGATTACTCTCAGTGATAGTGCGTCACCTCTCCCGTAATATTCATCGAGGAGTTCTGGATCGTCCACACCGGCTCCAGAAGCCGGGATGAAGCCTTCGACTTCATCTCCCAATTCGACGACTAACCCATTGTCCTGCAATCTCGCTACGGTTCCTTCAGGTTCTGAGCCGGAGCTAAACTGCTCGGCAATTTGCGGCCACGGATCTTCAACTAGCTGTTTAACGCCAAGGCTTATGCGCTTATTCTCGGCATCCACGTCGAGTACCATGACATCAACGTCCTGACCCTTTTCGACAACCTCCGATGGGTGCTCGACCCTCTTAGTCCAACTCATGTCCGATACGTGGACCAATCCATCTATGCCGGCCTCGATTTCAACGAATGCACCGAACGACGTAAGGTTCCGTACCACACCCGCGAGCTTTGTACCGGTCGGGTATTTCACCGGTAAAGCGAGCCACGGATCTTCCTCGATCTGCTTCATGCCGAGAGAGATCTTCTCATCGCCCGCATCGACTTTAAGCACTACGGCCTCGATGTTCTCACCAATGGATACAACCTTGGATGGATGCCGGACGTTCCGTGTCCAAGACATCTCGGAAATATGAACTAGGCCTTCCACACCCTTCTCTAGTTCAATAAAGGCACCGTAGTTGGTGATCGACACCACACGACCGCGCACACGTGCACCGACCGGATATTTCTTATCGATGTCCGTCCATGGATAAGGAAGAAGCTGTTTAAGACCTAGCGAGATCCGCTCACGGTTCCAATCAATATCGAGAAGCTTAACATCGATTTTTGCACCGATATCAATCATCTCAGACGGGTGCCCTACGCGGCCCCAGGACATGTCCGTGATGTGGAGTAGGCCGTCGAGTCCACCTAAATCAATGAACGCACCAAAGTCGGTGATATTCTTGACAGTACCCTCGCGGACCTGCCCGACGAGAAGCTCTTTCACGAGCGTCTCGCGCTTCTTCTCGCGTTCCCCTTCTAGAATTACCCGGCGCGACACGACGATGTTACGACGTCGCTTGTTGAGCTTTATGATCTTGAACTTATATACCTCTCCGATCAGGTCCTCAATATTCGGGACTCGGCGCAGAGCTATCTGAGAACCCGGCAGGAAGGCATCGACACCCATGAGATCAACAGTCACCCCACCCTTGATCTTACGGACCAATGTCCCCTTGACCGGACGGTCAGCCTCGTGCGCCTCACGGATCTTCTCCCACACGCGCAAGAAGTCGGCCTTCTTTTTGGAAAGCACAACGACTCCGTCATCATCTTCCAAGCTCTCAAGGAGAACCTCTACTTCTTCACCTTCGACCGGTGCGTCCTTGAACTCGTCGACGGCAACCGAACCCTCCGACTTGAAACCGAATTCGAGTATGACCACGGCGTTAGTCACGCGCAGAACCGTGGCATTAACGATCTCACCCTCACGGAACGCCTGGAAGCCTCCACTGAACTGTTCCAGAAGCGCTTCAAAATCTTCTTTGGACGTTGAAAGAACTTCTTCGCCGTAGGGGTCGTAGACCAACTCGGGAGAGATGCCCTCAGGAACATCCAGGACTGATACCGCAGACTGGGTTTTTTCTGCAGCTTCTTCAGCCGCTGCCTCTTCAGCAGACAAGGTGGTAACCTCCCCCGTCATTGCATCGACAATGACTTCCTCACCTTCGGCAAGTTCATCGGATTCAGAGGGAGCCTCATTGCCGGCATCCGTGATGGCAGGTTCAGTCTCGGGGGTCGGATTCTCGTTCTCGCTCATCACTCTTCTCGCACCCGCGTTTGAGACCAGGTGCTATGTCACCGGACCGTATACTGCTGGGACCGGGTTTGGGGAAAAGAAAGGCCTAGGCCTTCTAGGATAAAGTTCGGAAACATTCGCTTCCTAGCAGGAAAAACTAGGAACGGTAAATACAAGCGTCAATCCGTATACGAAGCCTTCACGAGCGCAACGACCTCCTCTACCTGTTCGTTGAAGTTAAGTCTCGTCGTGTCTATCAGATGTGCATTCGAGGGCTCACGAAGAGGGGAGAGCTCCCGCTCAGAATCCTGACGATCACGCTCCGCGATCACTTTGGACTCACGCTCGACTTCGACATTACTCGGACTAATACCACTTTCCTCTAAACGCCTCCTCGCTCGTTCATGAAGATCGGCCACTAGATAGACTTTCACGTCCGCGTCCGGAAATACTACGCTGCCCATATCTCGACCATCCGCCACCAGTCCTCCCTTCTCTCCCGCGATGTGCTGCAAGCGCAGTAAGCGCCTCCTGGCTGCGGGGAGGCTTGCAAGAAAAGCGACATGCGCTGTCACGCTGGGACTACGAAGCTCCGCTTGGACCCTTCTCCCCGCGACCTCAATCAAGAACTCAGCGTCTTCCGAAGAGACACGGACTGGGAGACCGTTCATATCCTCATCGGTCAGATCGGCCCAGAGCGTGAGGGGTATACCCTCCTCAAGAAGGGCTAACGTCAGTGCTCGGTATAGCCCTCCGGAATCGAGGTGCCTGAAGCCTAACCTCCGGGCGACCTCTTTGGCGGTTGTCGACTTTCCAGACCCCGCAGGCCCATCCAGTGTAACAACTAGCTGAGCTGATTTATTCATGCATTCACCCGGCTTTCTCGGTCAGCTTTTGAATCAGTCGGTCAAACCCTGGAAAGCTAACGTCCGACACCCTCGAATCGGCGACATGAATCGAAGCACCAGTGGCTCCCGCAAGAACTGAGAAAGACATTGCGATGCGATGATCGTGGAAAGCATTTACAAGGCCAGAAAGCTTCCTCCCAGGAACGCCCTGGACAATCAGCCCGTCGTCGAGCTCCTCTACGACAACCCCAAGGGCTCTCAGGTTTTCCGTTACGGCTGATATACGATCGCTCTCCTTAGATCGGAGTTCTTCCGCTCCGGTAATCTTTGTTTCCCCTTCAGCACAGGCCCCTAATACGGCGACGAGTGGAATCTCATCAATCAGGCTGGGTATCTCGGCAGCACCGACTGATGTGGCACGCAAGTCACCAGGCCTAACGACCAAATCTCCTCGAGGTTCAATGAACCCCTCCGGAGTTCGATCATGCACTTCAATATCGACACCCATTCGACTCAATACATCAAGAAAAGCCGTTCTCGTTCGGTTGAGTCCCACAGATTCGATAGTTAACTCTTTTCCAGCCCCACCAAGAGCGGCGAGAGTGAGAACAAACGCCGCGGACGAAATGTCACCAGGAACCGTGAAATCCAGTGGCCCAATCTCATCGGGTGGATGCGGCATCTCTACCCGCCATCCAGTATCTATCTCCTCTCCGATTACAGTAGTCCCAACCGCATTGAACAACCTCTCAGTGTGATCACGAGATTCCAGAGGCTCCGTAACAACAATGCGTGCATGCCCTGTTAAGCCCGCAAGCAGCAACGAGCTCTTAATCTGGCCGCTCGCGACCGGGCTGTTCCACTCTAGTGGCTTGAGGCGAGAGCATCCACGGACCGTTTGAGGAAGACGGCCGACCTCACCCAGTTGTTGGAACCGAGCACCCATTAGTTCAAGCGGTTCAGTCACTCGTGCCATCGGCCTCATCCGCAGCGAGGCGTCTCCGTCTATTGTTGCGCTCAAGCTACTGCCAGAAAGCGTGCCCAATAGGAGTCTCGCACCCGTGCCAGAGTTTCCGAGATCTAGGGCATGAGTAGGTGTTTTCAAGCCTCCTAGCCCAACGCCCTCAATGAGCACTTCGGAGCCGTCCCGAGGAATATCCGGAATTCTGACCCCCAGACCTCGCAGAGCACTCAAAGTTGACTCTGTGTCACCACTGCAGAGCAATCCCTTTAGTCGACTCGTACCACTACCAAGAGCAGAGAGAATGAGTGCACGTTGACTTATGGATTTATCACCCGGAACTCGAATCCTCACTCTAGCCCCCGCTGGCCCAAAGCCGCTCCCCCAAGTCTATCGCCCAGTTCACTCTCCAGACTCCTCCGGAAACAGTCTTTAGTGTTTGTCGGGCCCGATGACATAGAGCAAAGGAACGGCGGAGAGTAATGGATCGTTCAAGACGGCCGCCATAAACCGAGCCTCTCGATCATGATGCTTGCACAAATCGTCGAATGGTACGTCTAGCCTCAGTAGGCCACGCATTTCTCCCCCCCCTCGTATTCCAGACAGACCCATATCTGAAACATCGCCAAAGACAAGTTGCGCAAGCTCACGCGCCCGCCACTGAGCGGCCCTAACTTCCCAGCGCTTGCGTTGTTCCGAGGGTGAATAGGGCTCCTGCCGGAGGACTGGATTGTCGCGTGAGGATTCGTTTTGTTCTGCGTAACCGGATATAAAGGCACTCATGCAGAAGTCTGTTCCATAACTGTCTCATCTCCCGATCGGAGGGCGATCTCATGCACTAGACCGTCACGAGCAACCCTACACCGTGGAAAAACCGTGCGGGCTTCCTCTTCCAACGGACGCGGATCATCGGAATATCGGGCTGAAATGTGCGTCATATACATTGCGCCCACCTCTGCTTCCGCAGCTACTTGAGCAGCCTCCAAAGCGGTCGAGTGTCCCGTGTGACGGGCTCGGTCGAACTCATCGTGGGCAAACGTAGCCTCGTGCACCAGCACGTCCGCACCTTGTGCTCGCTCGACGGTTTCCCGACAAGGTCGCGTGTCACCCGTGTAGACCAGAGACCTACCCGGCCGAGGAGATCCTACGAGATCGGCCGCACGAACCGTGCGTCCGCCGACCTCAACATCCTCGCCACGGTGTAGAGAACCGAAAAGCGGCCCTTCGGGAACACCAGCCGCCCTTGCTTGCTCAACATCAAACCGCCCGAGACGCTCGTCTTCTATCAGAGCCCATCCCACGGCCACACGACCTCGTCCGTGCTGGACATCGAACGCGCAGATCTCATACTCGCCCGCGCTCAAACCTTCACCTGCAGAGCACTCCACAATTTCTACAGGGAAAGGGATTCGATCGTTACCTAGAACCACGGCAGAATTCAGGACGTGTCCCGTACCTCGGGGCCCATAAATCGTTATCGGGTCTGTGCGGTCCTGGAGCGCCATGGTTCGCAGTAATCCCGTGATGCCGAGAAAATGATCGGCATGAGTGTGGCTGATAAAAATAGCGCGCACTCCGAAACCGGTCTGGAAGCGCATCATCTGTCTTTGACTTCCCTCTCCACAGTCGAAGAGGAAGAGATCCCCCTCACGCTGGACGGCGATGCCGCTCACATTCCGGCCGACGGTCGGTCTGGACGCTGCGGTACCGAGGAAGGTGAGACGAATCATTGAACTATTGAGTGAAAGAGGCTTGCCTATACCTCACAGCTGGAGCCAGCCATGATCTTGGCAAGTTAGTTAGCTGCTAGCGGATACGGAATTGGACTTGGAGGAGGCGACCTGGCAGAGGGAGCCCACATTGATCATAGATCGCACTGTCCGTCACGTTCTTGACCGATGCAGAGACGTCTAGTCGACCCAAGATGCCCTCACGACTAACGTCAAACCCCCGTCGGATTCCGAAGTCAAACGACGTGCTCGACGCTAGTGCCTGAAGCCCACCAACCTCCGGATTCTCACACTTTTGTTCGCCGACATAACGAGCTTCCCCTCCTAAGCTTATCTGACCAGGGATAGGCATGTCGAAACCGAGCTTTCCAACTACAGCCGGCTCATACTCGAGATCAACGACTGATCCATCTACATCAAACCCATCCACACTCTGCACTGTGAGGTCTCCGGTCAGGGTCGACCCTCCAATGCTTCCGGAGAGGAGCAGTTCCATCCCAGAACTGCGAACTTCGTGCTGGTTCACACGCTGGAACCGCGGACCAGAAACCCCGTCATTGAAGGACCGCCTGACGATTCCATTGGTGAGCCGCTGGTGAAAACCCACAAGCTGGATCTCACCGCTGGATCCGGTCACGGTGAAGCCAGCCTCGGTGCCGAATAGCGTTTCAGGTTTCAAGTCAGGGTTGGGCTCAAAGCGACCTAGAGCACCGGAGTATAGCTCTCGAAGGGATGGGAACCTGGAACGACGACTCACACCCCCATGTACGAGTGCGCCCTCAGTCACCAAAGAGCTAAGACCCATTCGAAGGCCGAAGTCCGACATGGCATCCACAGCTGACTTGTCAGCAGACTCCGGGGTGTTCGCGCCGTCATGCGAAACTCCCAGCGTGATCGTCGTTAGACCTCTAGCACTAGGTCTCAACTCAGTTTCGAGCCCGACACTCCATAATCGCTGCTGGTACGAGAACTCAGCAGAACCTGAACTGGTCTGGGTGAGCACTTCATCATGGGAGACCTCTGCTATGGTCGCAGAGGCTCTCAGCGCACCGTCAGCACCAAGCGTATGTTCTCCGAGGACACGGCCGGTGATCACCCTGTCATCGGCATCTTCGGTCTCTTCGATGGCCCTATATCCTACTGTTTTGAACTGCTCTATCCGAGTATGTCCGACATCGAATCCGATACTAGCCTCAAGGTCACCCTCACCCCAACCGGTTACCCGTTGACCTGTACCACCCGTCACCGCGGCAATCATCCTTCTCTGCTCGGGATATCTCCAAAGCCTAGGCTTATTCTGATGTGCTTCTGGAGGGACCCCTCGTTCCAAATCAAACCCGGACACAGCAACGGAAGCCCAACCCCCGTCCTCATCTAGATACCTAGCACTGAGGAAGCCGTCGAATCGTCGCCGATCGCTGTTAAGCCGCAAGGCATCGTCAGACAAAAACTGAGCGCGCAAAGATTTGTCTGTCAGAACCTCGCCAGAGATAGGGTAACCTCTGCGATCACTGAAGCCCCCACCTCCGCGGACGACCCATTGATGGCTCGTACCTGAGATCAAACGGCCTGCCGTAACCGACATGTTATTCGCACCCGTCTCGTCGATCGAAAACCCGAGTGAGAAAGGATCCACCGCCTCAACATGGCCCGGACCTCGAGCCACATCTACCTCCACAACACCGCCTAGGGTATTGGGACCATACAGAATCGAAGACAGTCCACGCACCAGGGTTACGCTACGCGCTGCAGTGAGTGGAATGATGGACATATCAGTGCGGTGATCCCATCCAATACTCAGTGGTACCCCATCCATGATGATCGTGATCTGTCGATCCTCCGATCCACGAAGTGCCGGCTGCACCTCTCCTCGGCTGTTCTGTCGGATCTGAATGAGGGGCATCGAGCGCAACACCTCGTCCATCGACGGAGAAGGCATCCCGCCAAGAGAATCTATGTCCAGCACAACCGCGCTCGCTCCCCCGACCGTGATGGCAGGCCTCGCGACCCTGACCGTTATCCCTCCTAGAACTCTTGCTGAATCAGGTGGGATCGAATCCGGATCCTGAGAATACGCCTCCGAAGGGACGAGGAACGTGGCCAGACATACGATCAGAAAGGCGATACCCCACCAAACATGACCAGACCAGAATAGGGATCGGCGCAAGAATTCAGAAGGAAAGAGGGTTGTGGACGCTTGAATTCTATCAACCTCTTCAAGCGATTGTTCCGGGCGTATAGAATAGCAAAAGATGACACACCCATGAATCTGTGGATCGACTTCGAGAGTTACGAGAGAGAGCTCTCCGGACGAAGGCTAGGCACATTGTTGGACAGTGCCGAAGCCCGGCAGTACCATGCAACCGTACCATCACGTATTGAGGACCTAACTATGCAGAGTCGCCGCTCTTTCCTAGGCACGCTATCCGTTCCAGCCGCAGCCGCAGCCGCAGGGATTTCATTCCGACCAACGGAGTTACGTGCCGAAGCGATCGATATCGCCATGAATCTGGGATCACACCCAGGTAGCCCTAAAGACGTTGTCGATGACGAGAACTTCTGGCGTGAAGTGCAGAGCGCGTTCACTGTCGACCGGACTCTAGTCAACCTAAACAACGGTGGAGTTTCTCCCAGCCCAAAGCTGGTCCAGGACGCGATGAAGCGGCACCAAGATTACTCGAACCTGGCGCCAACTTACACCATGTGGCAGATCCTCGAGCCGCAGAGAGAAGGAACGCGCCAAAGGATGGCCCGCGAGTGGGGGGTAGACCCAGAAGAAGTAGCGTTCACGCGTAACTCTTCGGAAAGTCTTCAGATACTTCAGTTTGGGTACGACTTACAACCCGGTGACGAAGTCCTGACGACGACTCAAGACTACGGGCGGATGATCACGACGTTTCAGCAACGAGAGCGTCGCGAGGGTATAGTTCTCAAGCAGATACAGATCCCAGTGCCTGCTGAAGACCCGGCGGAGATTGTGCGGCTTTTTGAGGAAGGGATAACCGATCGGACGAAGCTGATCCTGTGTTGTCACATGATAAATCTGACCGGACAAATACTTCCAGTTACAGAATTGACCGCTATGGCACGCCGTCATGGGATCCCCCTACTAATCGACGGTGCACACTCCTTAGCACATTTTGACTTCGATATTGGTGAACTCGACGTCGACAATTACACGAGCAGCCTGCACAAATGGCTCTTCGCACCTCATGGGACAGGGCTTCTGTACGTGAGGAAAGACCAGATCGCAAACGTATGGCCCCTGATGGCGGCACCGGAGTCGCGGGACCACGATATTCGAAAATTTGAAGAGATCGGAACTCACCCTGAAGCACCCTATCTGTGTATCGGTGAAGCACTCACCTTCCATCAAGGCCTCGGTCCGGCACGGAAAGCTGCGCGTCTCACTTACCTCAGGGACTACTGGGCCAACCCGTTGCTCGAACACGACAACGTGCGACTGCACACTAGCCAAAAGCCTGGGTTTGCGTGCGGAATTGCAAACGTCGAGGTAATCGGAATCGAGCCCAATGCTCTCCGTGAATATCTTTGGAACAGCCATCGCATCATTGTCGTGAGCATCAATCACGCGGAATTCCAAGGACTGCGTATCAGTCCAAGTGTTTACACCACCCCTTCCGAGTTAGATCGCTTTGTCGAGATCATGAGCGACGTCGCCAAGAACGGAATTCCAGTGTGAGTTCAACCCGCTGGACCACAATCACACCTGTTTTAGGAGTAATCCTAAGTCTCCTGGCGGTCCCTGCGGCCGCGCAGAATCCATTCTCAATAGACGAAGTATTGTCGTTTTCCTTCGCCTCGGGACTAGTGGCTTCCCCAACTGGAGATCGCATCGCTTGGATCGAAAACCGCGAGGGTGAACGGAATATCTGGGTCGCGGAGGGTCCGAACTGGCAGGGACGCCCACTCACTGATTATACCGGAGACGACGGACAAGAACTGTCAGGGCTGACCTTCTCAGCAGACGGTTCACAAGTATTCTGGGTGCGTGGTGGTGCACCAAATCGACAAGGTGAAGTCCCAGACCCACTCTTCTCACCAAGCGAGGAGCAACGCGGAATCTGGAAGTCATCTTTTAGTGGAAGTGTCGGCACCTATGTCGTTTCTGCTTCTTATTTTACAGTATCGCCAGATGGCAAAAAAATCGCATACGCGCAAAGCGGTGAAATCTTCTTACTCGACCTCGAAGCTGAAGCTGAGCCCCAGAGGATCGCCAAGATTCGCGGTAACGCGGGGGACATAAGTTGGTCACCCAACGGGTCAAAGCTGGCATTCGTTAGTAACAGGGGTGACCACGCCTTTATCGGAGTCCTGGACCTCGCGGGTAACCGCATCACCTACCTCGATCCGAGTGTCGGCAATGACTCGTCCCCGGTATGGAGTCCGGACGGGAGCCGGATCGCTTTCCTTAGGACGCCTAACGAGCGCGTCGTGCATATGTTCTCCCCTCGCCGTGAAGCGCTCCCCTTTTCGATTCGCGTAGCTAATGTTGAAACTGGCAATGGAATTGGGGTTTGGAAGGCACCGGAAGGGGTCGGGAGCGTCTTCAGTGGGATAAGTGCCTCAAGCCAACTCTGGTGGGCAGCTGATGACCGTCTGGTCTTCCCTTGGGAAGGGGATGGCTGGAAGCATCTGTACAGCATCCCTCTATCAGGTGGAGAACCTACCCTTCTTACTCCGGGTGATTTCGAAGTACAGTTCGCATCGATTGGACCGGACGGCAGATCCGTCATTTACGATTCAAATCAGAACGACGTAGACCGGAAGCACGTATGGCGTGTCAACGTATCCGGAGGATCAGCCCAATTAGTGACACCAGGCACGGGCCTCGAATGGGGGGCAGTGATCACAGGAGACGGCACCGTAGCATTTCACGCGGCCTCGGGTAAGGAGCCTGCTCACACGGTCGTCCTTTTGGACGGACAACGTCATCGGGTTAGTCCAGGCCTCCCGGACTCCTTCCCAAAAGGACACTTGGTCGAACCACAAGAGGTGATCTTCAGCGCCTCAGATGGGATGAAAATACACGGCCAACTCTTCATGCCAGCAAACTCGGCAGCCGGCGAGAGACTTCCGGCTGTGCTCTTCTTTCACGGTGGCTCGCGCCGCCAAATGCTTCTTGGCTTCCATCACCGCGGGTACTACCACCACACTTACGCTATGAACCAAGCTCTGGCGAATGCCGGATACGTAGTTCTATCGGTGAACTACCGAAGCGGGATCGGCTACGGAATGGAATTCCGGGAGGCTGAAAACTACGGAGCTACAGGGGCCAGTGAATTCAATGATGTACTGGGTGCAGGGCTCTACCTGCAATCACGAGATGATGTAGACCCGGACCGGATCGGCCTATGGGGCGGATCATACGGTGGTTACCTAACCGCACTCGGCCTTGCTAGGGCATCAAACCTCTTTGCTGCAGGAGTAGACATCCATGGTGTCCATGACTGGAACGTCGTCATGAATGGCTTTCGGCCTTCCTATGACCCCAAAGACTATCCTCGATTCAGCCAACTCGCATATGCCTCCTCGCCGATGGCTTTCATGGACGGCTGGACCTCTCCGGTCCTATTGATTCACGGAGATGATGATCGGAATGTCCCTTTCTCTGAAACGGTCGATCTGGCCGAAGCCTTGTCTCGCCGTGGTGTCGAGTACGAGCAGTTGATCTTCCCTGACGAAGTGCATGGCTTTCTCCTGCACCGCAACTGGGTTTCAGCATTCGAAGCCACGCTGTCTTTTTTCGATCGCAAACTCAAACAACGTTCCGGCTCATGAAGGCATCCAGACCATGATATCTCTGGCCGTCGCTGCTCTACTGTCTTGGGGGATCCTAGAACAACCGAGTGTCGTTTGTAGTGATGTAGCCCGGTCGCCCTCGACACTCGACAATGAGTTGCAAGGCATATACGAGTCGGGCCGCCCCTACACTGAGTTTCTTAGCTCAGCGAAGCGGAGAGCCGAGCTCTGGATCGGTAACACCGAAAAAGCAGAGGATATCGACTTGAGTCTCCTTGCTCGAGCGAAAGCGGTTGGCGGGAGCTGGAGACTTTTGGCCGTGGCTATCGATTCATGCTCGGACTCAGTAAGCACGATCCCTTATCTAGCTCAGCTAGTTGACATGGTGGACGGGCTCGACATGCGAGTGGTCGATCCGACTACCGGCCTCAGCATCATGGAGTCCCATCGCACACTAGATGGGCGAGCATCGACACCTACTATTCTCCTCCTAGATGAAGACTTTGACGAGGTCGGTTGTTTCATTGAACGGCCGCCTGCCTTGAAGGACTGGATTTTAGATGAGGGTTTTTCCAGCCAAGAGATCTATGCACAGAAGATGGAGTGGTACGATCGGGATATGGGATATCACACAGTAGAGGTCTTCGTAGAAATGTTGGAGGCCGCAGCAGGTGGAGCAGCAGCGATATGCGGCTGAGCTCACTTCAGATTCTTAGGAACAAATACACGACCAAGGAATACGGGTAAAAAACCGATCGCCATAACTAGCTTCAATGAATCGTTACGACTGTAGCAACACAGCCCAAGCCTGAGACCGTCATGATCATCAGACGCAAACCCGATATCGCTTCTTCAGAGATCACCCCGGAACACACCTACCTCAATCGACGGCACTTCGTCAAGAAGGCAGCAGCAGCGGGAGTTCTCGGCACAGCTCTCGGCCCTCGAGCTCTCCAGGGAAAGACAACACTCCAGGAACTCCACCCACGCTTCAGTTCCATGACGTCCGAGATGGATGAGCCACTGAACTCCTACGAAGAGATCACCACCTACAACAACTTCTACGAGTTTGGTACCAGAAAGTCTGACCCTGCAGAAAATTCTGGTGCCTTCCGGCCGCGGCCCTGGAAAGTGGAGATCGGTGGCATGGTCAACAAACCTGGTCAATACGAGCTAGACGATTTGCTCTCTGGTATCACTATGGAGGATCGGGTCTATCGCCTGCGTTGCGTAGAGGCTTGGTCAATGGTCATCCCCTGGTATGGATTCCCACTCTCGGCACTCATCAACAAGGTCGAGCCTCAACCAGGGGCTAAGTACATCGAGATGAAAACCATCGTACGCCCCGAAGAGATGACCCACCAGCGCTTCCCCATCCTCGACTGGCCCTACATCGAAGGTCTGCGGATGGACGAAGCGATGCACCCACTCACGATCCTCGCCACCGGGTTATATGGAGCTGATCTCCCTAACCAGAATGGGGCTCCACTCCGTCTAGTGGTTCCTTGGAAATATGGGTTCAAAGGGGTTAAGTCGATTCAGAGCATCAGGTTTGTGGAAGAGATGCCGATCAACACGTGGCAGGTACAAAACTCCCATGAGTATGGGTTCTTCGCGAACGTGAACCCAAACGTCAGTCACCCGCGCTGGAGTCAGGCGAGGGAGACTAGGCTACCGGGCTTCCGGAAAGACTTCGACACCATGATGTTCAATGGCTATACAGATCAAGTGCAGCACCTCTATGCCGGAATGGACCTCGCGCGCTGGAAATAGTCGAGGCACTGACAAGACGCGTCGGACGGTAGAACATGAATCAGAAGCGCGCCCTATTCGCGATCAAGACGATCTTGTGGGTAAGCGCTCTGTCCCCAGGTGTCTATTTAGTCAGCAGTCTCCTAAGAGGATCTCTGGGTGTAAACCCCGTGGAGAAGTTGACGCTGTGGACAGGCATGACCGCACTGGTGCTGCTCTTGTGTTCATTAGCAATAACTCCGATCCGACGTATCTCTGGATGGAATCTCTTAATCAAGCTGCGCAGACCACTCGGCCTCTTCGCATTCTTTTACGCGAGTGCTCATTTTGTCATCTGGTTTGCCTTCTACAACATCTTTGATTTCGGCTACATGTGGGCCGACATCCTAGAGCGGAGATTTATTACCGCAGGCATGGCAGCTCTTTTCGTCATGCTTCCGTTGGCGCTCACCTCAACGCGATGGGCAATCCGCAAACTAGGAAAGCGATGGAGTGTCCTTCACCGCGGGGCCTATCTTGCCGGCATTCTAGGTGTTTTACACTACTTCTGGCTCGTAAAGGCGGACACACGACTCCCTTCTCTGTTCGCTGTCGTACTCATCGGTCTCCTCGGTTTTCGAGCCGCTCTTCAGTCCCAAGTATTACAACCGGGTAAGCGGCAAAGAGGCAGGCACTAAACAGAACTGTCACGTACAAAGTCGTATAGTTCACATCCCTATTGAGCGTTAACACCTCCCAAAGTCTACCGAAAAAGGAGCACGGGCTTCCCCGTTCTTTGTCTTCCCTGTAGTGGGTTGTTCGGTGGATGATCATGATATTGCAGCAGATCTGCTATAAATTTGTGTCATACTCTTAGACTCCCGCCGACGCACGGTATGACTGCATCACTTTTGAAGATCCTCAAACCGCTCATTCTCTGGTTCGACACAGCAGCAGTCGACCAGGACAAGATGACGGACAAGACCGTGGTAGACTGGTTCCGAGTGATCCCATTCATCGCGGTACATGCAGCTTGCCTAGGGGTTATCTGGGTTGGGTGGAGCTGGTCAGCGATAGCCGTTGCATCCGCACTCTACGCTGTACGAATGTTTGCAATAACCGGGTTCTACCATCGCTACTTCTCGCACCGGTCTTTCAAGACCTCACGACCAGCACAGCTTGCCTTCGCCATCATTGGTGCTAGCTCGGCTCAGCGAGGGCCTCTTTGGTGGGCCGCTCATCACAGGCACCACCATCGTCACTCGGACACAGAGAATGACGTGCACTCGCCTCGGCATCACGGTTTCTGGTGGGCTCACATGGGGTGGATCACAGCCCCAGGTAACTTCCCGACCAACTTCGACGCAGTGCCGGATCTAGCCAAGTATCCTGAACTTCGCTTCCTGGATCGTTTTGATGTCTTCGTCCCGTTTCTTCTCGCGATGGGACTCTTTCTGGTCGGGGGGTGGCAGCTGCTAGTTTGGGGCTTCTTCATAAGCACCGTGGCTTTATTTCACTGCACCTGCTTCATCAACTCACTCGCGCATCAGATGGGCACCCAACGCTACGATACCGGTGATGACAGCCGTAACAGTCTCCTGCTGGCGCTTATAACCTTTGGCGAGGGGTGGCATAACAACCACCATAGATATCCCGGAGCAGCCCGCCAAGGTTTCTTTTGGTGGGAAGTGGATATTACATACTACGGATTGCAGATTCTCGAAAAGCTCCGAATAATCAGGGATCTACGGCAACCGCCCGAGCGTCTTCTCCAGCGAACCTGACCTGTGCGGATCGCAGTCGTAGGCAGCGGCGTGTCCGGTCTCGTAGCCGCTCACCTTTTACATCCCCATCACGAGGTCGCTGTATTCGAATCCCGTGATCGAATCGGTGGTCATGTGCATACCGTCGACATCCCGGCTGCCGACTCAAGCTTACTCCAAATTGATACCGGGTTCATCGTATACAACGAGAGCAACTACCCACTGTTCACGCGCTTAATTGAGCACTTGGGTATCCCGACTCAATCATCAAACATGAGCTTCAGTGTGAAGTGCGATCGTTACGGGATAGAGTACAACGGCTCGAGCCTGCGACAGCTCTTTGCCCAGCGGAGAAACCTGCTACGACCTTCGTTTCACAGGATGTTACTCGACATTCTTCGCTTCAATCGTGAATCTGCGAGCGCGATCCGAAATGAAGCAGCTCAGATGACACTCGGTGAGTACGTCAGTCGCAGTGGCTACTCATCATGGCTGTCCGAACTTTACCTTTTACCAATGGGATCGGCGCTATGGTCGGTTCCACGCGATCAAGTCTTGGAGATGCCCGCCGCATTCTTCGTCAGCTTTTTCGAAAATCACGGAATGCTGACAGTGGATGACCGCCCGGAATGGCGAGTAATCATTGGGGGATCGAAATCGTATCTGGCTCCTCTAGTAAGACCTTTCCGTGATCGTATCCAAACCGGCACCCCTGTGACATCTGTATCCCGGTATGACGACCACGTCTTGGTCAACGGAAACAGGTTCGATGAAATAGTGTTCGCGTGCCACTCGGACCAAGCGCTATCCGTTCTCGACGACGCGACACCGCTGGAACAGGAGTTCTTAAGCTCCCTACCCTACCAGAAAAACGACGTTGTTTTACACACCGACACGAGCTTGCTGCCTGAGCGGGTGAACGCTTGGGGCTCATGGAATTACCACATCAGTGGCGATACCGCTGGGCCCGCAACCGTCACATACAACATGAACCTCCTGCAAAGTCTTGATACAGAGGAAACCTACTGTGTGACCCTTAATGCCACCGACTCGATTAACCCCGACTCGATCCTATACCGAACGACATACGAACACCCGGTCTACACGGGCAAAGGCTTCGAAGTACAAGAGCGCCACTCGGAAATCAGCGGCTTAAATCGAACACACTATTGCGGAGCCTACTGGGGATTCGGGTTCCACGAGGACGGGGTTCGCAGTGGCGTTCGGGTAGCGGAGCACTTCGGCATCTCGCTATGAAAAGATCATCACACGCAGCCTCGATCAAAAAGAACTCTGAGCGGCGTGTGATGGAAAGTGCAATCTACACGGGGGTCATCCGCCACACGCGCTATCAACCTAGGCCTCATCGCTTTTCGTATAGGATATTCATGATGTATCTAGACCTGAGCGAGCTTGATCAGGTCTTTGACGGGCGTTGGCTCTGGTCAGCGCAACGTCCGGCATTGGCATGGTTCCGCCGGGCCGACTACTTGGGAGATCCCTCATTACCTATCGAGGAGGCGGTTCGAGCCGAGGCTGAACGACTAACCGGTCAGAGGCCCTCCGGTCCGATTCGGGTCCTTACACACCTGAGATACTTCGGATACGTACAGAATCCGGTGACATTTTACTATTGCTTTAGATCAGACGGAGTAGGGGTCGAAACTATTCTGTCCGAGATCACGAACACTCCATGGGGCGAAAGGCACACTTATGCAGTGTCGGGGCCAATAACAACGCAACTTCAACCCGATATAGAGGGCCCCGAAGTGCACAGGCAAGTAACAGAGCAGGATCACCTGTTCGACAAGGCGTTCCACGTCTCGCCATTTATGGGCATGGACCATTCATACACTTGGCGCTTCAGCATACCCGAAGACGTTCTAACCGTGCACATGGCTAACCACTCGGTAACGGATGAGGAGTCGCCGACACTGTTCGACGCTACTCTTTCACTCCGCCGCAAGGAAATCACCGGCTCGGCGCTCGCTAGCATGCTAATCCTATATCCACTAATGACCGCTCAAGTCGTTATTGGCATCTACTGGCAGGCACTCCGTCTGTTGCTGAAGCGGGTTCCATTTTTCGTTCACCCCGACAAACGCTCCCACTAGGTGCAGCACTCAATGAGCCTTCTCGACAGACTCGCTGAAACTTCCGTTCGGTCAAAGCTTGCTACACTCAAGGGGGGGCGTCTCACCCTGATTGATGGGGAGCACACATCAGTGCACGGCGAAAAGGGCAGCATTAACGTCACCGTCACCATCTTGAATCCGCGCTTTTACCGAGCGGTCGCGTTTGGTGGCCATGTCGGGGCAGCGGAGTCTTACGCTGAAGGGATATGGACAACCGAAGATCTAACCTCTCTAGTGCGACTCTTTGTGTGCAACCGAGAAGTGCTTGACGGTATGGAGACTGGGATGGCCCGTTTAGCTCAGCCGCTTAGACAGTTACTGCACTCCAAGAACCGAAACACTGAAGCCGGAAGCCGACGTAACATTCGGGCGCACTATGACCTAGGAAATGATTTCTTCAGGGAATTCCTAGATGAGACCATGACGTACTCAGCGGGAATCTTCGACAAACCAGAATCGACCCTCAAGGAAGCATCACTAGCGAAGTATGACCGACTTTGTCGGAAACTGGCACTCAGCCCTGAGGATCACGTGATCGAGATCGGCAGCGGTTGGGGAGGATTCGCTCTGCATGCAGCTCAGCATTACGGATGTAGAGTCACAACCACGACGATCTCAGAGGAACAGCACGCGCTCGCGAACCTTAGGGTCCAAGAAGCTGGGCTGGGTGATCGCATTACAATTCTGCTCGAAGATTATCGCAAACTGACGGGAACGTTCGACAAGCTTGTTTCTATTGAGATGATTGAGGCGGTTGGACACCATTACTTCGAATCATTTTTCAGCCAGTGCGCACAACTTCTCTCCCCTAATGGACTAGCAGCGATTCAAGCGATAACGATCCAAGACCGCTTCTACGACTCGGCTCGGAGGGAAGTCGACTTCATCAAGAAATATATCTTTCCGGGAAGCTGCATCCCGTCTATCACCGCACTTTCAACTGCCGCATCAGTAACAGACCTCCGACTTGTTCACCTGGAAGACCTGACCCCGCACTACGCCGAGACCCTGAGACACTGGCGAGCCCGTTTCCTAGAGCGGTGGAACCGAATCGAAGCCCAAGGATTCGATGAGTATTTCAAAAAGATCTGGGAGTTCTATTTCTGCTACTGCGAAGGGGGTTTCGACGAGGCCGCGCTTGGTTCTCTTCAATTCCTCTACGCGAAGCCCAAAGCTGCTTTGCCGGATCTAGGCGACCTGCCCTCACTCGGGAGACACATACCATGAACAGCCTCGGAATAAACCTGGCTGAACGCGGGCTGGTCCCCCTACCCGCCCTTCGAATTGGTATTAGACGCCTACTCGCAAAGCGTCTTCTGGACGCATCGCAAGGACCGGATGTGAGTGCATTTGCGTCGCACTTAAAGGAAAGTGCGATCGCCCTACTACCCGAAAAAGCTAACGAGCAGCATTACGAAGTGCCCGCAGAATTCTTTGAGCTAACTCTTGGGCCGAATCTTAAATACAGCGGCGCATACTGGCCCGAAGGAACCGAAAGTCTCAGTGAAGCGGAAGAAGCGATGCTTCGGCTCACCGTGCAGCGAGCCGATCTCGTTGACGGCCAAGAGATTCTCGAACTCGGTTGTGGATGGGGTTCGTTGACACTGCACATGGCCCAACGTTTCCCCAATGCCCGGATCACTGCCGTTTCGAACTCAGCGCCACAGAGGCGATTCATAGAGGCACGAGCACCTCAAAACGTCCGTGTGATCACAGCGGATATGAACGACCTTAGACTACAACAAAGGTTTGACCGCATCGTCAGCGTCGAAATGTTCGAACACATGAGAAACTACCGTGACCTCCTCCATAGGATCTGTGGATGGATGAAACCAGATGCCCGTCTTTTTGTCCATGTCTTCTGTCATCGCGATTACGCATATCCCTTCGAGACGGAAGGAGACGATAACTGGATGGGTCGGTACTTCTTCACAGGGGGTATTATGCCCTCCTTCGATTTATTCCAGTATTTCGATAAGGACCTCTTCATCGAAAAAGACTGGCAGGTGAACGGAACACATTACGAACGCACGGCACGAGCATGGCGTGAGAATCTAGAGGAACAGCGCGGCCCCGTGATGAACGTTTTGCAGAAGACTTATGGAGGCGAAGCAGACCGGTGGTTCCACCGCTGGCGCCTGTTTTTCCTAGCCTGCGAAGAGCTGTTCGGGTATCGTGGCGGCTCCGAGTGGCTTGTAGCGCACTATCGTTTCGCACCTCGCGGCTGATCCTCGGCAGAACCGATGCGAAACTAACCCTCGTCGAGTGTGCCGACCGTCACCGACGCTGTGCCATCCCAGCCGACCGTCACACGAACGCTGAGCGGCTGACAGCAGACCTGGCAGTCCTCGATGTACTCCTGGACTTCACCGCCCGCCTGATCTACGCCGATATCAATTCCCTGCCCACAATACGGGCAGAAGACCTCTACCGAATCAGCTAGATCCGCACCAAAGTCATCGTCGTCCCATTCCGTGAGGTCCGAGCTTGATCCATCAATCATACTCTGACCCTACGATCTGGGATAGAACAACTCAACTCACGCTTCACCTTCATGCACCTAGGATGAGCCTAGTGTGGCCACTAAGATCGCCTTGATTGTGTGCAAGCGGTTCTCGGCCTGATCAAAGACAACAGACTGATCGGATTCGAATACATCTTCAGTTACCTCAAGCCCATCAAGACCAAACTTCTGAAACACTTCTTCACCGATCTTGGTGTTTCGATTGTGAAATGCTGGCAAGCAGTGCATGAACTTTGCTTGGGAATTTCCCGTCGCTGACATGACATCAGCATTCACTTGGAAATCTCTCAACAAATTGATGCGCTCCTCCCACACCGACTCAGGCTCTCCCATAGAAACCCAAACATCAGTGTGAACGAAATCACAACCCTCGACTCCGGCTGAAACGTCGCTGGTCACTAAAACTGAACCACCAGTCTTCGCGGCTAAGCTCCTGCAGCGCTCCACGAGAGCCTCATCTGGCCACAGTGGTTCGGGCGCTACTAGCCGCACGTCCATCCCAAACAATGCACCACCCACCATCAGAGAATTGCCCATATTGAAACGCGCATCCCCAAGATAGGCGTAGCTGGTGGCACCAAGATCACCCGAGCCCAGCTCACGCATGGTCAACACATCGGCTAGGATTTGGGTTGGGTGATACTCGTTTGTCAGACCATTCCAAACAGGAACGCCCGCAAATTCAGCAAGCTCCTCTACCTGCACCTGTCCGAACCCACGATACTCGATCCCGTCGAACATGCGTCCGAGCACGCGAGCTGTGTCTTTCATGGTTTCTTTAATGCCAATCTGGGTTCCTGTCGGCCCGAGATAAACCGAATGAGCACCCTGATCCAGAGCGGCAACCTCAAACGCACATCGAGTACGTGTAGAACCTTTCTCAAAAATCAGGGCAATGTTTTTACCTGTGAGGGTCCGCTCTTCGGTGCCGCTTTGCTTCGACCTTTTGAGTTCCGCAGATAGGTCTAAGAGGTAAGCTACTTCTTCAGGGGTGAAGTCAAGCAGCTTGAGGAAGTGACGCCCACGAAGGTCCACACTCATCGGCTGATTCCCATCAATGTTCCGCCTATGGCAGGTTAATTCGTTTAATGTGATAGAAGCATTCAGACAACCGCGATCGGATCCCATCGAACTGGAGGGGTCGTAAAATCGCTCCAACAGTTGCTAGGCTCAACACATGCCTTGCTGAAGTGCAATGAGGCCAGCTCATGCAGAGCATATTTTTCTCTCTCTACCCTTACTCGCAAACCCATCAACATCAATCGTATTTTGTAAAACACTTCTCGCCTTTCTTTGTCCGGAGACAAACGCCATGAAATGGCAACTGAACGCTACCCTCAGCGCACTGCTCCTCGTTTCTATAGCATCCTGCTCAGGCGAAGCCGGGGTCTCCTCGGAGCAAGAAACGCTGTCTGATAGCCTGCAATCCCGAATCGCGGCGCGCTTGGACGGGCTCGATGCCATAAGCTCGATCTACGCAAAACACATCCCAACGGGTAGAGAGATAGCAGTAAGAGCCGACCTTCCGATGAACACGTTAAGCGTGATCAAAATTCCGGTGATGATTCAGGCTTTTCAAGACAACGCGTCGGGCAGACTAGACTTAGGAGAACGTTACACAGTAGGTCCAAATGACATGCGAAGGGGTAGCGGACTGATCCAGACGTTCGAACATGGACTGAACCCTACCCTTCGAAGCCTGGTAACCCAGATGATCATCACATCTGACAACACGGCGACCGACATGGTTATCAAAGCCGTTGGCCTCGATCGTGTAAACGCCCTTCTCCAGGAAGAGGGATTTAGCCAAACCCGCTTAAAAGCGACCACAGGCGATCTGTTCAGAGAGGTGTGGGTTCTGGATGATCCTGAAAACGCGCGAATGAGTGACCGAGAGGTATTTGAAGCTGGCTTTCCGGACGATGACGCCGCCGCAACGCGGTCGTTCACCTTCGAAGGAGACTCAACCTCCTGGCTGGGAAGGACTACTGCCCGTGAAATGGCCAGCCTTCTGGAACAGATTCTGAACGCTGAACTCGCTGATGAGGAGGCGAGTGCGGAAATGATTTCGATCCTGACGAGACAATTCTACACGAGTCGCCTGCCACAACGAGTGCGATTACAGGGGGTGAGCGTAGCTCACAAAACCGGAGACTGGCCTCCAATCGCCGGAAATGATGTGGGGATACTCTTCTACGAGGGTGGACCCAGCATTGTGTCTGTCTTCACCAACCAAAACACAGGGGACTTTTTCGACCTGGAAGCGACACTCGGATTGATCGCCGAAGACATCGTAGAAGCATGGCGTTAGCCAAGTCTCAATAATACGAAGAGGCTACATGCGAGCTAAAGCGGCCTTAACAGCTTCGTAGGCATTGACCACTCCACCTGTAACGGAAAGCCTACCGAAAGGGATCCTTGCCCCATCGCCTGGTCGAGCAAGGACATCTTCTTGGCGTTTCACTGATGATTCGAGGAGGATCCTGCGCACTTCGGATGCATCAAGATCGGGGAAATACGCCATGAGCAAGGCAGCTACTCCACTCACAACAGGTGAAGCCATACTGGTTCCGTCTTCCCGTTCGTACTCGCTTCCTGGGACAGTAGAGAGGATGTCCACCCCAGGTGAAAATAGATCTACGGTGTTCTGGCCATAATTGGAGAAGGTTGCGGCAAGACTGTCGACCTGCCAATTAGCAGCGCCTACCTCAATCCAGTTACGAGCACGGGACCCGTCATTGAAAAATGGAGTCGGGAAATTGTCACCTGCGTCAATATCTTCGCCGTCGTTACCCGCAGCATGAACCATCAAAACCCCTTGAGCATCGGCGTAACGGACAGCTTCATCCACCAGAACTTTCCGGGGAGAAAACCCTTTCCCGAAGCTCATGTTGATGATGTGCGCCCCATTGTCCACGGCGTAACGGATCGCGTTGGCTACGTCCTTGTCGCGCTCGTCGCCGTCAGGCACAGCACGAAGCGCCATGATCTGCACGTTGGTGGCGATACCATCAATCCCGAGACCATTTCCACGCACTGCGCCGATAATCCCTGAGACATGTGTTCCGTGGCGAGGATCTGTAGCGTGAACATCCGGGTTTCCGTATCCCTGCTCAGTTCCATCCGACAAGTCATCACCCACAATGTCCTCGCGCGGCCGGAATTCAAGATTCAGGCCATAGTCTCTAAGACCCTCATAGGCTTCCCTGGCTTCGGGCACGTCCTCGACGGGCAATATATCGACGAGTTGGAGGAAGAGTGACTTAGCCTGAGAAATGTCAGGCCTTACAGCAGAAACCCGTCGCACGCTCTCCTTCGTAGGGTTCTGCCCTGCTCCGGCTCCCCGCAAAACAGGTAAAGCAAACGCATATGCCTCCTCAATTTGATCTAGAATATCGAGCGTCTGATTCACCTCGTCGGTTTCGGCTTCATAGTCGGCCGCTAAGTCCTGACAGGTCTTTTCGATCGGAGATGCTTCACCCGCGAGACAATCTGCATGAAGCCGCGTAACCTCGAGCGTTTCATGACCTACTGAGTTTCCATCCGGCCCACCGAGAAAATTCCACCCATAGACATCGTCGACATACCCATTGTTATCGTCGTCGACTCCATTCCCAGGCACTTCGTCTTCATTGACCCAAAGATTCTCTCTGAGGTCCACGTGTGTCGTATCAATCCCACCGTCGATTACAGCAACCACCACTGCCCGGGCCGCTGTTCTATCCGCGAGCAATTCCTCATAAGCAAGGTTCGCGCTTACACCAGGGACCCCGTCAACAGCTAGGTCGAGCAGCTGCCATGCATCTGGAGCTGACGCCGGAGTAGTAGCTTCGACCACTGGATCCTCACTTATCACATTCGGTTTTACCTCAACCTCAGTATTCGTCTCTGGTCGAGTGCCAGATACTGAGGCACCCATACCTCCAGAGGCGCAGCCTGCGAAGAGCAGAATCCCTGTTAGTGAAGCTAAGCGACGAGTCATATAGAATTACGTGGGTTTGTGGGCCGATTGATACACCTTCCAATCCTTATTTGTTACAGAACAGGTGGAGCCCTAGAAAAGCAAATCGATGTTCGACCAGTCCGTATCCACTGTGACAATCCAGGACGCAGATATAGAAAAGACATCGATGTGAACAGATACTCTTCATGGTGTCTCGTGAGCTGTAATCGGTTTCGGGCATCTCATTCTTGGACCTATTATCGTCTAGCCAAGCATGATCATAAGTGTTGCCCGAAATAGAAACTGAGTGGTGAATGAAAGGTGTGGCTCACCGGACTAGATTCCCCCTTTAGCACTAAATAAACGAGTCCTAACTATGTCGAAAAAGCAGGGGGCAACGATCACTGGACCAACTCATTCTCTCCTCGCCCTCACTCTTCTCTTAGCCACACTACCCTGTCCTGCGTCCAGTCAGCACGACACCAGAGAGCTACTCGCCCAAGCGATAATCGCTAATGGCGTTGACTACAGGGTATACGATCGGAACGGCGACGCCATCACAATTGCGGCGATCGTAGACGAGGCGCTCGGAGACGAAGTCCTGCTAGTTGGTGAGGAACACGACGACATGGTCGGACATTCGTTCCAAACTTTGCTTCTGCGCGAGGTGGTGAGCCGAATTGGTTCGGATCATGGCTCGGGTCGTACCGTGCTACTATCACTAGAGATGTTTGAGCGGGACGTTCAGTACGTGATCAACGAATACCTAGCGGGGTTGATCACAGAGACGCACTTCCTCCGATCATCAAGACCTTGGGAAGACTATGCCAATCGTTATCGACCATTGGTAGAGAGTGCCCGTGAGTTTGGGCTACCCGTCATAGCCGCCAACGCACCTCGTAGGTACGTGAACCGAGTGACCAATCAGGGGCCCCAATCGCTAGAAGACCTTTCGGAGCAGGCCCGAACTTACCTTCCACCCCTTCCCTACCGAGGTCCGTCTGACCAGTATCGAGCCCAATGGGATACGTTGATGGCGTTAGCGATGCGTGGGCCGCAATCAAAACCCGATACCACCTCTGTCAGAACAAACCTGGTTGCGGCAAATGAACATGAAGCGCAAGAAGAGGGTCCGGCTGGACACGAGGTAAACCACAACATGATACAAGCTCAAGCCCTTTGGGACGCATCCATGGGCTATTCGATCACTGAGGCCTTGGTCGGACACACCGGAGCATTTGTGCTACACATGGCAGGCTCCTTCCATGTGGAAAAGGGAACTGGAATTCAGGAGCACATCTTGGCCTATCGACCGGGAACACGTGTAACCACCGTCGTGATGAAGAAAGTGGATGACATCGAAGCGTGGTCGGATTCTGAGCACGGCCCACTCGCCGACTATGTAGTTTTGACCAGAAAGCCTCAACTCAGCGGAGGCGACTCCTGAAGCTCAGCGTAACCCTCTCAGCAATTGCTCTCATCTCCCTGTTCTCAGCTAACGATCTAGTAGCTCAGGAAGAAGGCGATTGGGCTTCTCTTGAGCGCTACCGAGAGGCAAATGCAAAACTCACTCCTCAAGAGTCGGCAGAAAACCGAGTGATTTTCTACGGGAATTCCATAACTGACTCATGGGCCAGTCTTTTCCCAGAGATGTTCCCCGGAAAACATTACTTGGGAAGAGGAATCAGCGGACAAACAACCCCGCAGATGCTAGTTCGCTTCCCTCAAGACGTGATCCGCTTGGAACCTGACGTAGTAGTGATCCTAGCTGGCACAAACGACATCGCCGGGAATACAGGGCCATCAACCCAAAAAATGATTGAGGACAACATTGTCTCAATGGTTGATCTCGCTCTGGCCAATTCAATCTCCGTGGTTCTATGCAGTGTACTGCCCGTCTCAGATTACCCATGGAACCCTGGGTTAAATCCTGGCCCAAAGATCGTCGAACTCAATGCATGGATGAGGCAGTTGGCGCAAAATGAGGGTCTCGTGTATGTGGATTACCATTCGGAGATGGTAAACGATAGTCTCGGCTTAGCTCGCGAACTCACATACGACGGCGTTCACCCGAATCAATCAGGCTATCAGGTCATGGCTCGCTTAGTCGACCGCGCTATCGGTACTGCTCTAGACCGTCGACAAAACCACACTACGCCGAATCGGTAGAGGAAACATCCGGTTCTGTAAGCTAAAGAGACTCGGTTTTAGTATGCGGTCACGAGCAAAGCAGTCCGCTTCCAGCTCAATCGATCCGGACACCGAACCATTCATTGATCCAGCGGAAGGGTCTCAAGCCCCTTCAGGCCTCTTATGTCTCGATGGATCCCACTCAGCGAGTCCATGTCAATCGTTTGAGCTGCATCGGTAAAAGCCGAATCAGGGGTTGTGTGTGCCTCGACCAGTAGCCCCTGAGCTCCACAGGCTACGGCCGCGCGTGCCATCGCTCTAACCCGACTGCGATCCCCTACACCATGACTCGGATCGGCTATGATCGGTAGATGTGATATGGATCGAACTAAAGGAACAACATTTAGATCAAAGATATTTCGAGCGTGCCCTGCCAATCCTCGTATTCCTCGCTCACATAGAATCACTTGGTGGTTTCCAGCCGAAAGTAGATACTCGGCAACCAGCATCCATTCTTCGAGTGATGCCGACAAACCCCTCTTTAGAAGGATGGGCATACGCACCATCGACAACTTCTTGATGAGGGCAAAATTATGCATGTTGCGCGATCCGATCTGTAGCACATCCACGATCTCGCTCATTGGTCCCACTGCATCCGTGTCGACGACCTCTGACACAATCGGAAGGCCTACTCGCTCTCGAACTTCTGCTAAGGTATCCAGAGCATCATACCCAAAGCCCTGAAAAGAATAAGGACTCGTGCGAGGCTTAAATGCCCCGGCTCGAAACAACTGACCTCCAGCCCGCTTCACAGCATCAGCTATGGCCAGAGTTCTCTCTGGAGTCTCTACCGAGCATGGCCCAGCAATCAGCACGGGATTGCTCCCTCCGATCTCGACCCCGGCCACATCCACCACCGTAGATTCGGGTTTAACCTCGCGAGAAACCAACTTGTACGGTCTAGTGACTGAGACGCATTCCCTCACACCAGCTAGTCTTTGCAAGTGACTGGGATCAACAGGGCCCTTATTTCCAGTCACACAAATAGCTGTGCGACTCTCACCGGGAACTGGCAGCGGCTCATAACCCATGTCACGAATCACGTCCTCAACCTTAGCGCACTGCTCCACGGTACTGTCCTGTTGCATAATGACGAGCATCTTAATTCCTCAATAGGGAAGTGAAATTCGACGAACGAGCACCACGTTCCATCACAGCTTGAAGCAGAGCCTCAATGAGAGGAGCACCGGTCGGGGTTAGGATCGATTCAGGATGGAATTGGAGGCCCAAACGGGGACGTGTCCGATGGGCCATCGCCATCACCTCTTTGCCCTCTCGCGTGTGCGCGAGCGGGACATCATTTGGACCCAAGTGCGTGACAATCAAGCTGTGATAGCGGGCAACCTCTAGAACTGGATTGATCGACCGAACGAAAGCATTGGCAAGTGGGTTCCTATCCAGATCGGTTGACGCCACTTCGATCGTGCTGGTCTTCCCATGAACGGGCTCTTGCGCGCATGCTACGACTCCTCCACCCGCCTCAGCGAGCGCCTGGTGACCCAAGCACACACCCAAGACCGGCACATCCGGATCAGTCTGCAGCCACGGAAGCGTGAACCCCGTGTCCCTAGGGCCACCAGGCCCAGGTGACAGAACAACCAAATCAGGGTTCTGTTCCTGGACCCACAACGCGAAATCCTCGAGCGCCGCGTCGCAGCGCACAGTGACCACATCAGCACCAGCTCTCGCTAGCTGGTCTCCGAGGATGAACACAAAACTGTCGCGATGATCCACCACTACCACACGGGGCCGCCGACCACTCCACCCCTCAGTGCTGATCTCTCCTTCTAGCGCCTCGTTCTCTTCGGGAGACGAGTCACAGGTTCTCCTCTGTGCGGAAGACCTGGAGCCTATGCGCCCCCCTCCGCTGGTCATTTCCTGAACCGCCGCCACCGAAAGCTTCAGTGCCCTTGCCTTACGTTCGGTTTCATCGAACTCCCGACTTGGGATCGAAGCCGCCACGATACCCGCGCCTACCTGCAACATTACCTGGTGGTCCAGAACTCTCGCCGAACGGATCACGATGCAGGAGTCGAAGGTGCCGTCTGATAAGAAGTATCCAACCGCTCCGCCGTAAAAGCCTCGAGACTCGGGTTCAGAGAGCCTAATTAACTCCATCGCCCTAAGCTTCGGCGCACCAGTGAGCGTCCCCATATTTGCTACAGCGCGGTACGCATGTAGAGCGTCGTATCCCTCTTGCAACTGCCCCCTCACTCGGCTCACAAGATGCTGAACGTGGGCGTATCGCTCGACGTCGATCTGCTGAACCACTCTGGTACTTCCTATCGTCGACACTCTAGCAACATCATTCCGAGCCAGATCAACGAGCATGCAGTGCTCCGCTAGCTCCTTACGATCGAGTGATAACGCTAGAGCAAGGCGATCGTCAGTGTCGGTATCCAGCTTTCCGTCCACCCTGCGCCCTCGTGCCGTTGTGCCAGCTATCGGGCGGATCTCTATGACTCTGTCTTGAACACGCAGACACGTCTCAGGTGATGCCCCGACCAGCGCTCCTTCACTGAGATCCAGATAAAACATGTACGGTGAAGGGTTATGCTGCCGCAGGCCTCTGTAGAGTTCTATCGGATCCACACGGACGTCGGCACGAAGGCTACGTGAAGGGACGCCCTGAAATATCTGACCGTCTCGGATTGCTTCTAGGAACGTTCTAACCACCTCCTCGAACTCTTCCTTGTCTAAAGATGCCGTCCAAGTGATTTCATCCTGACCCTCCATCCTGGAAGACTCGATTACCGTTTGCTCTCCCGATGGATCTCCCCCACAAATGGACTCGACTAGGTGAACTAGTCGGCGGTGTCGACTTCTCGCGTCTATGACCTCTTCCCACGGAAAGCTTCTTGTAATCACGAATACTTCTTCTAGCTCGTGATCCCATACAACCAAATCGGCTCCCAAGACGAACGAAAAGTCAGGCTCATCCAAGGGATCATGAGCCCGGGGCGGCAGTGTCTCAAACTGGTCGACGAGCTCGTACGAGAATGCCCCGAAAATACCAGATGCAAATGGGGTGGAACCACGATCTGCAAGGAGACCAGCTGTCGCTCGAAGTGCATCAAGAACAGTCGCCGAAGCAATCCGGTCGGCATCGGACATAAGCCCTATCATCGGCTCGTACGGAAAAGACGCTTTCAATCGAGTGGATGAATAATCATATCCGTCTGGGAGACTCAGTCTCTCAGCAAGAATTGACAGCAACGGCTCAGCTCGTTCTTGAAGAATGTCCCAAGTGACTTCTCCCATACGTGCTTCGAGGCTCAAGAGGGGATCAGCTACGACGACACTCTTGGTGACTGTCGGCGGCCGGTCTCCGTCTGGAGAGTTCCCCATACTCTCGAGCAGTACTCTGCGCTCATCTCTTGCGCCAAGTGCCTCCAAGACCGCCACCGGGTCCGGTGCTGTCCTGGTCGAAAGGGTCGTTACCAACGGGACTGTGGTAACACATGCTTCGCTCTTCTGTGGGTCCGCCATTGCTCACCTTCCCCGGCGGGCCCTAGAACAAAAAAAGGCAACCCGTCGCCGGGTCGCCTAAGATTCTCTGAAGAAGGATGTTTACATCAGAATCGGGGCAGCCCGTTAGTCTCGGGCCACCACCAATTGAATGATACAGTTTTCGTCGCGTTTATCATGATGCCGGAAATGGTCGGCCTCATCGTCACCTGTGTCAACTCCGGTCACGCTGCTTGTCCTGCAGGGACTCGGGAGATTCTAAAGGCCGGCATGGCTGACTCGCTGACTAACATCCCCTACTCCTATGCAGTCGAGACAAACCTATCTCTGGTCTCTCCGAGTGCTGAACCCGAAGCCGATGAGGGCATCCGGAGCAGATCCAGATATGCCCGCAGCGGCATGGATGTCGAACTGCATTATGGGCGTTAGTGCAAACGTGAGCCCAGCGTGTAAGAGAGATGCTGAGGTCTCGCCGGAGCCCTTTTCTATCGCGAGTTCAATGAAGGAACCGACTCTCTCATTTAAGGCTCTACCCAACACCACTGTGGACATCACTCCGACGGCCTCTTCGCCTGCCGGAGCAGTTGCTGACAACTGCACGCCCAGCGAACTCCGCAGGCCGAGATCACGGCCTGCGGTCACCACAGCCTGTGGCTCAAGTCCTCCTGAAGAGACGACCTCCGTACCCGTCGGAAGTCTAGCCGCCGCAATCACCGCGGCGTCCCAAACCCCGAAGCGGCCAAGTTCGAACTTCGCACCCAGCCCCAGGTCACCAAAACCTTGACCGCCTCCGGGTGCCTCAAGCCAATCAGGAACCCCTAGCCTCAATTCGAGACCCAGGATCGGGCTCCATCTTACTAGACCCTCCGGGAGTCTGGTAACATCAGCACCAGAAACTCGCTCCCATGAGAATCCTGTCTCGATCTGGACTGAACCCAAAGGGATCGTATAGGGCGACTCAGTGAAGTCAGGCCGGTCGGTGATCATCTCAATGCCCTGCGCTGAAACCGCAGGACTCCACGAGAGCAAGGCGAGTAGAACGGCCGACGCACTAACCACGCTCATCGATTTGAAGTGCTTCAATGGAAGAATCCTTAAACGGGATTTCACTGATCTCGCTCTATCAGCAACCAAACAGGTTTGCATCGCGCTGACTACCAGATCACTTGTTCCACATGTCGAGTACTAGCTTCCAGCTGTCCGAACCGTCCTTCCGCCAGATATGGAGGTCTCGCTCAAGGTCCGTGGTGACATTTCCATCTGGCGCTGTATAGGTATAGCTGAGCATGCTCACCGTGTACCCCATGCTCCCATCTTCCGACAGAGATGCGGACAAGTGCTCGAATTCAGCGGACGCACTTGGATCCGACATCGCTGCTGCGAAGAACTCGCGCACTGACTCGCGACCCGAAAGAGCTTCACTTGCTGGCGGATAAAAGATCGCGTCCTCTGCGACCCAAGACATAATCCCTTCCAAGTCCATCGCTGAAATAGAGCCTGTGAACGACGCATTTGCGGCTTCTAACTGAGCTAGCTCTGCCTCGTAGTCTATCGATGTGTCCTGTGCAGAACACGCTGCGACGCTTACTCCAAGGAAAAGTGAAAAGACACGCTTAAATGTGATCATCATGATTGTCCGAAAGTGGTGAGTTCACTCAGGTACTGCAGCCAAAAAATAGTTTTGGAAATGCCGAGGGCGGGACTTGAACCCGCAAGGGCCGAAGCCCGGGGGATTTTAAGTCCCCTGTGTTTACCGATTTCACCACCCCGGCAGGTGTTGTACTACAACAATTTATGGCATCCTCGACTCAGTGTGCACCAGTTTTTCCAGAATATTGCCGCAGATTCTGTCGCAATTGCCTAGGTCAAATGCAGAATACCGCCTATCCCTGAACAACCGTCCGGTCAAATATGGACTGGCTCACGATCGAGTAGTTCGCTTAAGGCGTATCACCCACCCACCTCCACCCAACATCCCCGCATACTCGTCAACCTGTTCCATAGCCTCGTCAGCAAGCATTTCCCTCACTAGCTCCCACAGCACGGCAGGGCCTTCCGAACCGCTGCCCTTGCCGGTGATGATGTGGACCACTCGTCCGGAGGAGGCATTGCCGTGAGTGGTGATGAAGTCCCGCAGGCGTCGTTGAGCTTGGGCGGCTGTAAGACCGTGCAAATCGAGCGAGGCCATGGCCATCTCGCTAAGGAGTCCGGCAATGCCGGTGAAGGTCGGCGGCGGAGCCGAAGTCACCTGCTTCATTCGCTTTCGACGTTTGCTCATGGTTAATCCCTGTCGCCCAGAGCGAACCGACCCCATTCCTCGCGCACAAAATCAGGTACCGCTTCCTCCACCGCCCTCTTCGTCGCCGAGAGCATCTCATGGACTGACTGAACGAATTCAGGAGCGTCCGCGATATGAAGATTCATTGTTGACTCCTCTGCGCTATTAGGTATGTACCGATGTGAGCTTCCGCCTATAACAGATCCAGTACGTGGTTCCACTCCTCTAGAGTATACCCCGGCGGAACCAGTATCTCCCTCTTGCCCTGCGATCCTTCGCTCTCAGAGTACGTTTCGTCTGGTTCGGAACGCGTCTGGTTCTCGTCCTCATCCGAACTCTCCGTCGATGTCATCGAATTTCTTGCGAACGTCAGTACGGTTGGTTTCGAAAAAATCGGGTCTGAGGGTTCTGCTACCCGCATCGGAGGCGGAGGCCTCCGAACGTGCGGCGTTGCAGATTTCGTCGCATCGTCCTGATTCAACTTCTTCGCTTTCTGCTTCAGCCAGTCCCGGAGTTTCTTCCACTCCTCCTCGCTCCAATCCATCAGGAGCAAGTCCCTGATCTTTAGTTCGGGATCTATCATCGTTCGTCTCCCTCATCGCTGGAGGGATTCGGCTTCACGGGACCTTCCGTGGCCGTCGGCTTAGAGGGCCGTAGCGCACGTGATGGCACCCCGATCGGTGGTGAGCCAAATCCTTCTTGACGCAATTCTTCTCGCCAAGCTTTGGATTTTTCTTCCCGGTCTTTAAAGAAATCAAGGAGTGAAGAGGGCCCACCACCTCGCTTGCACCAGCCACAGTAATACAGCTCTTTTTCAAGATTGATATACAGATAGTGACCTGTACCAGGACATCGAGCGGTCCAAATGTGTGGAGGTGGAGGGTTTGGGCCATGCGGGTATTCGTGCCTTGGACACAGTCCAGACTGCTGGGCGAGATTGAAGATCTCACTGTCTTTGTTAGCCATCTTGATATCTCCTTGCATGGAGATGCCAACAACAAGAAAAGGGTCCCGTACGGCTTTCCGCACGGGACCCTTCCGAGCGGTTTAGCACCTTGTTAACCCGGTTGCAATCGCAACAACTCGCCGGGGTGCAGTGTCATTCTGCACGCTGTGATCCTAGCGTAGCTCCGGTCCTATTTCAATACCAAAACACTTCTGTATAGCTAGGTGTGGCTGGGGACCCCTACCCTGTCGTAATGCCGAAAATTTCTGCTGCGTCTGCATTCAGGGTCCATCCAGATTGATTGCTGCAGTAGCTCAATGACAGACGGGGATCTAGGCTGTCAAAGCTGGGGAGCCCCTACCAAGTCTCAGGTGAAACCCTAGACCAAATGATGCCTATCAAAACAGCAAGGATGATGATTCGCAGACCCCATCTGATCTCACCTTCACTCAGGCTGCCACCATGCCTAGGCCCTCTATCGAATCCACAATTGCTGCATTTGTTTCCGACTCTGTAGCCAGAGCCACAAGATTGACAGCGATGTTCACGAGTATACATGCCAGTAAATGACAGACGGGGATCTAGGCTGTCAAAGCTAGGTCACGGTATTGGAGAGACCGACTCAGGCTTTCAGAGCGCGCAGCAGAGCCTCTGTCCTACGAGCTAAAATACTCTTGCTCAACTCTGCTTCAGGAGCAAAGACCTCAGAGGCATGATAAGCTCCTGGATAAACATGCAATTCGGTCGGAACACCTGCCTGGATCAGTCGAGCCGCAAACTGGATATCCTCATCGCGAAAGAGATCGAGTTCACCAACATCGATGAAGGTGGGTGGCAAGCCGGCAAGATGTTCAGCTCGTGCAGGTGCAGCGTAGTCATCGGCTAACTTGCCGCCCAGGTACCACTGCCAAGCCTCAATATTTCCCTCACGATCCCAGATCCCCAGATCCATGATCTCGTAACTAGAAGAGGTCTCGTTACGATCGTCAATCATAGGGTATAGTGGCATCTGGAAGCA
>Ga0114933_10000315_pt1 | contig 59537 bp, 56 predicted proteins | sample 4SBtaG_FD_89691 | JGI IMG/M metagenome (GOLD analysis project Ga0114933, IMG submission 89691) | Deep subsurface microbial communities from Kolumbo volcano to uncover new lineages of life (NeLLi) - 4SBTROV12_W25 metaG | ecosystem: Environmental > Aquatic > Marine > Volcanic | place: Kolumbo...
GACCGTACAACCAAGGAGGGCTAAGATTGCCCCGGGAAAGATCGGTGCTGATTGCAACAATAAGGATCACAAGGACAGTGATGCCCAGAGTTATCGCTGACCGTTTTCTCATAGCCCATCTTGTCTAGGATTGCGTAGGAATAGCAGGGCACTCGCCAATGCCGTACGTCGACTCAATTTCATCTGTTTCCCCTCGGCGTAGTTACAAGCAAACGTGCCGGATTTCGCCCATCAAATGATCATTGGACCTTATTGCAATTAAGCCTCATTTTTACAAGAAATTCAGAAACCTGTCTTTTTAGCCATTGCGGCTTGTTAAAGAATCACGGTACGATTTGTCTGGATCCGGTGGAGCAAACAAATCCGCTTCACAGCGATTTGCAGAAAAACACCGCCGGGATGACGCTGTGCCGACATACTCGACCCTAATCATTAACCAATCGTAACAAAAGTCCCATCGCCAGCCGTCCCGAAACGGGCATCAAGATGTTAGGATTTTCAACCATACGTAAGAGGCCCCTTATGACAACGCGTTTGTTTCGTATTCTGGCAATCAGCAGTGTGCTGTTGGCGACGCCGATCAAGGCTCCGGCAGCGGAAGGCACCGTCACATTCGAAATGCTTAAACCAGAAACTGCGCTCACGGCCGCTCAGGCAGCGCTTGAGCGCTGTCGTGAGGAAGGCTTCCAGGCAACCATTGCCGTCGTGGACAGATTTGGCGGCGTGCAAGTCGTCCTGCGTGATCAGCTCGCGAGCCCACGCACGGTTCGCACCGCTATCGGAAAAGCCAAAACGGCCGTCGGGTTCAGAACCAACACCACGGAGCTGGTTTCAGTAACAGATCACGGCGAGCCCGCATCGGGCTTACGCAACCTGCCTGGTATGGTGATGGTCGGCGGCGGCGTGATTATCGAAGCCGCTGGGTCGCTGGTTGGCGGCATTGGCGTTTCGGGCGCACCAGGTGGCGACATGGATGACCTGTGTGCATTTGCGGGGATCGACGCCATCGAGGACGAACTGGAATTTTAGATTCTGTGGTACCGGTGTGCCGGTTAGGTGATGGTCATCACGTTTCCATCCAAGGGCCTGGCCTAAATTTTTTATCACTTAAAGACAAACCAAACCGGAGAGATCATCCCATGAAAACCAGAACCATAGGTGCAGTTGTGCTCGGTGCTTCACTGCTTATCGCAGGCTGCAGCACGGTTCCGACCAAACAGGAACAGGGCGCGGCGGCTGGGGCAGTGATTGGCGGAGTCCTAGGGTCCGCACTGGGTGATGGACACTCCGACAAGGGCTGGGCCATCGCTCTAGGAATTCTCTTCGGCGCAGTGATCGGAGATCAGATCGGCGCCCAGCTTGACGAGCGTGACCGGCTGCTGGCGGCGCAGAATCTTCAATACTCACTTGAATCTACCAAGGATGGTGCGGTGACGACCTGGCAGAACCCCAACTCCGGCAATGGCGGCGCAGCAACCCCCACCGCGACCGTCGTGAAATCAGACGGCACACCCTGCCGTGAATTCACGACAGAAATTCAGGTCGGCGGCGAAACCCAGCAGGGTTACGGTACGGCCTGCCGCCAGGCAGACGGCAGCTGGAAAATTCAGAGTTAAGACCCCGGACAGGCAGGTTGCCAACAACGGGTCGGACCAAGAGGCACGGCCGACCCGTTCAGTCCCTGATCACGTTGTAGCGAAGAATGCACCAGATCGCACGAAGACCGTCTTTCCATCCGATCTTTTTGCCTTCCTCGTAGGTGCGCCCCGCGTAACTGATCCCCACCTCGAAAATCTTGAGTCGACTGCCGTCCGGTTTGCGGTACCGGGCAAGTCGCGCGGTCACCTCCGGCTCAAACCCAAAGCGGTCCTCGCGCAGAGGCAGGCTCTGAATGATCTCACGGCGAAACAACTTGTAGCACACTTCCATGTCGGTGAGATTAAGGTTACTCATCATGTTGGACAGCATTGTGAGCACCCGGTTTCCCACCGAGTGCCAAAAATAAAGCACCCGATGAGAATCACCTCCCGCAAAACGCGAGCCGTAGACGACATCCGCCTCAAGATTTTCGATGGGCGCAAGCAGCCTCGGGTAATCCCCTGGGTCATATTCAAGGTCGGCATCCTGAACCAGCACTACATCACCGGTCGCTGCGGCAAACCCGGAACGCAAGGCGGCGCCCTTGCCCTGGTTGACTTCATGGAGCACTGCCTTAATCCCCTCGGTCGCGGCGAGGGTCTGCACCACTTCGCGACTGCCATCAGAGGAGCAGTCATCCACCAGGATGATCTCGGTCGAAACGGGTACGCTCTTCACACGCTCAACAATGTTGGCGAGCGTGCCAATCTCGTTGTACACAGGAATGACAACGCTGATGATCATGCAGGCGGGTTCGGGCGGAAACGGGCCCTTTATTTTGCCATTAATCCTATTGAATTGACGAAGCCTTTCAAAACCTTTGTCGCCGGACAATCTCCACACGCCACTACGGCGAATCCCTTGTGGCAGACTTATGTGAGGAGATTTTTTAGACCATGCCAAGGTTGAACTTCATGGGGCCCAAGAAAGTCAAACTGGTTTCATTTTTCGGTCGCCCTGTTTACGCGTCGGGATTTACCCTGATCGAACTGATGGTGACGATCGCCATCATCGGCCTCGTGGCGCTCTTTGGCATTCCGGCTTTTGGTGACTTTGTTCTCAACAACCGAATTCGCGGCCAGACAAGCGATTTTGTTGGGCAACTCACCTACGCGCGTGCAGAAGCCATGCGCACTGCAACCCGCGTGACCGTTTGCCCGGGTACGTCGAGCGGCTGTTCCGGCACCCAGTGGGAGAGCGGCTGGGTGGTATTCAACGATACCAACGCCAATGCCGCAGTCGATAGTGGCGAAACGGTGATCGGGATCGGGGCAGCACTTGACGGGGGCAATACCCTGAGATCTGCTGCCTTCACGACCTATATCTCTTTTCGGCATGACGGCAGCTCAACGAATATTGCAGGCAGCGGACTCGCGGGCTCTTTTGCACTCTGCGACAGTCGGGGATACGGTGACAAAGCACAGGCGATTGCTGTGAGCGCCAGCGGGCGAGTGAAGGCACTTCCCGCCAATGCTGTGGTATCAGGAATGAGCGACTGCGGTACATGAAAACGAAAAACAGCCGAGGTTTCACACTGCTCGAGGTGTTGATCGCCCTGGTCGTTTTCTCCTTTGGCCTGCTGGCTCTCGCCGCGCTGATGGCCAAGGGCCTTCAGTACAACACGAGCGCGCTGCACCGATCCTACGCCTCCAGTCAGGCCTACGATATGGCCGATCGGATGCGGGCCAACCGCTTGGGGATCGACGCTGGAAACTACGAGTGGGTTTCCGGAGCAGGGAGCGATCCAGGCTGTATCACCAGTGGCTGTAATCCCGCACAGATGGCGCAATACGACGGCTGGGCGTGGAACAGCATGAACGCGGCCGTACTCCCAAGCGGCAGCGGCATCGTCGCGAAATCCGGCACCACCTATACCATCACCCTCACCTGGGACGATGACCGCGATGGCAGTGCGGACGACAGTTTTGTCTTTGAGTTCCAGCCATGACACAACAAAACGGCACAGACTCCCACTGCAAAGGCAATCGGGCTCTTCACCGACAACACGGCGTCACGCTGGTCGAGTTGATGATTGCTCTTGCCATCGGACTGTTGGTGACGGTGGCCATGCTCAAGGTTTACGTCGACGCCAGCCGCATGTACCGCTTCAACGAGGGTCTTGCCCGTGTTCAGGAAAACGGACGATTTGGGCTTGAATTCCTCCGCCGCGATGCCCGGGTAGCAGGCTTCTGGGGCTGTTACAGTGACGCCACGCTGACCAACGGCGTCTCGGCAACGAGCAACGCCTATATCAATGTTGACGCCGGACACATAACCGGCACATCCGACGATGGGCTGAACAGTTCGGACAGCATCACTTTTCGCAGTGCGACTGGCAGCGGGGCTCTGGTCACCTCCGGCATGTCAGGCACAGGCGGTAATGTTACTGTTGAAAGTGTCGGCGCCCTATCAACAAACACGGCAGTTCTCATCAGCGACTGTGAAGATGGAGATCTCTTTCAGGTCACCGGCATCGCTGGTACAGCCCTCGCCCACGCAGCAGGTGCAAATGCCAATGTCTCACCCAACCTCAACAAGGCTTACGCCGCTGGCTCTCGGGTCTATGAAGCCAGGGAGGCGACCTTCTGCATCGCTCCGGGCGCTGATCCGGCACAGCCCGCGCTGCGACGTCTCGTTAATCCCACGCCCGGACAGACTTGTGCGAGCAACGGTGATGAACTACTCGAGGGGATCGAAAATATGCAGATTCTTTACGGTGAAGACACGGATGCTGACGCCGATGGCGCCAACGGAGATGGGACTGCCAACCGCTATGTCACCTTTGGCGCCTCGGGTCTTGATATTGATCGCATCGTGAGCGTTCGAATCTCGCTGCTCGCGCGTTCAATCAATAACAATCTGACAACAGAACCCGCGCCTTATACCTTCAACGGAAGCTCGGTCACACCGGGGAGCACCGACAAATACCTGCGCAAGGTCTTTACTACGACCGTCACACTGCGCAATAAAGCAGGATAAGATGTGTCTCCATGAAAGCAAGTATTCCCGATAAAAATACCCAACAAGGCTGGGTTTTGGTGATCGGCCTAGTGGTGCTGGTCATGCTGACCCTTATTGCCATGGCGCTGATGCGGACTACTCTGCTCGAAGAAAAAATGGCGGGTGCAAGCCGCGACATCAACCTCTCTTTTGAGGCGGCCGAGGCGGGCTTGCGTGGAGCAGAAGCTTTTATCGAAAGTCAGGCGGATGACAGTGCTTTCACTGCGACAGGCTCAGGCCTCTATGCACAGGGAACAGCAGCCGGTAATCTGGAGCCAGCACCCTTTGGCACCAATTGGGTCAATGACAACTCCAAGGTCTTATCGAGTACGCCAACCGGCGTAACCAGCGCGCCACGGTATATGATCAAGAAAGTCGGCGAAAGCGGCGGCGAAGGCTCTCTCAATATCGGCGGCTATGGCGAAACCGACCTCACTCAAAAATCAGTGATCTACCGCATCACCGCACGGGGCACTGGCGGCAGCGACAGCACCCAAACTATTTTGCGCAGTCACTATGCGAGGGCCTACTGATCCTAAGCATTGGGCCAGGTCCAGGTATATGAAGCGACTGATCATCTCTGTTACGGTCTGCCTGTTCTGCGCCAGCGTCAGCTGGTCACAATCGGGTACTCCAGGGCGCGTTACCGTCACTGCGGCGCGTATCGGCGCGAATCTGCTGCTGACTGCGGAGATTCCCGCTGTCGCGGTGGCTGAGACGGCCAGCGCTGCCAATACCCGACTCCAAACGTTAAGCGTCGCGCTGCGTGACGTATCGCGCGCATTTGTGCTTCCTGAAGCTGCGGGCTGCGAAGTCAGTGAAGCCGATGTGATCCGGCATTTCGGTAATGCAGACACCGGAGCGGGAATCAGCGCCGGATGGGAATTCACCTGCGCCAATCCGAATGAAGTTCAGGGGGTCGGGATCACGCTTTTCTCTCTGCTGGACATTGAATCGGTGGACGCGCTTACGTTCCCCGGAGGGCAACGTGTAATCTTTGCCAACAACCCGGTGCTGGCACTGTGATGGGTATTTTTTCAACGACCTCTCTGAAGACGGTTGCCCGCCTTTTGATAGCACTGGCCCTGCTCGCCTCATCGGCCATCGCTCAGGCGCAGTCAATGTCAGATGCGGGCTCCTGTCGTGCAGACGTTGTCTTTCTGATGGACAACACCGGCAGCATGGGCGGCCCAATCAGCAACACAAAACGCAATGCTTCAACGATTCTAGATGCTATCTCAGGAGGCGATGCGCGTTTTGCTGGGATTGATACCCGATCTGCGGTGGCCACTTATTGGGGGGATCCGCGAGAACACATCCCGGGCTCCGGGATCTACTACTGTCATCGTGCGACCTGTCCGTGGTCCTGGTGTTCGCGGTACTACTGTGAAAATCCAAGCGGCCGATGCCACAGTTGGTATCCCCGAGAGTGTTCATCGACTGAACCAACAGAAGCAGAAAAAACCCGCGCTGCCCAGCGCGCATTCAAGATCAATCAGGCTCTGACTGACTCGAAGGCGCTGGTGAAGCGGGGCATGAATCAGTGGCGCCCCTGTAGCAGTCCCGGCGGTTGCGGCGGTGACTGGGCAGAGGCCAACTTTTTTGCCCTGCATCAACTCGCCACGGGGGGCGGACAGACTGACGGCAAATGTATCGATCCGCTTTACACGGGTGCCACTTGCTCTGATAAGGGTTATTCCACCGGATACGACGTAGGCTGGCGCGACGATGCGGGCAGGATTGTCCTATGGTTCGGCGACGCCTGCTCCTGGAGCACCACAGTAGACAAGAGTGAGGTCAACGCCGCGCTGCTGGCCAACAACGTCATCGTAGCAGGAATCAATACTTACAGTGCGGGACGGGGTATTGACTACCGAGCTGATACCAACCGAGGATCGTGCCTGTACAACAGGACTGATCCCGGCCAGGCAACACTCGTTACAGGAGCCACTTCAGGCACTCTAACTAATAACGTTAGCGGTACAGTAGCGACTATCAATGCCGTTCTCGAGGCGGTCGCAGGTGGCATTGCCCAGTCCGGATCTGCTGCTGCCGTCTCATTCAGCACCGGCTCACTAACCGAGGGCAGTCAGCTATATCAGAGCAAATTCAACGCGAAAGACTGGTCAGGAGATTTGGTGGCCTATGAGTTGGGTAGTGACGGCTCCCTGGGCAGCCAGGCCTGGAGCGCGGCCACCAGGCTCGACGCTACAACGCCCGGTAGCCGTGTCATGATGACCTTGGGTGCACAAAGAGGTGTAGCCGTAGGCACCCCCTTTCGCTGGAGCGCGATCACATCAATCCAAAAAAATGATCTGCGAACGGAGCCTAACAGCTCGCGCGGCAACGTCTCCAAGGGTACGGCACGTCTCGAATATCTCAGAGGGGACCGATCCAACGAAGGCAAAGGTTTTGGCTTTCGCGTTCGGGGCAGCGCGCTTGGGGATATCTGGCACTCCAGCGCAATTTACGTGGGCAAACCCGGCCAGTCGTGGCCGGACAGCGGCGGCGGCTTCCCCGACGGGTCTAACAAGTACTCAGTTTTCTCATCAACCCAGAGCGCCCGGACACCAGTTGTTTATGTGGGGGCAAATGATGGGTTTCTGCATGGGTTTCGTGCGAGTGACGGCAAGGAAGTACTCGCTTATGCCCCCAGTACACTCTTCAGCACCAGCATCAGCGCTGGCTATCACCGCCTGACTGATCCCAACTTCAATCACAATAATCTCTATGTGGACGGCACGCCCACCGTGAGCGATGCCTTTTTTGCAGGCCCCAGTACTAAGACCCAGACCTGGCACACAGTTCTTGCCGGGACCCTCGGCGGCGGAGGTCGCGGCCTGTTTGCGCTGGACGTGACTAACCCGTCTGCGTTTCGTGAAAGTAACGCTGCAAAAACAGTGCTTTGGGAATTTACGAATGCGACTGACGCCCATCTTGGCTACACCTACAGCCGGCCCACCATCGCGCTCATGAACAACGGACGCTGGGCTCTGATAACCGGCAACGGTCTTGAAGACACCGCCACCGACAGCACTGGGGGTGATGCACAGCTTTTCGTTATTTATCTGGATGGCGGTGTCGATGGCACCTGGACGTACGGCACGGATTACATCCGGATCACAACGGGTTCCGGCTCCACCAGCAGTCGTAATGGACTTTTCAGCCCGGCCGTAGTGGATCTGGACCGTAACGGCACAGCAGACCGTATCTATGCGGGAGACCTTAATGGCAGTCTCTGGGCCTTTGATGTGTCGAACAGCATCGATACCAAGTGGAGTCCGGCACACGGTCGGCAGCCGCTTTTCACTGGCAGTTCTGGCCAGTCAATCACGACCAAGCCCACCGTGATCCGTCATCCGACGGTATCCAACGGCAGCGCACCCAACCTGATGGTGCTGTTCGGGACTGGCCGATTCCTTGCCGATGGCGACAAGACCCGCAGCAACACACAGTCTTTTTACGGCGTCTGGGACAACGGCACCGGCGCCCTCACCCGATCTAGTCTCGCCAGCCAGACTTTTCTGCTGAATGACTCGGGGAAGCGCGCCCGCGTGCTCGATCCTTACCTCAAAGTAAAGTATGAAAAAAAGACAGGCCGTCAGTACGGTTGGTACATCGATCTGCCTGCCAAAGGCGAAAGAGTCGTATCCGAAGCGCTCGTGCGGGGCAAGATCGTTTACTTCAACAGCATCATCCCTGATGTCAGCGTCTGCGCCTCCGGCGGAAGCGGATGGGAGATGTCTGTTAAGACTGAAAATGGCGGCAGTCCCGATGCCCCCGTTTTCGACTTTAATGAAGACGGTGCTGTTACCGTCAGCGGTGATACCACCAGCGTGAGCGGGCGAGGTGGATCAACCGGCGAAGAGCAAACTGCCTATGCCGGCAAAAAACTGGAAGAAGAGCAGGGCATGCCAGCAGGTCCTTCTATCATTGGCAATCGCCGCTTTACTCCCGCCAGCGCCACCGACGAAGGCGTTGAAATGGAAGAAACGCTGCTGATCACTAACGACGCTACCGTTACCGGAAGGCTCTCCTGGGAGCAACTCTTCCCGGATTAATCTCAGGATCGCTTAAAATTCTGGACGAGGAATTGGGTGCTGCTATGCAAAAAAATCAAAAAGGTTTTACCCTGATCGAGCTGATGATTGTAATTGCGATCATCGGTATTCTTGCGGCAATTGCGGTTCCGCAATATTCGGATTACGTCACGCGCAGCCGCCGGGCGGATGCCCAGAGTACGCTCCTGCAAGTGGCCCAGGAACTCGAACGCTGCTATACGCAATTTTCAGCCTACAACAATGCAAGTTGTGCAGTAGTGGGGGCCGGCGGGGTGAGCCAGACCTCTCCGGAAGGTTACTATGTGGTGACCGCGAGCGGCGGAGCGCTATCCGCAAGTGGTTTCACCCTCACGGCGACCCCCCAAGGCAGTCAGGCCAGCAACGACTCCGACTGCACCACCCTAACGCTGACCCATCTTGGGGTTCAGGGGGCCACCGGCGCCAATGCTGCCGGCTGCTGGTAACGACAAGTCGTTAATCCTGCCGAACAAGACGACCTTTTGAAGCCCGGGCACAACGTGTGTACGCTGATAACCTGATGAACTGAGGCGTCCAAGAGCCAGACTGATGATTAAGGGACTGCACCACAACGCCTACCGCTGTCGCGACTCAGAAGAGACGCGCGCCTTCTACGAAGACTTCCTTGGCTTGCCTTTTGCGGGCGCGCTGGAAATCAGCGCCACCAAGACCGGGCGCGAGACCCACGTGCTACACACCTTCTTTCAGATGAACGATGGTTCGTTTCTTGCTTTCTTTGATGACCCAGACACCCCTTTTGATTTCAAGGCGCAACGTGATTTTGATCTGCACATTGCCCTTGAGGTAGATCATCAACACCTTCAACCCATGCTCGAGCGCGGTCGCGAGGCGGGCATTGAATCCCGGGGCATCTCAGATCACGGCTTTATCGACTCGATCTACTTTCGCGATCCGAACGGCTACGTGATTGAACTGACCGCCAGACGCCCCGGTGAGGAAGGCACCGTCGGGGATGAAGGTGACCCGCGCGATATTCTGAGCAAGTGGACGCGCGACAAAACAGCGCGTCAGTAAAACCCGCCGGCCCGGCCCGGCGCCCAGAAGTCCGGACAGTTCGCGCCCAGACGCCGATCATCATCCCGGTAAGCCACACCATCTTTCATTACGAAATCCAAAGCGTCCACGGCCTCTATCTTTTGAAGCGGATTCGCCCGCATGGCGACAAGATCAGCACGCTTGCCGACTTCCAGGCTGCCAAAATCATCGGCCCGGCCCAATAGATCTGCTCCGTGAAGAGTCGTGGCGAGCAGGCTCTCCTCGGGTGACAGGCCCACATTTTTGACCATCAGGCTGAGTTCCAGAAGATTGTTGCCGGCATGATTGCCGGGCGTGCCGACGTCAGTGCCCATGGCAATGGCGACACCGAGACTATGAGCAAGTCGCATATTCTCGGTCCGCATGACACGCAACGATGCGTATCGCTCGCGGATGTGTGCTGGCGTCTGGCTGGCAAACTCCTCGTTATCGAGAAGACCCGGGTGGACGCACAAGGTGGGCACCAGGTACGTTCCCGCCTTTGCCATCATTTTGTAGGCTGTCTCATCGCCAAAACTGCCATGCTCCACACTGGCACACCCGCAATCGACCGAGTTGATGATGGCTTCACAGGCATGGGCGTGCGACGCCACATGGGTGAAGTTATCCTTGGCAATCTCAACGGCGGCCTTGATTTCATCAGGTCGAAGCTGGACTGCATCAGCGCGTTCGTTCCGGGATGAGGTCATCGCTCCCGACGCGAGGATCTTGATGAGATCCGCCCCGTTGGCTAATTGCTTGCGCGCGGCCTTCCGGACTTCATCAGGGCCATCGGCTTCTTCATACATACCCGTCCAATACGGCGTGGAAGAAGAAGTCATGGAAATAATCTTGCCCGCACAGAAGATCCTCGGGCCCGCAATCGTGCCGGCATTAACGGCATCGCGCACCGCGATCTCGTGATAATCCCAGCCACCGACCTCGCGGATAGAGGTCACACCGCAAAGCAGCGTTCGATAGGCGGCCCGAGCCGCCGACAGCGCTATCGTGCCTGGTTTGGCGCCGGCCCAAAGACGCGACGCGTCCGGGTTGTAGGTATCGACACAAAGGTGGACGTGGCAATCAACAAACCCCGGTAATACATATGACGCCTCCATATCTACAGCGTCACTTTGTGGCGATCCATCAAATCCAATGTCGGCGATGCGGCCGTTTTCGACAAACAGGTGGCCCAACCTGAAGGTCCCGGCCCGGACATCGTAAATATTGGCGTTTTTTAAGAGCATGGATTTCCCCGTTAAGTGAAATAGGCGGTAGACCTCATCGTTTCGCGCAAATCGAATCCGCAATAATGCAGAGCATCTCGAACATCAGGTTGGCCACCGTCACGCAGGTGATACCCGTCGGATCATAGCCTGGTGAGACCTCGCTGATATCCGCACCGATGATGTCCATGCCCTGCAGTGAACGCAGGATGACCTGGACATCTCTCGGAATCAGGCCGCCGATTTCGGGTACTCCGGTCCCGGGCAGGTAGGCCGGATCGAGACCATCGATATCAAGCGAGATATACACCGGACCGCCTGCCAATACCTGCTGAATCTGCTCGATCGCGGCTGCACGGCCCATCTCTTCATACTCATCCATCGTGATGATACTGTACCCCACGTCATAGCCGTACTGGATATCTTCGGGCGTAAAGCGGCTGCCGCGCATACCTACCTGAATGGCACGTTTGGGATCAATCAGCCCTTCCTCGTAACCGCGGCGCATGAAAGTCGCATGGTTGACCTTATCGCCGCAGATCTCATCCAGCGTATCGGCGTGGGCATCGAAATGCAGTATGCCAACCGGCTCATCGACTGCGAGTGCCCGCAGGATCGGCAGCGGGATGGTGTGGTCACCACCGCACGCGATTGGCACAATGTTTGCAGCTTTCATCTCGCTGAAAAAATCCTTGATCATATCGATCGACTTGTCTTTGCTCATCGGATTTACCGGCGCATCGCCCAAATCGGCAACGTTGCAGGTCTCAAAGGGCCGGATTCCGCTGGTCGGATGCACCCGCCGAATCAGCCGCGACATCTCCCTGACCCCGGCGGGGCCATGCCGGGCACCGGTGCGGTGGTTGAGACCCAAATCAAAGGGCACCCCCACCAGTCCCACATCCACCTCCTCGATGATCTCCTTCGTGACGGTACGCATGAAGGTGGCCAATCCCGCAAAGCGCGGCACCACGGAGGGGTCGACAGGCTGATAGTCTTCTCGTTTGGTCATAATGTTCTCCGCTGAACCCTAAAGCGGGTTCGCTGTGGTTAAGTGTGTGCCGCCGTCGATCACCAGTAGCTGTCCCGTGACGGAACGCGCGTGCAGTCCCAGCCAGCATACAGCGTCTGCCACATCGGCCGGTGTGACAAAAGTCTGCAACGGTGCAGCGGCCGAGACTTTCTCCCTGAATTCTGTCAACGCCTCATCTGAAAGTTTTCCCGACAGCCATCTCGTATCCACAAAGCCCGGGCAAACCGCATTGACACGGATCAAGGGTGCCAGATTACGCGCCAGCGAGAGCGTCATCGTATTGAGCGCGCCTTTGGATGCCGCATACGCCATAGAAGAGCCGATCCCGCTGATCCCTGAGTGCGACGACACGTTGACCACTGCCGCCCGATCAGACTTTTTAAGATACGGCTCGGCCGCGCGGGTCATCTGATAAGTGCCGTTTACGTTCACCGACATGATGTAATCAAAATCAGACGCATCCAGTGCATCAAGATGTTTCTGATCGGCAAAACGGGTAACGCCGGCATTATTGACGAGTAGGTCTACCCGTCCAAAGACCTCCCAGGTCTCATCAAGAATCCGGCGACAGTCTTCATCCTTGGCAATACTTCCCTGTGCCGACAACGCACTGACGCCAAGATCCTGGCATTGCGCAACAGTCTCTTTTGCGCTTTCATGACTGCTCTGATAATTGACCACGATCCGACAGCCCCTGGCAGCAAGCGCCGTGGCACATGCTGCCCCAATGCCGGTCCCGCCGCCGGTAATGATCGCAACGGGACTGTCGACCTCAGCCGCAGCGAGATTCACACCGTCCTCCTCATCATTCCCGTCATCGTAACCGCCGTGATTGCCTGTTTGGATTGCGTCCTGATCATATAATCACGGACGCACAAATCAACCAAAACCTATCGAAACTTTCTGCGGTGCCTCACTGTCATGAGCCCTTCTGACGTCAAGTCTTTCGCTGATACCCCGCCCCTGCGCGGCGGCGCCCAGGATGTCTTTTACGCACAGAACAATATCGTGCCGTTGCCGGTGATTACCCACACCAAAGGTATTTATATGTGGGATGAAAACGGCAACGAGTACATTGATGCTTCTTCTGGTCCCGTCGTCAGCAATATCGGGCATGGTAATGAGCGGGTTGCCGACGCCATGGCCGAACAGGCCCGGCAAATGGACTTTGCCTACTCCAGAGTGGCTCGTCATCAACCGAATATTGCACTGACTGATCGCATTGCGACGCTTTCTGGACCGGGTTATGAGCGGGTTGCCTTATCCAGCGGAGGCAGCGAGGCGATGGAAATCGCAATCAAGTTTGTCCGTCAGTATTTTGTGGCAACAGGCCAACCTGAGCGACGGCATCTTCTGACGTGCCAACCGTCCTATCACGGCAGCACCATCGCTACCCTCGGTATGTCAGGAGACGAGGCACTGGGAGACTTCTTTGATGGCTTTGGCATGACCAGTCACAAAGTCCCTGCCCCGCTCACGTATCGCCTGCCCAAGTCGCACACACCGGAAAGTTACGCAAAGTTCTCACTAGAAGCGCTCGAAGCCAAAATTCAGGAGTTGGGTCCGAATACCGTGCTGGCTTTTGCGATGGAACCGGTCGGCGGTCTCGCCACCGGCTGCACCGTTCCACTGCCTGCCTACTTTGAGGGGATACGGGAAATCTGTAGCCGTCATCGGATCTTTTTGATTTTCGACGAAGTACTCTGCGGCACGGGGCGTACCGGCAAGTTCCTGAATGCTCACTATTATCCGGATGCCCTGCCAGATATCGTGGTCATGGCCAAAGGGCTAGGGTCAGGCTACGCGCCGCTTGGGGCTACGCTGTTCCCGGCTCGTCTTGTAGACCACTTGTCTACTCTGACGGGATTCAACTTTTCACACACCTACAACGCCAGCCCCATCACCTGCGCGACGGGACTTGCGGTGCTTGATGAGTACGAGAGGCTCAGTCTCATCGATAACGCCGCCGCGATGGGTGACTACCTCAGGGAACGTGTGTGGGCACTGGCGGATGAATTCCCAATCATCGGCGATGTCCGCGGAAAGGGTCTGCTGCTGGGCATCGAACTCGTGGCCGATCCCGTCAGCAAAGAACCGATGGCGGCGCAATTTTTACCCACTGAGAAAATCCGTATCCACGGTCTGAATAACGGGCTGATGATTTATTCGCGCCGAACGGCCGGTGGAAAATATGGCGACTGGTTTTTGCTCTCACCCCCACTCACCATTACCCGAACCGAATGCGATGAGCTAATGCGCCGGCTAATGAACACAATGACAGGCTTTACCAAGGAATGGGAAGAGTACGAGTAGGATTCAATCGATAACTTAATTTGAGCCTGATCTCGATCAAGTCAAACGGCTCTGGACCCTTAACATCGGAACACCCATCGCCGCCGCCGGACCATGATGACCAGTCTTAGAAAGGCCCTCTGAGGCCAGCTTCTTGATTAACTTTACCTCGGGCTCCTCGGCGCATCCATGAGGATCCTGGAAAGCCCCTTGATAATCCTCTCGATTGAAAGGCTGGGGGTTGGCTATCCCCCATTGGCTAATTTCATCCTCGTTAACCCAAACATCTCCATCCTCAACCCAACTCTGGAACTTTGGGAGTGTTTCTGAATTGTTGTACTCACTGACGCCGCTATCGATTCGATAGTCCCAACCGTGAACGCCACAAATTATGTTGTCGCCATCAACGAAACCATCTGACATCAGGGCGCCCCGGTGTGCACATCTTCCATAAAGCACCGACACGTTTTCGTAGCAGCGCACAACAACGAGGTCGATATTTGAGACTAATGCGTGTATGGGTTTTCGACCCGGAGATCTTCCCAACTGCAAATTTTGAGCTTTTTCATTCTTTCTCCCTATATTCACTAGTCCGCCATGATCTATAGGCTTGGCTCCGGCCGGTTAAGTGGTGTCTGTTGGGTTAGATGCGATACCCCATCGCCGCGCGGCTGGACCCGCGCTCAATCCATGTGCAAAAACGCTGAGGACTACGGTCGTTATGGTCACGACAAGAATCAGTTCCTCGTTAGCGATCTCGGCATCTTCCAGGATGAGCAGTACAAAAAGAATTGAAGCAAGGCCACGGGGGCCAAACCACCCAAGAAACGAAACCGTCCGAATTGGCAGTCCTGTGCCGATCAAAGAAATGGCGACTGGAACCAGCCTGACAAGGGTCAAGCTCAGGACGCCATAAATCACGAAACTCCACTCCATGCTCTTAAACAGCATCGGCACCATAGTCAATCCGAAAAAGAAAAAGGTCACCAGAGTCAGTAGCATGCCTTGGGTTTCCCCGAAGTCGAAAAGAAAATCTTTATCCCCGTGAAACATATTCCCAAAGACGAGCCCCGCAACAAACGCGGCAATAAATCCATTCCCACCAATTTGTTCCGCTCCCGCGAACGCCAGAAAAGCCGTGCTGAGATTGGCGATCCCCTGCACAGATCGATGGAGCACAGCTGTCTTCATGGCCCTATTCAACGCATTCGCGCTGACCGACGCTACGAACCAACCCGCTAACGGGCCCAATATCAGTTGCATTGCGCCAAATTTAAGCCAATATTCGGCGGTCTTCGGATCATGGACAGCACTTGCCATACATACAAAAAACAAAACCATCGGCAGCGCGATTCCATCGTTCAGTCCACTCTCTGTGTTCAGCGTCTGGCGGATTCTGCTGGGCACCTTTGGGCTTGATACGACTGCCTGCCCGAGAGCGGCATCGGTTGGAGCGAGAATCGCTGCGAGGAGCGCCGCCTCAACGATACCGATCTGCTCAAAAAGCAGGAGAGCAAAAATGGTCCCAAGCAGTATGCTGAGCGGCATTCCCATCATTAACATGCGTTGAGCAAGATTATGATCCTTAATAAAGGTCCGAAGATTTAGGTTTGCCGCGTCTGAAAATAGCACCAGAATAAGAGTCACCTCGGCAAATATTTCTATGAACGTGGCATTCCTCTCATCCTGGAAAGAGGTCGGAGCGAGCACCGTAACGACCACCCCAAGGGTCACCAGCGCCATAGGGCCGGTGATGTTCCAGGACCTTAACTTCGAAGAGCAAATGCCGAAAAGAAGAACAATTCCTGACAGGATCGCGAGATCAGAATATTCCATAGACGAATTCCGTGAACAGCGACTATTGACTTATCTGCAAATGTTTAACCCCAGGGAGATCCTGACTGAATCATGGAATCCCATAAGATGCCCATCCTCATTTAAGCAGCGGCCACCCGATCCGGCATTACTACGTAAACCCATACTCCCAAAACAACCGCAAGCATATAGAGCCCATAAGAGCAGCGCATCACTAACTTATAGTTATTAAATTGGAGACGTTTCGGAACGAGTCCATTTGCACGAAGCGCAATGAATACGCCAAGCAGGACTGCGATAATTCCGACAACCCCGTGGGACGCGAGTAACACATAAAATACCTCGCCGCCCGGCTTCGGACCCTCTTTGATCACCTCTTCGGCGAAACCTCTAGCCATCAGCCATCCTGCGATGACCGTACTGAAAATGACTCCGGTCGTCTGGGTCCAACGGTGAATCTCATAATGTTGTTTGATAGCCATGATCACCCCAAACGTAAACAACAGCGCGACAAAGAGCATAGACACTAATGCCAAGTCTGCACCGATGGTTGCGCCTGCGTGCAAAAAGCCCGGGGTTGTAAGCCAATCGTGAAAAGCGTGGTACTCCATGAGGATCTCCGGTGAAAAGTTTAACGGTTCGAGTGTAGCTAACACGCCCGGTACAATGCGGTCTCAGAAGATGAGACAGCAATAGTAGACGCGTGTTCAACATTCCGACTGATCTAGCGCTCAATAATCAGGAAAGGTTTTCGTACAAATGACCTCGCTGAGAAACATAGTAGAGCAGAACGATACCGTGCTGGGAAAGGCGTTTGATGGGACGATTCAGATTTTAATCGTCATATCCGTAGTCGCGTTCTCAATTGAGACCCTCCCTGGACTTTCAGACCGAGCACTTATGGTGCTAGAAGCAGCAGAGGCGACTATCGTGTTGATCTTTACTGCGGAGTATCTACTCCGCCTCTACTTCAGTAAACGTAAGTGGGCTTTTATTTTTAGTTTTTATGGGATCATTGATCTCTTGGCAATTCTTCCGTTCTATCTTGCTGTTGGCCTTGATTTGCGTTCACTGAGGATTCTTAGGTTGGCCCGCTTGGCGGTGATCCTGAAGTTGGTGCGATACAGTCAAGCTGCAAGAAGGCTGCAAATGGCATTCAAATTGGTTAAAGACGAAGTAATGGTTTTTGCATTATTTTCGTTTGCTTTGATCTACCTGAGTGCGGTGGGGATTTTTTTTGCGAAAGGGCAGCCCAACCCGACGTCTTCCGATCTGTATTCGAAGACTTATGGTGGACCGTAGTAACGTTAACAACGGTGGGCTACGGCGATGCGGTACCCATTACGGCAGGCGGGAAAATTTTCACTTTTTTTGTTTTGATCATCGGAATTGGGATGATCGCGATCCCCTCGGGACTTGTTGCATCAGCATTAAGTAAAGTGCGCGACTCGGAACAGTAATGATTTTCTCCAGAACTCTCATTGAACCGCAAAAATCCTGCTCAGAAGGGAAGTCGCCGCGGGCAGGACGAGAGTCTGAATGGAGAAGTCTGATCTTCGGCTGATGGTGTTCTTTCTTTCAGCCGCTTTGTTATCGGAACTGCAATGACTAGATAAATGGTGGCCAGGGGCGGAATCGAACCACCGACACGAGGATTTTCAGTCCACTGCTCTACCAACTGAGCTACCTGGCCTTTGAAGGGACCCCTTAACGGGGAAGGGGATTACAAATCACCCGCACCCTTTCGTCAAGCGTATTGCGCCTGAAGAATCCGGGGATCAGGAAAGATCCAACGCAAAGGGCTTGAGTTTCTCGATCGGGATGAGTTCAAGCGTCCGGATGTTGGTGCGCGACAGGTAGAGCTTGCAGGCCACTCCCGCCTCCACCGCTCTGGCATAAGAGCCCGCGCACACACACCAGCAGTCACCATCCTTAAGGCCGGGGAAACCAAACTCAGGATGGGGTGTGATGAGGTCATTGCCATCCGACTTCAGCCACTGCAAAAACTCATCGGTCACTTTGGCGCACACCGTATGCGCCCCACGGTCACCCTCATCCGTATTGCAGCAGCCGTCTCTGAACCAGCCGGTGAGAGGTTTTTCAGAGCACAAATCCAGAGGCTCGCCAAAGACATTTTGCTGAACAGGGGTATCGGTTTCGGACATGCAGCACACTCGCATCACTTGAATTAAGGGAAGTCCGTATTCTCCATGTTCAGCGAAGGTACTTTCAACGTCTCTTTCGCCTTAGGCACAGATTCATGACTTCACCAGCAATACATCGGCAGTGCTATAGTGACATCTCTTTTAAAAAGCGATTTGGTCATGAAATTCTGCAGTCACTGTGGATCCACAGTCAGCATCCGGATACCCCAAGGGGATAACCGCGAGCGGCATGTCTGTGATGCTTGCGGGGAAATTCATTACCAAAACCCCAACATCGTTGCCGGTTGCATTCCGGAATGGCAGGGGCAAGTACTGCTTTGCCGACGCGGGATTGAACCTCGCCACGGCCTTTGGACCATACCCGCGGGCTTCATGGAAAACGGAGAGACCATCGAGCAAGCGGCTATGCGTGAGACTCTTGAGGAAGCCTGCGCCCGCGTAGAGATTCACGGCCTCTATGCCGTGTTCAACATTCCTCACGTTAACCAGGTCTATATGATTTTCCGCGCCCAGTTAAGCGATGGGGAATTCGCGCCCGGCGAGGAAAGCCTTGAGACCGAACTTTTTGATGAGAATCAGATTCCCTGGTCCGAAATGGCTTTTCCGGTGGTGATCCAATCCCTGCGTCGGTACTTCTCCGATCGAACCAATAATCATTTCCCGCCTTTTGTCGATACGGTCGCGCCGATACGGCGCTAGCCGGGGGCAAAGCCTGTCAGCTCAACGCCTCAAGCTCCGGCGGGATATCCGGAGGGCTCGTCGGAAGATCCAATTTCTGCAGCAGATCTTTAAGTGCTCCCTGTATCGCCTCCTCCATCGTTGGGTGATAGAAAGGTTTTCGCAGTAACTGCAGCACAGTCATCTTTTCACCGATACACCACGCAAGCAGATGTGCCAGATGCTCGCCTCTTTCCGCGATGACTGTTGCGCCCAGCAGCACGCCATTGCGTTTGTCGGCATAGAGACGAATGATGCCCCGGTTGGCGCCCATGAGCAGTGCGCGGCCTACCGGACCAAGGCGCATCTCTCCGGTCTCAATCTCTTCAGGATCGAGCACGTCATATGGCGTCCCGACCGTGCAGATATTTGGTGAACTAAACGTAATCGCCAACGGGGTTTTGCGGGCAAACGCGATGCTCTTATCGCGCGCCGCGTTGTAGCCTGCGATACGGCCTTCCGCCGCGGCTTCGTGCAGCACCTGATCGGAGCCGCTGATATCTCCGGCGATAAAGACCCGGCTGTCGCCGCAGCGCATGGTGGCCGGATCGAAAGACGGCGCGCCTTGATCATCAAGCGCAATACCCGCATGCTCGAGCGCCAGCCAATCGAGATTGGGCTGCCGGCCCATCGCGGCGAGCACCTTATCAACGACCACGGACTGCTCGCCCGCGCTCACACGGATGCGTCCTTCTTCATCCCGCAGTTCGGCGGTGTGTCCGAGCCACAAGGGAAAGGCTCTGGACATCACTTCGATCGCGCTTTGCCGGGCGCTCGGATCAGACAGCCCGGCAAGGGTTTCTGCCTGGTCAATTCCTGTGACTGCTATGCCAAGCTGCGCCAGTGCCTGCCCAAGTTCCAGGCCAATGATGCCAAGGCCCACCACGGCGACAGATTCCGGCAAGTCTTCCTGCTCAAACAGGGTATCGCTGGTGATAATCCGATCGCCAAAGTCCACCCACGCCGGCGGCACCACCGGACGGGTCCCACATGCGATGATGATGTTCTCAGCCTGGATCACGTCATCGCCGACCTGCAGCCTGCCGGGCTCAACGAAGCGCGCATAGCCATCGAGAAACTCCTCTTCCATCTGGTCAGTGCTGTTCCCCAGCACCCGATCTACCAGAATGTCGCGAAGATCCCGAACATGTTCAAGGATGTCCGGCAGGTTGGCGGACAACCCTTCTCCGCCCTCGATTCCTTCGCGATCGAACAATTGCCGGCGATGCAGATCATGCCCGACCTGGATCAGCGCTTTAGAGGGCATGCACCCTACCCGTGCGCAGGTCGTCCCAAGTTCACCGCCATTAATTAGCACAAAAGACTTATTCGCCTGTCGAACCTGGCTAACGGCAGCGAGACCCGCTGTCCCGGCGCCGATGACGGCGACATCAACACTTCGCTCCATGAATCTGACCCGTAATTGTGGTTATCCGATCTGCTCTAGCCGATCTGCAAGTTGTGTCAGATCCTCTACGACCAAATGAGGAGCGTGCTCCTCGGGCCAGGTCGCTTTCGCCCGATTGACCCAGGCACCTTTCAGTCCTGCCTGCTGGGCGCCAACAACATCCTCTACAGGATGATCTCCCACGTGCAGTATCTCGGATGGCTCAGCGGAAAGAAGCTCACAGGCCATCGCAAAAATCGCAGGGTCCGGTTTTTTGACCCCTGCCATGCGGGCGCTGATCTGCCCTTGAAAAAATTGGCCGATGCCGAGACGGGAAACATCCGCGTTCCCATTTGAGAGCGCTATCAGGGGGAACCGGTCACTCAATCGGGCAAGCGCCGGAATCACATCCGGATACAGCGTCACGTCGTGCCGAAGATCCAGAAACCGTGCAGTGAGATCATGAGACGCCTCCGGATCATAGTCGTGACGCTCTAGCAACAACTCAAAGGAGAGTCTTCGCAACTCAGTCAGGTCGTGAGTCAGATCCGGGCGCTGCTCGTAAATCTCAGTCCGCTGAAGACGCAGATCAGCTGCATCATGCGCTTCGGCGATTCGGGGAAATGCTCTACAGATGTAGTCATGCATAGCCTTCTCTGCCCGGTCTATGACCGGCCAGATCGCCCACAACGTGTCGTCGAGGTCAAAGGAAATCGCGCGCAACGCTTTCATGCAGACAGGATCGACGCAAGGGCACCGCGTAGCTGCGCGACACACGACATGGTGGGCCCAACCAGTTCGATACTGCAGACGGCTCGACCCCGATCGGTCAAGACCGCACGATCACCCTCCGCTTGGGCGTGATTCAGATGCGCAAACCCGAAGTCCTCATCAAAGATATCAAGATCGCGCTCCGGCACCGACCGCACAAAAAGAAACAGGCCGTGGGGGCTGCCGCCTTTGTGCAGTTGACCCGTCGAGTGAAGATATCGGGGACCAGGGTTCAGCGTTACCGGCAGGTCGAAGTGCTCGCGCACCGCCGTTGCAAACTCTTCCAGAACATCGAAAAGCGCGGGCTCATCCGGCAAATAGGTCAGGATGGCCAGATAAGCGCCCTGCCCCGCAGAAGCCAGCGATGCGCCCATACCCTGCGGGGTCAGTGGCGCGCCGGATTCCAGCGCGCCCTCCCCGTCCAGCAACTGGCGGGTTGCCGCTTTGGTCGCGGCGACGTCGGGTTCGTCGAAAGGATTGAGCTGCATAACCGAACCAGCGATAGCGACCGCAAAACACCACCGGAAAAACTCACCGCCGAGATCTGTCTCTTTCTCAAGCGTGATCCGCCAGGTCGGGATCCTGTCGTCATCCGCCTCCGGATAGCGCTGCCAAAAAGTCTCATTGGTACCAGCACCGAGAATCACTCTCGCAACACGGGATCCCGGTGCCGAGGCGTCTGCACCGTCCAATGGCAGCATGCCTTTGCCTTCCTTGCCCGTGCTTTCGGCAATGAGTTGTTCAACCCACGTTCCAAACGAACGATATTGTTCATCAATACACAACTGCAGACAGTCGCGCCCGGCCAGACATTGCTCCGCGAGCCAACTTCCGAGTGCGAGCCCAGGATTGTCTGACGTATTTTCGGCTTTGCACTGCCCGGACAACGCCAGGGCGCTCTGCACGATCGCTGCTAGATCCATTCCCAGCAGTGCGCCCGGTGCCATTGCAAAAGGAGTCAGTGCCGAAAAGCGCCCGCCGACATCGGGCGGACTCTCAAGGCAGTCAAGAAAATGACGCTGCACCGCAAGATGCATAAGAGGGCTGCCCGGATCCGTGATGGCGACACATTGCCCGCCGGGCTCAGCCACGCCCTGCTCTTCCAGGTTATCCAGGACCCAGCTGCACAAGGTCTGCACCTCGATCGTGGAACCGGACTTTGATGAAAAAACAAAGAGGATCCGTGACCACGCCCGGTTACCCAACGCTTGGGTGATAGCATCCGGATGAGTGTTGTCGAGAATGGTCAAAGACAGTCCATCACCGGCCGGACCGAAAACTTCAGCGAGCACCTCAGCCGCGAGGCTTGAGCCTCCCATTCCGATAAGAACCACCTGAGAAAAGCCGCGGGCACGAATGTCCCGGGCCCAATCGTTTAACGCTGCCTGGTGGTCAGAGAGCCAGCGGGGGCTATCCAGCCAACCGAGACGATCACGAATCGCAGCCCGGACGTCATCATCACCCGGCCAGAGCGTAACATCACGCTCCCACAGCCGCCCGGCTAGGGATACCGAAGATTCTTGGCTCAATGCAACCCCGACGGCTCGATCACGTTACCTGACGATTTCGATGACATCGCTCGCATCCGGTCAGGCTCCGAGTGGTCCAGCAGCCTTCACGGCATCCGGCAGATCTTCGGCGTACTTCGCAAAGTTCTCCTGAAAGAGTCCGGCGAGTTTCCTGGCCTGGGCATCATAGGCCTCGGCATCCGTCCAGGTATTTCGCGGATTCAGCACGTCAGCCGGAACGCCGGGGCATTCGGTCGGCACCTCGAGTCCGAAAATCGGATCCGTCTCGGTCGCCGCATCATCGAGCTTTCCGTCGAGCGCGGCTTTGACGATCGCGCGGGTATGGTGAATAGCCATGCGTTGACCCGTGCCGTAGGCACCGCCGGTCCATCCGGTATTGATAAACCAGACTTTCACCCCACGGGTTTCGATGTTTTTCCCGAGGAGTTTTGCGTACTGCCGCGGATGCAAGGGCAGGAAAGGTCCGCCAAAACAGGGGCTGAACGTCGGTGAGGGCTCGGTAACGCCTTTTTCCGTGCCAGCCACTTTTGCGGTATAGCCATTGATAAAGTGGTACATGGCCTGAGCGGCAGACAGTTTGGCTACCGGCGGCAACACACCAAATGCATCACAGGTCAAAAAGACGATGTTTTTCGGCTGACCGCCTCGGCCGGTCTCGGAGGCATTCGGTATCTGGGAAATGGGATAGGATGCGCGGGTATTTTCTGTCAGCGAACCATCATCCAGATCGATGGCGCGGGCTGATTCGTCCAGCACCACATTCTCCAGAATCGTACCGAAGGTGCGTGTGGTCTGGAAGATTTCCGGCTCCTGCTCAGCAGACAGTTTGATCACTTTGGCGTAGCAACCCCCCTCGAAATTGAAGATGCCGTTCTCATTCCAGCCGAGCTCGTCATCGCCGATGAGTGTCCGCGATGCATCAGCCGACAGCGTCGTCTTGCCCGTACCCGACAGGCCGAAGAACACCGCCGTGCTGCCATCGTCTCCGATGTTGGCCGAGGCATGCATCGATAGCACGCCCTGACGGGGCAGCAGGTAATTCATGACGCTAAAGATCGACTTTTTGGTCTCCCCCGCGTAACTCGTACCGCCAATAATGACGAGCTTTTTGGAAAAGTTGACGATAATGAAGGTCGGTGAGTTGGTCCCGTCCACCGCAGGATCCGCAGAGAAGCCGGGCGCATTGATTACAGTAAAGCCTGGCTCATGGCGAGCCTGCTCCTCGTCTGACCCAACAATAAACATGTTGCGCGCAAAGGCGCTGTGCCAAGCGAGTTCGTTGATGATGCGAACCGGCAGACGCCGATCAGGGTCCGCACCCGCGAAACAATCCTGCACGTACCATTCTTTGCCTTCAAGATAGTCCGACATTCGCGCAAAAAGTGCATCGAAGTGTTCGGGGCTGTAAGGCACATTTACTTTGCCCCACCAGATCTCGTTCTCGGTGGTTTCGTCCCGAACGACAAACTTGTCATTGGCAGAACGGCCCGTATGTTGTCCGGTGTTGACGACTAGCGGGCCGAAACGGGTCAAAGACCCCTCGCCTTTGCGGATGGCATGCTCAATGAGCGCAGCCTGGGTCAGGTTCCAGTGGACAGCCTTCGGGTTGCGCAGGCCGTGGTTTTCAAGGCCATAAGCACTGTGGGCTTTGGCTTCGATCATGATGACTCCTTTGTCGTGGTCCCGTCAGCTACAAACCTGGTCACGATGCCAAGATATTATGGTTATCAGCGCCTGGCGGGCAGTCGACCGGGGGGCGCCGTATTTTCGACGGGACAGCGCGATTGCGGGTTCGGTTCATGCCGGACCCCAAACCGCACTGACGCGGTCGAGTGGCATTGTCGTTTATTCAGGGGGGGCAATCAGCCGGGGATAGTGCTTCATTAAAGGCGTCAGTATAGCAACTTTTCCAGCTCTAGCCTTCTTCGGGGGCTACCCAACCCTCTGGCTCATCACCGCCATCACCAAACAGAAACGCAGTCATCTGCGCTTCGAGGTAAGCGCGGTGCTCCGGGTTGATCGGACTTAAGCGCTGCTCGTTGATCAGCATGGTCTGCCGCGACAACCACTGTTGCCAGCCTTCTTTGGAGACCTCTCGCAGAATACGCTGACCAAGCTCCCCGGGCCAGGGCGCACTGGCCATCGGCTCGGCCGGGCGATTCAGCACCACACATTGAATTTCATCACTCATCTTTCTTGTCCCTTTTATCCAGTTGTTCCAGCAATTGCTTCACAGGGGCAGCCAGACCCCGTCTTCCGGGCGCGCCGGGAGAGATCCACACGCGATCCTTACTTGCGATTTTAGCGCCCGCGGCATCACTCACCCGCAAAGGCTTCGGATGGATCTTTAAGACATAATGGGTAAAAGCGTGATGTATCACGGGCAATGCCTTAGACCCGATTGCCCGGATATGGAACCTGCGCCGACACCATTGCACCGGCGTTTCATCCGACGAGCACTCAGGAAACCCCCAGAGGCCTCCCCAGATACCTGAAGCAGGCCGGCGTTCAAGCAACACCCGTCCGCTTGAATCCCTCAAAATGATGAAGGTCACCTCTCGGGTAGGACGAACCCGCTTCCTACTGCGGATAGGGAAGGCCCTCGGCGTGCCCAATGCAAAGGCCTGGCAATTCCCAACGAGGGGGCACACCCCGCATTGCGGTTTAGCGCGAGTGCACACCAGTGCACCCAGATCCATCATCGCCTGATTAAACGGTGCAGCCAGTGCGTCACTCTTGGGCAGGACCGCCTCGGCGTGCTGCCACAAAGCCGCTTCAGTCTCCCCGCGCGAGATCTCTCCCGCCACTGCGAAGTACCTTGCCAACACCCGCCGGACATTGCCATCCAGGATCGGATGGCGTTGATCACTGGCAAGACTCAGTATGGCCCCGGCAGTAGATCTACCGATCCCCGGCAAAGACAAGACACTCTCAAACTCATCCGGGAACACACCGTCATATTCCTGCAGAATGATCCTGGATGCGCGATGCAGGTTACGGGCCCGGGCGTAGTACCCCAATCCCGTCCAGTAACTCAACACCGTATCAACCCTGGCTCTCGCTAACGTCACCACATCGGGAAAGCGGCGAATAAAGCGCTCATAAAATGGAATGACGGTTGTGACCTGAGTTTGCTGCAGCATGATTTCTGAAACCCATACCCGATAAGGATCGCCTTTAACCTGCCAGGGAAGGTCGTGACGGCCGTGCTGGCGGAACCAGCGCAATACGGTCCGGTTAAAGTGACGAATCGAATCGGGTGATCGTGCCGCGCTGCCGACAGGTGATCGCCTCATCCCCATCGAATCAGATCCCATGAAAGCACAGCAATACCCAAAGATATAATGAGCCCACCATGAGATGGCTCCTGCTGATTTGGCTCGTCCTTAGTCCCCTGCCGGCCCTGGCCGCAGAGGTCCTGCGCGCTCATGCCATTTCCATGTTCGACTCCGAGACCCCGCGCTACCCCGCTGGCTTTCGTCATTTTGATTACGTTAATCCCGACGCTCCAAAAGGGGGGAGTCTACGGCTTGCTTCCCAGGGGAGCTTTGACAGTTTTCACCCCTTCATCCCCAAGGGCAACGCGGTTAGTACCGGCGCAGTGGAAACCCTGCTCGTTACGAGTGCAGACGAACCTTTTACCGGTTACGGCTTGATTGCCGAATCTATCGAATGGCCCCCCGATCGTTCCTGGGTGATTTTTCATCTTCGCCCACAAGCGCGCTGGCATGATGGGACCCCCATCACTGCCGAGGATGTCGCCTGGTCTTTTGAAACCCTGGTCAGTCAGGGTAATCCTCAGTACCGGTTTTATTACAGCGCCGTCTCGTCGGCAGAAGCGCTGGATGCCGCACGGGTACGGTTTACCTTCAGGGAATCAAATAACCGTGAGTTGCCCCTCATCGTAGGCCAACTGCCGATCCTGCCTAAACACTACTGGGCGACCCGAGACTTCGGCGCCACGACACTGGACCCCCCACTGGGCAGCGGGCCCTACCAGATCCGCGAATTTGAGGCGGGGCGCTTTACGATCCGGGAGCGCGTTGAAGACTACTGGGGCCTGGGTCTCGCGGTACGTCGGGGGATGCAGAATTTTCAGACGATCCGGACGGACTTCTTCCGAGATGCAACGCCGATCCGCCTGGCGCTCAAAGCCGGCGACATTGATTTTCGACTGGAGAATCAGGCGAAGGCCTGGGCAGAAGACTACAACGTCTCGGTTGTCGACAAAGGCTGGCTGAAAAAAGAACTGGTAGCAAACCGCAGGCCCACCGGCATGCAGGCCTTCGTCATGAATACCCGCCGCGAGCAGTTCTCCGACCCGCGGGTGCGTGAAGCACTCGCGCTCGCTTTTGACTTCGAATGGACCAACCGTAACCTCTTCAACGGTCAGTACACCCGAACCCGCAGCTATTTTTCGAATTCCGATCTTGCGGCCCTGGGCAAACCCAAAGGGGAGGAACTCGCCGTACTGGAATCGTTTCGCGGCCAAGTGCCGGAGACCGTTTTCGGCGAACCTTATGCCCCGCCCGTGACGGACGGCAGCGGCTGGCTGCGTGAAAACCTGCGCCGGGCCAATGCCCTGCTCCAGGACGCCGGATGGGCGGTTCAGGATTTCCAACTGGTGGATGCGGAGACCGGGGCGCCGTTTCGCTTCGAGATCCTCCTTGTCAGCCCCGCCTTTGAGCGCATTGTGCTGCCCTATGTTCGCAACCTGAAGCGGCTGGGGATCGAAGCCAAGGTACGGCTGGTGGACGAGAATCAGTATATCAACCGCTTTCGCCAGTTCGACTTTGACATGATGGTGTGGGTCTGGGGTCAAAGCGAAACGCCCGGCAACGAACAGTACGAATACTGGAGCCAGGCAGCAGCGGACTCGGCAGGCAGCCGAAATCTTGCGGGGGTGCGTGATCCGGTCGTGGATGAGCTCATCGGCCTGATGCTGCGCTCAGACTCCCGAGAACAACTCAACCAGCGGACCCGCGCGCTGGATCGGGTGCTGTCATGGGGTCATTATGTAGTTCCCCACTGGCACATCCGGGCCGACCGAATCCTTTACTGGGACAAGTTTGGAAGGCCGGAAACCCCGGTACGTACGGGCGTCATGACGGATCGTTGGTGGTTCGATGCAGAGCGCGCCAGTGCTCTCGAAAAAGAACGCCAATAGCCCACCTCACCCTCACACGATCATGAGCGCCTACCTCGTCCGCAGACTGCTGCTGATGATTCCCACGCTGTTCGCGATCATGGTGATCAATTTCGTGATCATCCAGGTGGCCCCAGGCGGGCCGGTGGAACAGATCATTTCGCAACTCACGGGCGTTGGTGCCGACATCACCGAGCGAGTCACGCGCACCGGCGCCAGTGAAACCCTTTCAAGTGCGGGCAGCAGTGACGCCTTCAGCGGAAAATATCGCGGTGCGCAGGGTCTTGACCCGGATTTCATTGCCGAACTTGAGGTCCGTTTTGGCTTCGACAAGCCTTTGCCCGAGCGCTTCTTCACCATGATGAAGCAATACCTGATGTTTGACTTTGGTGAAAGTTTTTACCGTGACCGCTCGGTCGTGGACCTGGTGCTCGACAAGATGCCGGTGTCAATTTCACTCGGCATTTGGACTACCCTGCTGGTGTACCTCATCTCAATCCCGCTCGGCATCGCCAAGGCGGTTCGCGACGGGACCCGCTTCGATGTCTGGACCAGCGTACTGGTAGTGATCGGCACTGCCATTCCCAGTTTTCTCTTTGCGGTCTTCCTGCTGGTGGTGTTTGCCGGAGGCAGTTATCTCGACTGGTTTCCTCTGGCGGGGCTCACCTCAGAGAACTGGGAAATGCTGTCCTGGCCGTCACGCATTCTGGATTACTTCTGGCATATCGCCCTGCCCGTGCTGTCCATGGCCATAGGCGGGTTCGCCGCACTGACGATGCTGACCAAAAACTCTTTTCTTGACCAGATCAATCAACAGTATGTGCTTACTGCACGGGCTAAGGGCTTGAGTGAGCGCCGAGTACTGTACGGTCACATATTCCGCAATGCCATGCTCATCGTGATCGCCGGCTTTCCCAGTGCGTTCATCGGAATCCTCTTTACCGGGTCACTGCTCATTGAGATCATTTTCTCTCTGGACGGGCTTGGCCTGCTCGGCTTCGAGGCGGCTTTTGCCCGGGACTATCCGGTGATGTTCGGCACACTCTTTTTTTTCTCGCTGCTGGGGCTTGTGATGAGCCTCATCGGGGACCTGACCTATACCCTCGTTGATCCGAGAATCGATTTTGAAAACCGTGACACCTAAATGGACAGCCCAAGACTCAGCCCCCTGACACGACGACGGGTGCATAACTTCCGCGCCAACCGCCGCGGATGGTGGTCGATGTGGATTTTCCTGATTCTGTTCATCGTGTCCCTTTTTGCTGAATTTGTCGCCAACGACAAGCCCTTTGTCGTGATCTACCGGGGCGAGGTCTATATGCCCATCTTTAAGGCTTATCCCGAGACTACCTTCGGCGGTGATTTCCTGACCGAGGCGGATTACCGCAATCCGTTTCTCGCAGAACTCATTGATGCGCAAGGCTGGATGCTCTGGCCGCCCATCCGATATCACCATCAAACCGTAGCCTGGGATCTTCCCGTGCCTGCCCCTGCCCCGCCTGATCATCAGCACTGGCTAGGCACTGACGATCAGGCCCGGGATGTTCTCGCCCGGGCCATATACGGTTTTCGGATTTCAGTGCTGTTCGGTTTCACCCTGACCCTGATCAGCGCCGTGATCGGTGTGGCCGCCGGCGCGGTGCAGGGATACTTCGGCGGCTGGACCGATCTTTTGGGCCAACGCTTTATTGAAGTCTGGTCCGGATTGCCAACGCTCTACCTGCTGATCATCCTGGCCAGCGTCGTGGAGCCCACCTTCTGGTGGCTGCTGGGCCTGCTGTTGCTGTTTTCATGGATGGGGTTTGTCGGTGTGGTCCGCGCCGAGTTCCTGAGAGCGCGCAACTTTGAATACGTCCGCGCTGCCCAGGCGCTCGGTGTCAGCAACACCGTGATCATGTTCCGTCATCTGCTGCCAAACGCCATGGTGGCGACAATCACCTTTATGCCCTTTACTCTCGCAGGCTCAGTCACCGTGCTCACCTCGCTGGATTTTCTGGGGATCGGCCTGCCGCCCGGGTCCGCATCGCTGGGTGAACTGCTCGCTCAAGGTAAAGCAAACCTTCAGGCTCCCTGGCTCGGGCTGACCGGGTTCTTCGTCATCGGACTGATGCTGAGTCTGCTGATATTTGTCGGCGAAGCGGTCCGCGATGCCTTTGACCCGCGAAAGGCAATCGACTTGCGATGAATACCTCCCCGCCTGTCCGTCCGCTGCTCGAGATTCGTGACCTCTCGGTGCGGTTTGCGACTCCGAACAAAGAGTTTGACGCGGCCAAAGACGTCTCGCTGACAATCCATGCGGGTGAGCGGGTTGCGCTGGTAGGCGAATCCGGATCGGGTAAATCGGTAACAGCAGCTTCCATTCTGGGGTTGCTGCCCTATCCCCAGGCCAGTCATCCCGGCGGGAGCATTCTTTTTGAGGGAGAAGAACTGCTTGGCGCCAACGAGAAGACCCTGCGGGGTGTGCGGGGCAGCCGCATCGGCATGATCTTTCAGGAACCCATGCTGTCGCTGAACCCGCTGCACACCGTTGAAAAACAAATCTGTGAAACCCTGATCGTGCACAAAAGACTGAAAGAGCCCGTCGCACACCAGCGCGCATTGCAACTGTTGGAGCAGGTGCGGATCCGGGATCCGGAACGTCAACTGAAATCCTGGCCGCACCAGCTCTCAGGCGGCCAGCGTCAAAGAGTGATGATCGCCATGGCGCTTGCAAATGAGCCCCGGCTCCTGATTGCTGACGAACCCACCACCGCAGTTGACGTCACCACACAGGCACAGATTCTTGTGCTCCTCGATGAGCTCTGCCAACAACTCGATATGGCACTGCTGCTGATTACGCATGATCTTGGGGTGGTACGCAAAACCACCGACCGGGTATATGTGATGCAGGGGGGCAAAGTAGTGGAATCCGGCAATACGGATCAGATCTTCCAGGCGCCCTCACAAACATACACCCGGACGCTGATTGAGGCAGAACCCAAAACCCGGCGAGCGGGGAGCACGGCATCGGGCAAAGTGCTTCTTGAAGCCCATGAGCTTGGCGTGTGGTTTGATGTGCGCAAGGGTCTGTTGCGGCATTCCGTGGATTATGTTCGGGCAGTGGATGGTGTCAGTCTGACGCTGCGGGCCGGGCGTACCGTGGGGGTGGTCGGCGAGAGTGGATCCGGTAAGACGACGCTGGCGCTGGCGCTGCTGCGGCTTACCCAAAGCCGCGGGGCCATCTGCTTTAAAGGCCAGCGTATTGATGGCGTGTCCCGCAAAGCGCTCCAGCCCTTGCGCCGTCAAATGCAGATCGTCTTCCAGGATCCCTTTGGCAGCCTTAGTCCGCGCATGAACGTCGGGGGCATTGTGGCGGAAGGCCTTGAGGCCCACGGTCTCGTCGAAAGACCCGATCAGGATTCAAAGGTTATCGAGGCGTTGCGGGAAGTCGGACTGGAGCCAGATACCCGATGGCGCTATCCCCATGAATTCTCCGGCGGGCAGCGCCAACGGATCGCGCTTGCCCGGGCGCTGATCCTGAAACCTGAACTGATTGTCCTCGACGAACCCACATCCGCGCTGGATCGGGCCGTACAGTCACAGATGATTGACCTGCTGCTTCGACTGCAGGAGATCTACGGGCTGAGCTATCTTTTTATCAGCCATGATCTTCGAGTGGTGCGTGCACTGGCGGACGAGATCATCGTGATGCGCTCGGGTCGGGTAGTCGAGCAAGGCGGGGCAGAGCAAATATTCTGTGCACCGCAAGACGACTACACCCGCTCACTCATCAAGGCGGCGATGGATTTTGAGGTCTGGAACGGCGAAACGCTCGAGCAATAAGGTCCGGCTGCGGATCAGAAACCAGCTAGCCCGGCGCCGTGTGCCAATTGCCGATAAGGGTAGAAAGCCGTGACAATCCATCACTGAGTGCAGCGGGGCCGGGCTGAAGAATCTCTGCTGACTTGATCTCATAAAGCGCATTGTTTTTGACTGCCGGGATCTCGGACCATCCCGGGCGGGCGGCCACTTTTTCGGGGCGGAATTTCTTACCGCACCACGACCCGATAATGATGTCCGGCTGCCTGCGGATCACTTCTTCCGGCTCGGCAATGATGCGGCTCTTGCCGTCCGGACACTGCGCGAGTTCGGGGAAGATATCCTGCCCACCGGCTATCTCAATCAGTTCGGAGACCCAGCGGATTGCGGATATCTGCGGGGTATCCCACTCTTCAAAATACACGCGGGGCCGCACGGGCGGCGCCTGTCTCCTGGCGCGGTCAAGATTCGCCTGGCATTGCGCAATCAGGGCTTCGGCCGAGTCCAGCGCGCCCACCATGGCGCCCAGTGTCTTCATCATGTCCAAAATGCCGTTGACCGATCGGTGATTGAACACCATCACACTCACCCCTGCTCGAATCAGTTCCTGAGCGATGTCAGCCTGCAGATCTGAAAAGCCCAAAACCAGATCGGGTGACAGCGCAAGAATCCGGTCGATGCGCGCGCTGGTAAACGCACTGACCCGGGGTTTTTCCTTGCGCGCCTGTGGCGGCCTGACCGTAAACCCCGAGATGCCGACAATTCGATCGGCTTCACCGATCCAGTAAAGGGTCTCGGTGGTTTCCTCAGTCAGGCAGACAATCCGGCTCGGCAAACGCGCTTCCATAGCGTTCGATCATAGCGGCTTTGGGTTGGCCGCCGCACCCCGTTCAGGTTGAAAAAGCCCTGTCTCGCCGACGCCCGACTAATCGGTTATGGTAGCCCTCAAAGATCAGCGGAACAGTGCGATGGCAAAGCAGGCAGATGGCAATATCAGCGTTACCGCTCTAGCCCAAGTACGCATTCTGGCGACCCTGCCAGAAGAGGCCCTGGCCAAGCTCGCAGAAAGATGCAGTTGGTCACGCCACGGCGGCGGCAGTGAAGTTTTGGCTCAGGATGCGCCCTGCGACGAGGTCTACTTTATCTGCAGCGGACGCGTCACCGCCAAGACCTTCTCGGATGCGGGCAAGGAAATCACCTTTGCCGAATTGGTCCAAGGCGATATTTTTGGGGAATTCTCCGCGCTTGACGGTCATCCACGATCCAGTTTTGTAGTCACTCTGGAAGAGAGTCTGCTGGCCTCATTGCCGGCCGTTGTCTTTAGTGAAGTGATCGACTCGCATCCTGAGGTCATGCGGGCACTGATGATTGAACTCGCCGCAAGACTCCGCCGGGCAGACGAAAAGGTTTTCGAGTTCAGCACGCTCAACACCAGCAATCGGATACACGCTGAACTGCTTCGGCTCGCCCGCACGCATCCGGCGAAAGACAAGGTCGTCGAGATCACGCCGCCACCCACCCATGCGGATCTGGCGAGCCGAACCAACACCACCCGAGAAAGTGTCACCCGCACGCTTAATCAACTGAAACAGGCGGGCCTCATCGAAGCCACACGCCAATGTTTGACGATCTTTGACCTGGACACCCTGACACAGTTAATCCGCGATTCAGAATCCGATTGAGTCGGCACTTCGTCGAATCGGTTCACAGGCCAAGAGCCGGCGCGATGCTAAAATGGTTCGCGTTAATAAGCAGGGAACCACGCGAAGCGCCGTCCATCACGGCCAGCCTGAATCACCGGACATCTTGCCCCAGATCAGGTCGGAACCCCCTCATCGCACGTTAAGTTATCAGACCAATGAGCAAGTCTTTCTCCCGTCGACAGTTCCTCGGCGCACTCACGCTGGTTGGTGCCGGCGTGGGCATCAATGCGCTGGCGATGCGGGGCCTTCGAGTGCCGATCATGGCAGAACCGCGGCATGTCAAGCATGAGGCCCGCCACCCTGAGGGAGATTTCCCTGTGCTCGCAGAGGGCGCCTTTCTCATCGGAACGGAAGGCCCGTCTCTTTCCTGGCGGGCATTCACTCCGGAACCGGCGCTTCGGACCCAAGGCGTCTTCCACATCACGATCGATAACATCCATCCCCTGGCGACACTGAGGCATGATGGAGCAGGTCAGATCCATGATGAATCTATAGACGGCCTTAAGCGAACCGTGCGGGGTGAGGCCACTTCCGACCGCGCACTCACACTGCGCTGGGAAGTCCCGTTTGCCGACAGCTATCGGTTCGCCGCTATCGGAGATACCGGCGGGGGCCGTGAACTCGAATGGTCCTTGCAGCGAACCCATCAGCTCGGGGCGCAGTTTCTCCTTTTACTGGGCGATATCTACTACGAGCCGGGTGACGATCTCAGCGTCATTCATCACCTCGCCAACAGCCCGGTGCCCGTTTTTTCCGCCTTCGGCAATCACGATATCGTCCGGGGTTTCGATCGGAACTTGCTGCACTGGTTTGAGCGTGGCGTCGGCCCGCGCAACTCCACGTTCCGTCTTGGCGGCATCCAGTTCATCAATCTCGATACAGCGGCAGACATCATTCCCTGGTCGGCGGGGATGCGGGGGGCGCTGCTCCGTCAGCTGCCAGCGCTGCGCGATAACCCCGGCATTCGCGAATACGTTGTCTTCAGTCACCGCCCGATCACTGATCTGAGGCCAATTGAAGAGCAGCCCTCTGATCACAGTATCGAGAACTTTGGCGAAGGAGAATGGCTGCGTGAACAGCTACTGCGGATCGGCGCCCGGACCATTCTCAATGGGCATATTCACAACACCATCGAACGCGACGACCAGGGTCTTTATACCTATATTGCGGGAGAAGGCCTTGCCCACCTGGACATCGTCAAAAGCCAGGGGCATGTCGACTGGTTTAAGCAATCTGCCGAAAAAAGTGCACGCATCCTGATCGGTGAAGTTGAACCACAGGCGTCCGTAAGTTATCGCTGGGATCTGCTCAATATGCCGCTTGAAATGCACTGCAGTGCGCGCCTGCGTGCCGACATGGCCAAGGAACAGGGACACTTCGATGCAATGCTGGATCACCTGGCAAAGGTCTGCACGCACAACTCATGATCTGCGCGGACACGACCTGACCCAGACCGATGCTAGACTGTGTTTTGAACCGCTCTTTAAGCAAAGCCCAACCACGGGCTAGAAGAAAATGCTGACACCGAAGCGGTATTGTTCCCAACTGACTCCTGCCCACCGCGCCAACTATGTTTGAACAAGTCGATCAACACCATCGTCACCCATCACGCCGATCTTCTGTATATGCCGGCCAGATGGTCAGCACCTCGCAGCCTCTGGCCGCCCAGGCAGGACTCGAGATGCTCCGCCAGGGCGGTAACGCCGTTGACGCCGCCGTGGCCACTGCAATCTGCCTGAGCGTGGTTGAACCGACCATGAACAGCATCGGCGGCGACGCATTTGCCATCATCGCCAATGACTCAGGGCTTCATGGCTTCAACGGTTGCGGCCAATCGCCCGCGGGCTGGACACCGGAATACTTTGCCGGCCGCGACGGGATTCCCGAGCATGGCTGGGACAGCGTAACGGTTCCAGGGGCGGTCGATACCTGGATCCAGCTCTGGAAACGATTTGGCTCCCTGCCCCTTGAGTCACTCTTTGGCAACGCGGTCCGGTACGCACGTGAGGGTTATCCGGTCTCGCCCGTGCTGGCCCAGGCATGGGGCCGGGTGGTCGACCGATTCGTCCAGAACGAGGGCTTCTACGACACCTTCACCGTTGATGGGCGGCCGCCTAAAGAAGGGGAATTGTTTCGTTGCCCGGCAATGGCCGACACGCTTGAGGAAATCTGCGCCTCACAGGGCGAAAGTTTTTACCGCGGCGACCTGGCGCAAAAAATCGCAGCAGACTGTGCCCGCCATCAAGGGGTGATGACACCCGATGACCTGGCAAACCACGAAGGCTTCTGGACCGACTGCATTGCGCTGGACTATGCAGACCTCACCGTCCATGAGATTCCGCCGAGCGGGCAAGGCATCGTTACCTTGATCGCGCTGGGTATCCTGCAACACCTCGAGATTGAACGCCATGAAGCCCTGTCGGCCAACCGTATTCACCTGCAGATCGAAGCAATCAAGGCGGGATTCTTTCTGGCGCATCGCCATGTCTCCGACCTCGACACCATGCGGATCTCGACCGATCAGCTGCTTGACGACGCCTTCCTGGCCCGCTGTGCCGAGGATATCCACATCGACCGCGCCAGCACTCCAGCGATTGAGATTCAGCCCGACCAGGGGACAGTCTATCTGGCAACAGCGGATGCCAACGGGATGATGGTGTCAATGATTCAGTCCCATTACGACAATTTCGGCGCCGGGATGGTGGTGCCCCATACCGGCATCTCAATGCAGAATCGAGGAAAAGGGTTCGTGACCGAGCCCGGACACCCCAACCAGGTCGCAGGCCGCAAGCGGCCTTATCACACGATCATTCCGGCCTTTGCGACGCGGGACCGCCATCCGTTCATAGCCTTTGGGGTGATGGGCGGACACCACCAACCGCAAGGCCAGGTCCAGGTACTGAATGCCATCCTTCACGACGACTGCTCACCGCAGCAAGCTCTGGATGCGCCCCGGTGGCATGTACACGAAGACTTTTCCATCACGATCGAAAGCGGCCTGAATCATCTCGCTGAGGAGCTCAAGCGCCGAGGCCACTACCTTGTTCCCCAACCCAAGCCCGGACTCTTTGGCTGTGGCCAGGTCATCATGCGAACCGAACATGGCTATGCGGGCGGATCAGACCCTCGAAAAGACAGCCAAACCGTCGGCTTCTAAGGCGGTCTGATATGGGTTATCAGGAACGTCGTGACCGCCTTGCCGAACACCTGCGGCAGCAGCGCGGCGGAGACATCCGTCTTGGCAAGGCGACCTCCAATCTGTTTCGTGATCGACGGGCTCAGGATCGCGCACTTGATGTGAATGACTTTCAGCACGTGCTGTCGGTCGACCCACAGACCCGCGTGATAGAAACCGAAGGGATGGTGACCTACGAGGCCCTCTCGGATGCCGCCCTGACCCACGGACTGATGCCTGCAGTGGTGCCCCAGTTGAAGTCGATCACCATCGGCGGCGCAATAGGCGGCATCGGGATTGAATCGTCCTCCTTCCGATACGGCCTGCCGCACGAAACCGTGCTGGAAATGGACGTGCTGCTGGGCAACGGCGACATTATCTGCTGCACCCCCAATAACGAGCATCGGGATCTTTTCTTCGGCCTCGCCAACTCCTATGGTTCGCTGGGATACATCCTGCGCCTCAAGATTGAAGGGATTCCCGTGAAGCCCTATGTGCGGCTGACGCACCTGCACCTGCGGGATCCGGAAGAATTTTTTGCGAGACTCGAAGCGGCCACCCGCGAGCCTTATGATTTTGTCGACGGGGTCGTTTTTTCTCCGGGTGAGCACTACCTCGTATTGGGTGAATTCTGCGACGAAGCGCCTTATACCAGCGACTACACCTATCTGAATATCTTCTACCGGTCCCTTCGCCAGCGCAGTGAGGACTACCTCACGACTCGTGACTACCTGTGGCGCTGGGATACCGACTGGTTCTGGTGCTCCAAGAACCTCTATGTGCAAAACCCGCTGATGCGTCGCCTGCTGGGACGCAGACGACTCAACTCGATCACCTACCAGAAGGTGATGCGATGGAATACTCGAGTCGGTCTGACACGACGACTGAACACCCTGACGGGTATTCGTCGCGAAGCTGTGATTCAGGATGTCGACATCCCCTTAGAAAATGCACCAGCTTTTCTTTACTTCTTTGAGCGCGAGATCGGCATTCGCCCGGTCTGGATCTGCCCGGCCCGCCACGACCGGACGCGGGGTGAATACCCGCTCTTCCCCATGCGGGATGACACCCTGTATATCAACTTCGGTTTTTGGGACGGAATCCGTAGCCGGCAAAACTATCCGCGCGGGCATTTCAACCGACTGATCGAAGACGAAGTGGACAAACTTGGCGGAATCAAGTCGTTATATTCAGAAAGCTTCTATACGCAAGAGGCTTTCGATCGCCAGTATGGCGGGAGCCATTACCGAGCCCTGAAAGCGCGCTACGATCCGGACCACCGCCTCAAAGACCTTTATCAGAAGTGCGTCCTGCGCCAATAAAATTCTGGCGCTCTTGAAAAACACGCCCTAAGGCGCGATCTCCCACTCTCTTCCCGACATCATCGCACCGAGATACCGTTTGAAATTCGCCCTCAAAACGACACAACTGTCCAAGACCTACGGCAACGGCGTAACGGCCTTACAAGGCGTTGACCTTGCTGTGCCCCAAGGGGATTTTTATGCCCTGCTGGGGCCCAATGGGGCCGGCAAATCAACGGTCATCAGCGTGCTGGGCTCTTTGGTCATCAAGACCTCAGGGCGCGTCGAGGTGTTCGGTGTCGATATCGACAACAACTTCCCCCAAGCGAAATCCTTTTTGGGCGTGGTGCCTCAGGAATTCAATTTCAATATTTTTGAGACACCCTTGCAGATTGTCCGAAACCAGGCTGGCTACTACGGCATCGATCGGCGCACCGCACTGGCACGCACTGAGAAATACCTGACACTGCTGGGTCTGTGGAAGAGACGCAACGATCAGGCCGGGCAACTTTCAGGCGGCATGAAGCGCAGGCTGATGATTGCCCGCGCCCTGGTGCACGAGCCGCGCCTGCTGATTCTTGACGAACCAACCGCCGGCGTCGATATTGAAATCCGTCGGTCGATGTGGGACTTCCTTCGGGAGATTAATCGTTCGGGAACCACGATTATCCTGACCACCCACTATCTCGAAGAGGCCGAGCACCTTTGTCGCAACATCGGCATCATCGATAGCGGCAAACTGGTGGAAAACACTTCCATGCGCGAACTGCTGCGCCAGTTGCATCTTGAAACCTACGTGCTTGACCTGGAGCGACCGTTGGCGACGATACCGGTCGCGCTCGACGAGGCAGCGAGGCTCATCGATCCGACGACTCTCGAGATCGATATCAAAAAGGAAGAACATCTCAACGATTTTTATCGCCTCCTGTCGGACAACGATATACGTGTGAACAGCATGCGCAACAAAGCCAATCGACTCGAAGAGCTCTTTATTAGCCGCGTGGGCCCTAGCTCTGTGGAGGGTAAGTGACACCCCGCGAGCAATGGATCGCCTACGCGACCATCGTACTCAAGGAGATCACGCGCTTTATGCGGATCTGGCAGCAGACGCTGGTGCCTCCCGCCATCTCTACTCTGCTGTACTTTGTGATCTTCGGCAATTTGATTGGCAAGCGGATCGGCCAGATGGATGGTTTTGACTACATGGACTTTCTAGTGCCAGGGCTGATACTGATGGCCGTCATCAACGCCAGTTACCAGAACGTCGTCGGATCCTTCTTCGGTGCCAAGTGGGGAAAGTCCCTTGAGGAGCTGCTGGTCTCTCCCACCCCCAACAGCGTTATCCTGCTGGCCTATGTCACCGGCGGTGTGGCTCGGGGCTTGCTGGTCGGATTGATCGTCACTGGGATCTCCCTGCTGTTTACTGATCTCAATGTATTCAGTATCGTTATGCTGACCAGCGTCGCGATCCTGACGGCGATCCTGTTCGCGCTTGCAGGGTTCATCAACGCGATCTTTGCAAAGACTTTCGATGATGTCACTATGGTGCCCACCTTTGTCCTGCTGCCGCTGACCTATCTGGGCGGGGTGTTTTATTCCATTCACCTGCTTGGGGACTTCTGGCAACAACTCTCCAAAGCAAATCCCATTCTGTACATGGTGAATGCATTCCGTTACGGCTTTCTGGGTATCAGCGACGTCAGTCTGTCAATTTCCTTCGCCATGATCGGATCCTTCATCGTCTGCTTTTTTGCGCTGAGCCTTTACCTCCTGACTCACAGTAAGCGTTTGCGTGCCTGAGTAATCTGGATTCCAATTGAATCCAGCGCCGCTCTCTCCTCAACTACCCAACCTGGTGTAAGGTTTGCGGTCAGAAAGCGTTATCGATGCCGTTTTGTTTATCGCGGCCCTCACCAATGGTTTAAAGAAACAGGCTTAAGGCGTTAATCAAATTTCAGGACACATCATGACAGACCAGATTAAGTTTCTGCTTGGCGAAGAAGAACTGCCCCGCAGTTGGTACAACATCATTGCCGACCTGCCCGAGCCTCCCGCTCCAGTGATGCATCCCGGCACCGGCCAGCCCGTTGGGCCTGATGATCTCGCGCCCCTTTTTCCTATGGCATCCATCATGCAGGAAGTCAGTGGGGAGCGCACGATCGATATCCCGGAGCCGGTCCGTGAGATATACCGCCAATGGCGGCCGAGTCCGCTGTTCCGGGCCCGTCGGCTGGAAGAGGCTCTGGATACGCCAGCGCGCATTTATTACAAATACGAAGGCGTCAGTCCCACAGGAAGCCATAAGCCGAACACAGCCATCGCCCAGGCATTTTTCTGCAAAGAAGAAGGCGTTAAACGGATCGCGACAGAAACCGGCGCGGGTCAGTGGGGATCCTCACTCGCTCTGGCCGGCTCGATGTTCGGCCTCGAAATCGAGGTGTTCATGGTACGGATCAGTTACGACCAGAAGCCCTACCGGCGTGCTTTCATGGAAACCTTTGGCGCCACCTGTCATGCGAGTCCCAGCAACCTGACTGAGTCAGGCAAAAAGATCCTCGCCGATAATCCCGACAGTACCGGCAGTCTTGGTATCGCCATCAGTGAGGCCGTGGAAGTGGCCGCTCAGCGCGATGACACCAAGTACTCCCTGGGCAGCGTGCTCAATCACGTCCTGCTGCACCAGACCGTCGTTGGGCAGGAGGCCATGCGCCAGATGGAACTCGCGGACGACTATCCGGATGTGGTCGTGGGTTGCACCGGCGGCGGCAGCAACTTCGCGGGCTTAAGTTTTCCGTTTATCGGCGCCAAACTGAGGGGAGAGCATGATACCCGGGTAGTCGCTGTGGAGCCAGCGAACTGCCCTTCCCTCACCAAGGGTAAGTACGCCTATGATTTTGGTGATACCGGCAACCTGACGCCTCTCGTGAAAATGCATACCCTCGGGTCTTCGTTTTTACCGCCGGCTTCCCACGCGGGCGGCCTGCGCTACCACGGGATGGCGCCACTGGTCAGCCAACTGGTCGAACTTGGTGAGATTGCGCCCTCAGCGTACACACAGACCGAGTGTTTTGACGCTGGGATCACCTTTGCGCGCGCCGAGGGCATCGTACCGGCGCCGGAGGCCAACCATGCCGTCAAGGGCGCAATCGCTGAGGCCATGCGGTGCAAAGAGGAAGGGGTGTCCCGCGCCATTCTGTTTAACCTGTGCGGACATGGGTATTTCGACATGCAGGCGTATACCGACTACAACGCCGGAAAACTTGAGGATCACGCCTACGATGAGTCTGAAGTTGCCATGGCGCTCGCCGGCCTACCTTCGGTCGGCTGAGGCCTTTATCCCCGCTGCATCACTACGTTGGCGCAACGGGGAGACCTGCACTAAAATCCACCTGTCGTAGGGGTCTGCACACTTGCTGTTCGTAGGGTAATTCGCGAACCGCCGGTCTGCGCTTTCTAACTGCCGAACGGCTCAACCGCCGGACGGCGCTCAAGCAACCCGTATCTGGGAGAGGAATCAAATGGCGTACATAATGGATATTGTGATGCGATGGGGTCATGTGGTTTTTGGCATCGCGTGGGTCGGTCTGCTGTACTACTTCAACTTTGTGCAAACTGAATACGTTAAAGAAGCGGACGATTCCGCCAAAGCTGATGTCATGGCTAAACTCGCCCCGCGGGCATTATGGTGGTTTCGCTGGGCAGCGATGTTTACATTCCTAAGCGGGCTACTTTTGCTAGGTTGGATACACAACATGCGCTTCAGCCTTGCTATCTCACTGGGTGCGCTGATGGGAACAATCATGATGCTCAACGTCTGGCTGATCATCTGGCCCAACCAGAAAATCGTCATCGGTCTGGCGTCGGGCGATAAGGCAGCGGCAGGACCGAAAGCAGCGCTCGCATCACGCACGAACACGCTTTTCTCCCTGCCTATGTTGTACTTCATGATCACGTCTGCTCACGCAAGCCCGATATCCAATGGAGGCGTCTGGGGCGGCGCTGGCGATATGGCGATGAGCTCAGTTGCATTGCTTGTTGGCCTAATCATTTTGGCCATCATCGAAGCGAACGCAATCTGGGGCAAGATGAACGGCACTATCCAGTCCGTCAGCGCGGTGATCACCTCTTCTGTCGTCCTGACCGCCATCATGGCAGGCGTGGTTTACTACCTGTAAACGGGCTCAGCGCTCAATCAAAAAAGGGCGCCCAGGGGCGCCCTTTTTTTGGCGCCATCAGTTTGCACGCGGCCTAAAAACCAGGCGAAACCTGCTACCAGACGATAGACATCAACAATCCGACGAAATGAGATCGCGGTGTTCCCGTGCTCAAGAAGTTCGCTGATGCACAAGTGATGTGCAAGCCCCTGGCGGGCCAAGCGGTGCGCCAGGTGGCGGGATTCTGCTGTCGGGATGACCGGGTCATGGCTGCCATGCAGCAGTAAGACAGGAGGCGTACTCTGAGGAAATTCAGGCGGCACGCGATACCCAGCCCAGGCGCTGTCGAACACATCGAGGATTTTCTCTAGAAATGCCTGCCGCGATGCGGGCTCTGTCATCAACTGATGCAACGACTGTTCGAGTGGGTCATTGGTATCAAACAGCGCATCCAGGCGTATCGGTTCGTTGTTGTGGGTGGCAACCGTTTCCACTGCTGCTTTTAGCGCCGCTATCGCGTTCGTGTGCTCAGGCTCAACTTCGGCAAAGTAACTTCGCCCAATCACCAGTCGACCGTAGGGATCAGCCTGCTCGGAGGTAATCAGGAAGTTGGCTACCCGCTCAATATCGTAATACCCCCCGATGAGTCCAACAGCAGTTATCCGATCATTCAGCACCGGATCGAGCGCTGCGCGCAGAACAAAAATACTGGAAAAAGAGACTGACATGAGGCCGACTCGACGGGTCGTCACGAGAGACCGATCCTGCGCCATAGACCGGATCAGGTTGGCGACTTCATCAGGCTGACGGGTAGAGATCGTCAAAGCACGAATGCTCGGGACATCCGGTATCAGCACCCGCAGACCCCCGGCTGACAGTGCCCAGCCCAATCGTCGAATTCTCGGATCCTCTCGGCCACGTATCGAGAGGCCAGGGATAAAAATCACTGTCGCAGCCGGTGTTGACGGCGGCTGATACACATCGACCGACGTCTTTCCAAAAACCACGGTTTCGAGCGTACCCGGTGTCTTGTGCCGCTGAAAGGCCAGCAGCAGTTTGAGCGCGCTTTTCCAGTCAGCGTGGGCTTTTCGTTGAGTGCCAGACCCGTTCATACCCCAAAGCCTTCTTCGTCAAAGAACGATTTCGCCGCGGGGCGTTTTGATCACGGCATGCAGTCCGACCGCATCGTTTTTCGACCCCGGTGAAGTGAGAAGCGGATTCAGACCCATCGCGGCGATGGTGGACCCCATACTGCCACCCGGCGCCAGGTTTGCCTTAAGGCTTTTGAAGCGGCATTGCGAATCAGGCAGGGTATCGGTCGGATGTACGTTGCCGCGCCACTCAATCACGTGTGGCAGCACTCCATCGCCCGGACACTCACCATCTGGGGTGAATGCAAACAGCCACCGAAGATCGCCGCGGGACATTTCCCGCACGTCACAGGATGCATAGGACTCAAGACGTTTAAGGCCCGAAATATCCGGAGTCCTGGCTACCCAGGTCAGCAGTCGAGGGCCCTGCTCAAGAGTCTGCCGAACGGTCGGGTTGTCGAGAGAAAACCAACGCGGATGCTCAGGAGGGTCACCGTCAGGATTAATTGCGATCACTTCCAGATAGACCGAGCCCCCCAGCGAAAGCAGGACATTATGGGTACCCATATTCGGATGGACGCCACCCTTCACCGGGGAGACTCCCAGGAGATCTGCGATGTAGCCAGCGCCCTCATCTAGGCTTTGCGCGCCCACGACCAGGTGGTCGAGTTCGCAACGAATCGGTGACGTTCTCATTGGATCTGGGCGGCCTCATTCGGGGAAGGTGAAAGACTGCGCTGCACGATCACGGTGTCCAGCCAGCGATCAAACTTGCGACCCACGTTCTGCAGCGTACCCACCTGATGAAACCCGGCGCTCTCGTGAGCCAAGAGAGAAGCCTCATTGGCACTGTCTCCGATGATGCCGATTATCTCGCGAATGCCGCATCCTGTGAGGAGTTCCACGAGACGATCCAGCAACTGCTTGCCGATACCCCGGCGGCGCCAGGACCGATCAACGTAGATAGAGTGTTCCACGGTATAGCGGTAGGCGGGCCTTGGCCTATACGGCAGTGCATACGCGAAGGCCACCACCTGGTTTTCAATCATTGCCACCAGATAGGGCAAACCGGCTTCACCTATCATCTGCCAGCGCTTGCGGATCGCCTCAAGATCCGGCGGATCGATCTCAAAAGAGGCCGTCCCTGTCAGCACCTCGTGCTCGTAGATCCGACGAATCGATTCAAGGTCAGCTTCGACGGCGGAGCGAATTATGGGTCCGGTCATCGTCCATGAACTCCAGTTGGCCAGTGGAGACTTTATTGTTAACCCGAACGCACGCAAAAAAAAGGGCCGGCAGATGCCGGCCCTCCAGACAATGGTTTTGGCAATCAGCCCAGCAAGGGTGCGATCACCAAAGAGACAATCGCCATCACGTTAATCAGGATGTTCATCGATGGTCCGGAAGTATCCTTAAACGGATCTCCGACCGTATCCCCGACAACCGCTGCCTTATGCACGTCGGAACCCTTACCCCCGAGATTGCCCTTCTCGATGTATTTTTTCGCGTTGTCCCAGGCACCACCGGCATTCGCCATGGTCAGTGCAAGGAGGACGCAGCCCAAAAGAGCACCACCCAGCATGCCGCCCAGCGCCGCAGGGCCAAGAGTAAAACCAACCACCACTGGCGCACCGACCGCGAGCACCCCGGGAGGCACCATTCGCTTGAGTGCCGCCGTGGTTGCGATCTCAACACAGCGATCCGTGTCCGGCTCCGCAGTACCCTCCAATAACCCGGGAATCTCCTTGAACTGACGGCGGATTTCGCGAATCATGTCGAAAGCGGCGTCCCCGACCGCCGTCATGGTCATGCTGCTGACCAAAAACGGGAAAATGCCGCCAAGGAACATTCCGGCGAGCACAACCGGATCATTGATTTGAAGACTGAAATCCGGAACATGCAAGGTGACTGTTTCGATATAGGCCGAGATGATGGCAAGCGCCGCCAAGGCGGCCGCACCAATGGCAAAGCCTTTGCCGATAGCTGCGGTGGTGTTGCCCAGTTCATCCAGGGTATCGGTGATCTCACGGACCTCTTCACCCAACCCTGCCATCTCAGCGATGCCTCCCGCGTTGTCCGCGACCGGTCCATAGGCATCAATCGCCATCGTGATACCCACCGTGGCCAGCATTCCGACTGCGGCGATACCCACCCCGTAAAGCCCGGCGAGCCAGCTCGAGACTAGGATGATGACGCACAGCATGAGCACAGGCACCACCACAGACTGCATTCCTACTGAGAGTCCTGTGATCATGATTGTGGCCGGGCCCGTCTCGCCTGCGTCGGCAATCTTTTTCACCGGAGGACCAGCTGTGTAGTACTCGGTGACGAGTCCGATCACGATGCCGCCCAGCGCGCCGACCACCACAGACCACCAGATATTAAGGCTGATATCCGACCACCAGGTAAGCGCCAGCGCCGCGATAATGAAGATCACTGTTGCACCGATGGTCCCGGTACGAAGTGCCTTATCCGGCGCCTTACCCGATGCACTCTTGACCAGCACAATGCCGGCGATGGAGCACAGAATTCCGACCGACGCCAACGCCAATGGCAGGAACATCAGCTTCGACTGATCGCCCCCTGCCAGCGAGCTAATCACTTCTGGCGTAAGGGTGGCGGCAATCGCGATCGAAGCGATCATGGACCCGCAGTAGGATTCGAAGATATCTGATCCCATGCCTGCGACGTCACCAACGTTATCACCGACGTTATCCGCGATAACACCCGGGTTGCGTGGATCATCCTCTGGGATACCCGCTTCCACCTTACCCACCAGATCCGCACCGACGTCTGCACTCTTGGTGAAGATCCCGCCGCCCACACGGGAGAACAAGGCCACTGACGAGGCGCCCATGCCGAATCCGTGAATCACGTGGGCAGTATGCGGATCACCGCCGAAAGCGAGATAAAGAATACCCAACCCCAGCAGACCCATGGCGGCTACCGTGAGGCCCATGACGGAGCCGCCGAAAAATGCGACCGTCAGTGCGGCGGGTGCCCCGCTCTGGGCTGCTGCGGTGGTCGTTCGGACATTCGCCCGGGTCGCCGTGAACATCCCAATGTACCCTGCCGTACCAGAAGCGAGAGCACCAACGAAAAACGCGACAGTGGTTTTCCAGCCAAGGTCTGAGACGAAGATCCCCGCACCCACCACGACGACAAAAATCGCCAGATAGGTATATTCGCGCCGCATGAACACCAAAGCGCCTTTGTGAATTTTCTCTCCGATTTCAGACACTTTTCCGGTACCCGCCGGATAGGTAAGCACCGAGCGATAAACCAGCAACGCCGCCAAAAGACCGATGACACCCAGAATCACTGGAATCAAAGCAACAGAAGACATAACTAACCCCTCTCAGGTGGGAAACAGTTTGCGAAACACCCCATCGGGACCGATTAGGTGTAACCCTAATAATATCATGTATATCGGGGGCTTATTCTGTTCCTAAGTACTCTTTGCGCCTGAAAGCGCTTTGTCGGCGGCGCCAATGTTTGAGACGCGCGGTCAAAACCGGGCAGAGTCAGCTCCAGGCGGGATCTGCCGGGAGAGCCCAGTCACTTTGCTGGGCGCGAGTGCGCTCAGCGCCGGCGGCGGGCCCGGGGATGCGCCTTGTCGTAAACCTTGGCCAGATGCTGGAAATCCAGGTGGGTATAGACCTGAGTGGTGGAAATATCTGAATGACCCAACAATTCCTGCACAGCACGCAGGTCAGAACTCGATTCCAGCAGATGGCTTGCAAAAGAGTGGCGCAGCATGTGCGGGTGGACTCCCCGATCCAGGCCCTGCCGACGGGCCCAGAACTCCAGGCGTTTCTGGATTGCCCGGGCACCGAGCCGCGTCCCGGCACGACTGACAAATAGCGCCGGCTCGTCCGCCTCAACCCAAACGGCGCGGCGCTTGATCCAATCCCGGATCGCGGCAACCGCATGGCGGCCGACCGGAACCATGCGCGTTTTATCGCCCTTGCCCGTAACCACCATTGTGGCGGCACTCAGATCAATATCCTTAAGGTCGGTGCGGGCGAGTTCCGACAGCCTGAGACCAGAGGAATAGAACAACTCCAAAATGGCATGATCCCGAAAATCCAGATCCGATACCGGTTTGATGGAAACGAGTTGTGCCGCCTCCTCAATATTCAGTGTGTTGGGCAGTTTGCGTTCGCTGCGCGGGGCGGAGATGCCTTCAAAAGGATTCAGCTTTGCCTGCTTTTCGCGCAGCAGATACCGATAACAGGACCTCGCAGCCGACAGGGTTCGACTGATCGAGCGGCCTGACAGACCTGCGTGGCGCAACCCTGCTGCGAACAGCCTTGCCTGGGGGGGTGTCAATCCGTTGAAACTGCCGATACCCCGCTCTTTCAGAAAATCGCATAAGCGGGAAAGATCCCGCTGATAGGCTGTGACCGTATGCTCGGACAGTCGCCGCTCGTAACGCAGGTGCTCAACGAAAGCCTCGATGCTCTTGTCGTTGCCTGCCATGATGCGCCCTCAGGACATCCCAAGGCGAATGCACGTCGCGCCGATCAGACCGACAAGCCCCTCTAGCAGAACCGTGTCCAGATCTGGACGGTAATGTTCCGGATCGCGTGACACCAGAATAATCCACCCAATTGGCTCATCACTACGGGCCGTTATCGGCAAAACGGCGCAGGAAGCTGCCTGCGCCACACTGTCCGGATCCAGCAGATCTGAGGTTTCCCTGGACAGGGGCGCCTCCAGCAGACAGACCTTCCCCGCCAGGCGGCGCATCACCAAGGCGGCACTTTCATTATCCTGAGAGACCAACGCATTGATCGGGAACATGTCTTTCGGCGCATGATTGGTAAACTGCATGACTGCAGTGACCAGGCCAAATTCCGCCTGCAGTACCCGGGGCACGGCGTCACACAATTCAGCCATATCGCGTGCTCGCGCAATCCGTTCAAAACATCGCTGCAGTCTTTGCTGCAGCCGGGAATTTTCCTTGGCCTTGTCAATCAGGGCGGCGAGCCGGCTTCTTTCAATGCTAAGCTGGTCTCGCAGCACACCGACCTGGCGCTCGAGCAAAGACACTGCCCCGCCGCGTGCCGAGTGCGGAACGACAAGCTCACTCAACAACGCCAGATGGCGCTCAAAGAAGTCCGGGCAGGCGCGCAGGTAGCCGGCCACTTCATCCTCGCTCAGACGCGCTGGGGCTCTATCGTGATCCTGGCGATCGGTGTCTTCTGAAGGATCCACTTTATTGCACCGGCCAGAGTCCGTCGAAGACCCGCGTCGTTGGACCTGACATCAGGATCGGTCCGTGCCCCGGCCAGGTAATCTGGAGCACCCCTCCCGGCAGGCTTACTCGAACACTGCTCTCGATCAAGTTCCAACGCTGACACACTGACACCGCCGCACAGGCGCCGCTGCCGCAGGCCAGGGTCTCACCCACCCCCCGCTCCCAGACCCGCAACCGGATGTGTGTGGGGCTCTTTATTTCAACGAAACCAACGTTGGTACGTTCGGGAAAGTCAGTGTGGTGTTCAATGACTGGCCCTACCCGGCTGACCGGGGCCTCATCGATATCGTCAACAAGCAAAACTGCGTGCGGGTTCCCGAGCGAGGCAACGCCAATCATAATGTCCTCGTCATCGACCAAAACAGAGTAGCGTTCGGCTGGCTGGGCGCTGCGAAAAGGAATCTTTGCAGGCTCAAACTCGGGCACATCGAGTTCCGCGCTGACTTCACCCTCAACACCCATCGTCAGATGGAATCGCGTACTGATCGTTTGGACAGCGAGCTCTTTTTTCTGGGTCAGCCCCTGCTCCCGGACAAACCGGGCAAAACAGCGGGCCCCGTTACCGCACTGACCGGACTCACTGCCGTCCGTGTTGTAAATGCGCATGAAAAAATCGGCACCATGCACATCGGGCTCCGCCACAATTAACTGATCACAGCCGATACCGTGATGGCGATCCGCGATGCCACGAATGGCTTCTTGAGTCAGCGCAACGGGTGCACTGACCCCATCGAGCATGACAAAATCATTGCCCAATGAGTGCATCTTCGTGAAGGGAAGCGTGTCCACTTTATCTTTGAGGACTGGGAATTCCGTGAGCTCGGGGTAGCGCTCATTATAGTCCGCTGGCGCAAACCGCCTTTGGCACAGACAACCGCCGTTGAACGGTTAATGTTCTTGCGGGGGACAGAACTCAAGCCAATCCACGTCCGGATCGGCCATCGCGACGAACCAGGGATTGAGAATATTTTTTCTGTTGTAACTGAGTTCGGTGCCGTTGCAGTCCACCAGTCGCCCCCCGGCTTCATTGAGCACACAGTGAGATGCACAGGTATCCCATTCAGACGTTGGCGCAAGACGGGGGTAGACGTCAGCATTCCCCTCAGCCACTACACAGACCTTCAAAGCGCTGCCCATGCTGACAATGGCGGGGTCGGATCCGCTCTTGGCTGCCAGCGCCTGACGAAATGCAGTGACGGCCTCACCGGCATGCGACCGACTGGCCACCATCCGAGGCTGTGCGGGATCGTAGACGCTCACCTGAATCGGCTCAGGCGCGGCAGAGCCCGATTGGCGCCAGGCGCCCTGCCCCTGCATGGCGAAATAACAGACACCGGAACTCGGGCAATACACGACGCCCAAAACGGGTCTGCCATGGTCTGCCAAACCAATATTCACGGTGAACTCCCCATTGCGGCGGATAAACTCCTTGGTCCCGTCCAAGGGATCCACCATCCAAACGCGGTCGGCCTCAAGCCGCTCTCTGTCATCGATATCCTTGGATTCTTCTGAGACCACCAGGATTTCTGGCGTCAGCTCGCGCAGTTGCGCGACGATAATGTCATGCGCCCGATGGTCGGCGGTCGTCACTGGGGAGCCGTCCGCCTTTTCGAGGATCTCGTACTCACGCTCGTAGACATCCATGATGGCAACGCCGGCTGATTTGGCGATCTCTACGACGGCCTCTATCTCCACATCCTCCACATCCATGGCGCTCATGAATTGAGCCGCTCCGCGGCGAGAAAGGTTGCAAGAATACTGCGGCCATCAGAAAAATCTTTTCGCTGCCGCAACGCTGGCAAATCACAAAGCCGCCACACCTCGGTCTCCAGCGGTTCCGGCTCATCGCCCGACAGCGGAGAGGCAAACAGCTCCTGGGCGAGAAAAATATGGGTGCGGTAGTTCGAATAAGCCGGCGTCAGCGACACTGTGGCCAATCCCTGCATCTTGGCAGCATCGCGACCGATTTCTTCACGAAGTTCGCGGTGTGCCGCCTGCTCCGGCGTCTCTCCTGAATCAATGCGGCCCTTCACGAAACTCAGTTCATACCGTTCAACACCGACCGCATACTCGCGGATCAGCATGAGCTCCTGATCCGAATGCATGGGCACCACCATCACGGCACCCTCCCCCTCTCCGACCAGCCGTTCAAAGCACGCCTCGGTTCCGTTGGAAAAACGCAGATCAACCTGCTCGATTGAGAACAGCCGACTGGTCGCCACAGGCGTCGTATTCAGAATTTCGGGCAAGGCGTTCGTCATGGCAAAAATCGCCCAAAGCGGGCAGCTCGGTCAGATTAACGCAGCCGGTCAGGTCACACAACCAAAACAGCGTGGCCGCATAAGATCCGGTCGCCCGATCCTGCCGGGACGCTAGAATAAGACGCTGTCACTGACTCAGCCGGCTACGGTGTTGACACACTGCCGGAAAACTTATGATCGACTGGAACCAAATCGAATCGGTATTTCTGGATCTCGACGGCACCTTGCTGGATTTGCGGTTTGATAACCATTTCTGGGTCGAATTCATTCCAGATCACTACGCCCAACATCACGGCCTCGTTCCGAAAACCGCTCGGGAGGGGGTTCTCGCCCGGATGAAAGAGCTGCGCGGCACGCTGGATTGGTACTGCACAGACTTCTGGAGTCGCGAACTGGATCTGGACATCATTGCACTGAAGGACACCAAGCGGGAATTGATCCGCACCCGGCCGGGAGCAGAAGACTTCTTGTCCGCACTGCACGCAGATAGGCGCCGCGTTGTTCTGGTCACCAACGCCCACCCGAAAACGATCGACATCAAAATGCGCCGGACCGGCATTGCGCCGCTTTTTGACCGCATCATCAGTTCGCATGAACTGGGCTACCCCAAAGAAAAAGACCGCTTCTGGGAACTGCTTCAGGAGATTGAACCGTTTGTTCCCACGAAAACCTTGTTTATCGATGATAACCTGGATGTGCTGCGGGCTGCGGGCACCTACGGGATTTCACACCTGCTGGCCGTACCCAAACCCGACTCCACATTAGCGCCCGTGGACACAGAGGAGTTCCCAAGCCTGCATGCCTTCGAGGACATCCTCGGGTATTTTCAGCCGACTCATGAGGCAAAGGCTTTATGACCGGTACCGCGGATCTCTATGACGCGCACGGCACCCGCCTTCAGGTCGGTGCCCCGTTGTTTCGGGATTTCGGCAGCGCGGCATCCTTTTCGGGGGAGATTGCAACCGTGAAAGTATTCGAGGACAACACGCTGGTCCGCTCCATGCTGGAAAATCAAGGCGACGGCCGCATACTGGTTGTGGATGGTGGGGGATCCCTGCGCTGTGCCCTCGTCGGTGACCAGATCGGGGCACTCGCGGTCGCCAACGACTGGTCCGGCCTGGTGATCAACGGCTGCATCCGGGACAGTCAGCAGCTCGCCGGACTCCCCATCGGCATCAAAGCGCTCGCCGCCTGCCCGGCAAAAAGCGTAAAGCGGGGAGAGGGTCAGAGCCAGGTCAGCGTTCGCTTCGCCGACATCGTCTTTGTGCCTGGTCACCATCTGTGGGCAGATGCAGACGGGATTGCTGTGGCTGACAGCCTCCTCACCTGAGTGTGGTGGATTCCGCCTCCCTTCACCAGAACTTTATCGGACGACTCGGCCGCAGCGGCGCCGAACCGGACGCGCACCAGCAACGTGCCTTAAACGCGTGTGCTGAACTCGTTCAGCGACTCGACCAGCGCTTGGCCGAATCGGCGGCCAGGGGGCTGTGGAGCTTAATTCCTCTGCGCTGGCTCCAAGGAACACCGGCAAATTCGGTAACGGGTCTTTATCTTTGGGGCTCGGTCGGGCGCGGCAAGACCCTCATGATGGATACCCTGCTAGAAGCACTTCCACCAAACACATGGCGGCGGGTGCATTTTCACCGCTTCATGCTTGAGATCCACGAGGGACTGCGCCGACTGAAAGACGAAAAAGATCCGCTGCGGCGTATCAGTCGGGAAATCAGTTCCGAGACACGGTTGCTCGGTTTTGATGAATTTCAGGTAACTGATATCGGTGATGCCATGATCCTGTCGGGGCTGTTGCACGCTTTGATCGAGAATGGTCTGACACTGATCTTTACCTCAAACACCCCTCCCCGACTGCTCTACCAGCAGGGGCTACAGAGAGACCGGTTTTTGCCTGCGATTGATCTGATACAGCGCCACACGGAGGTCATCCACCTTGATGGGGATCACGATTACCGCCTGGAAGCACTTGGAGCGAGGCCAACCTATCACATCCCCGATGACGCACAGGCTGAAACCAGCATGCGCGCACTGCTGCTGGAAATTGACCGCACGGCCACTCTTGGGGCCAATACACTTCACCTCAACGGCCGGGATATCCCGGTTCGGGCAAGAGGTAACGGGGTCATCTGGTTTGACTTTGAAGCGTTGTGCGACGGGCCGCGGTCCAAAGTGGACTACGTCGAGCTCTCAAGAAGTTTTCACACCCTGCTGCTGAGCGGCATCCCTCGCTTTGACGTCGAAAGCGAGGACGCAGCCCGCCGCTTGGTCGAACTGATCGATGAACTTTATGATCGCAAGGTGAATGTCATCGTCTCTGCTGCGGCGCCGGCCAACGAGCTTTATCAGGGTGACCGCCTAGCTGAGGATTTTGTCCGGACAGCCAGCCGACTTCACGAATTTCAATCGGAAGACTATCTCGCCAGCGCACACCGGCCCTGAGCGCCGGCAAGGCTCAAGCCGTTCCCAATCCGGCGTCGATCAACTGCTGGGCATACCAGCGATGGAAACCATGGACACTGGGCTCAAGCTCTGGACAAACCCGCCCGGGGCGTGCGAGTCGGGAGTGAAGGCCCAACTGCTGCGCTTCGAGGACCACGATATCTTCCTCCATGCCGATCGCCATCCGGCTCTCATAGCGTTTGAGCATCTGCTCAAAGTCCGGTACCGACAGGCTGGCATCGTCGAACAGCAACGTCAATCGTACCGCGGTGCTGGACACTGTCACCGGGGCAGCTTCGAGCACCCAGACTGCATCACGGGACGCGGCAAACGTCAGGCCGGGATAGGCCCAGGTGTAGCGGGTGCCGTTGGCCAGCCGACCTGATAGCCCAGGCAGTGTCTCAAAACCCCTGCCGGCTTCGGTGAGCACACCAACGCTGCCGCGTCTGGCATGCTCGCCGAACTGGCTGACAAAAGCGCCGTCAGTGCGATCGACCGGATCCGGCGCGGCATAGAGCGCCGACAGCGTATGCGGGTGGACTTTGCGAAGATGGTAGTACTCGTTGAATACCTCGATAAAAAGCTTCCAGTTGCACTTAACGGTGAACTCTCTTTGGCTCGCTGTCACCAGCGACTCCAACCGCCAGGGTCCGTGCAGGCTCTCGAAGTCACCCAGCCAGTCGTCCAGAGAAGGTGCCTCCCTATCAAGATTGACGAACAGAAACCCGGCCCGCTCTTCACTGCGTGCCTGCACCAGGCCGAAATCTGCTGACTCAAAACCCTGAGCCCCTTCCATTCTCGGTGCCGCAAAAAGACTGCCGTCCAACTTGTAACACCAACCGTGAAACGGGCAGACAAACTGACGGCATTGGCCTCTGCCCGGTTCCACGAGTTGCATTCCCCGGTGACGACAGGTGTTGGCAAATATATGAAGCCTTCCATCCTCACCCCGAGTCGCGATCAGCGGAGTATCTGCGACAGAGAATGCCAGATAGTCCCCCGACTGAGTGAGGTCGCTGGTTCGGCCCGCACTGACCCAACCACCGGCAAAAAGGCGCTCCTGCTCAAAAGCCAGGATGTCCTCATCGACGTAGCAGGCGGGAGGAAGCGTAAAGGCCTGCTCGGTTTGGCAGAGCACTCCGGAAAGATCTAACTGGGACAAAGACGGGGTCCAAAAAGCAAATCGATCGTTGATTCTGGCCCAAGGTCCCGCGTAATGAAAAGGCCCTGAATCCGGTTGCCGGCCCAGTCAGCAAAATATTCCGCTCAGTACATCTCCTGGGGGTCCACATCCAGAGACCAGCGGACCCGCGCTGCGGTGCGCGAAGTCTCAATCCCCTGCACCCAATCTTCAAGAAAACGGTGAAACTGCCGCTCGTCCTTGCTTCTCACCAGCAGCTGCGCCCGAAAACGCCCGGCCCGGCGTTCCATCGGCGAAGGGACTGGCGTCATGATCTCGACCGCGCTGCGCGAAGCTAGATTCTCTGCTGCCAGGGCGACGGATTGGAGAAAGCGGATGGGAGCACGGCTTTGGGTCGACTCTGCCCGCATCAGCGCAAAACGGACATAAGGCGGATATCCAGCCGTTTTTCTCTCAACCAGCGCCGCTTTCGCGAAACCTGCGAAATTATGCTCACGCAACCGGACAAACGCGGGATCTTCCGGATGCGCCGTCTGGACCAGAACTGCTCCACGGGTCTCGCGTCTGCCAGCTCGGCCGGACACCTGGGAAAGCTGCTGAAAAAGTCTCTCTGACCCTCGAAAATCCAAGCTGTACAAGCCGTGATCAGCGGCCAGCACACAGACAAGTGTGACGCCCGCAAAATCATGCCCCTTTGACAACATCTGCGTGCCCACCAGGATATCGACCTTGCGATCCCTTACCGCTTGAAGCGCTCTGGCCATGTCGTCCGGCCCTCCCAGCGCATCACTGTCTATGCGCATCACGGCCGCTTCAGGGAAAATCCGAACCAGCGCCTCTTCCACCCGCTGGGTTCCCTCGCCCGCCGGGAACAGGGTCTCTTTTTGGCATTGTGGGCACGTACATGGTGCCGGCGCCTGGCGCCCGCAATGGTGACAGATCACCCGGCCGGTGCTCCGGTGCAGCGTCTGCCTGGCATCACAACGCGGGCAAAGTGCCTGCCAGCCGCAGTCAGTACAGACGATCACCGGCGCAAAGCCGCGGCGATTCACGAAAACCAGGCTTTGCTCGCCTCGTAAGAGGCATTCCTTAAGTGCGCCAACTACCGGTGCCGACAGCCCGTCATTGAGAGCCAGACGATTGAGATCGAGAATCTCGACCTTAGGTAACTTGGCGGAACCTGCCCGCGATTCAAGCTTGAGATGCCGATAGCGGCCGTTGGCCACATTCGCCATGCTTTCCAGCGAGGGTGTCGCGGAGCCCAACACTACTGGAATATCGGCCAACTGCGCCCTTTTTACTGCGATATCCCTTGCTTGGTAGCGAAACCCCTCTCTTTGCTTGTAGGACAGGTCGTGCTCTTCATCCACAATAATGACGCCGGGGCGCGCAAGGGGTGCAAAGACCGCTGATCGGGTCCCCAGCACCACGGCTGCGCTCCCCTCTCGGGCGCGCCACCAGGCCCGATGGCGCTCGGTATCCGTCAAACCCGAATGCAGCACGGCTAAAGCGCTGCCCAACCGCCCTTCAAAGCGGGCGATGAGCTGTGGCGTCAATGCAATTTCAGGCACCAGCACCAGCGCCTGTCGTCCGCGGGCGATAGCTCGGCAAGCACAGTCCAGATACACCTCTGTTTTCCCGCTGCCGGTAATCCCATCCAGCAGGAATGGGGCGTAGGTGCCCGCAGCCTCCTCCAGGGAGATACTTGCCGCCTGCTGCGCCCTATTAAGGGTTGGAGCCGTCTCGCGGTCTCGAGGCAATCCCTGCATATCCACCACCATTTTCTCCACAAAACCCTGCGTCTCAAGACGCGCAAGCACCGTTGTCGCATTAGAAAGGGCGGATGGCAGGCTTTGGCTCGGCAGAGCCCCGCCTTCTGCACCGACAAGCAGTTCCAGCACCTGTCGCTGGGCCGCGTATCGCGCTGGAATCGTACCAAGGCGCTCCCGCCCGGCATCGCTGATACGCCAAAGATAAAGCGGCTTGGGTTCCGCCGGACAATCCCGTCGAAGCCGAACCGGCAAAGCGGTCTGCAGTACATCGCCAATCGGGTGGTGGTAATAGGCCGCCGCCCAGAGCAGCAGTCTGAACAGCTCTTTTGGCAATAGCGGTTTGTCGTCGAGAACACGGCTCACTGCCTTAAGTTTTGAAAGCGGCAGCGCACTGAACTCACTGCTTGCGCAAACGATGCCGACGACTTTTCGCTTTTGCAGCGACACCAATACCCTCGCACCGGTATCGGGCACCCTGGCCAGGTGATCGACGCGGTAATCAAATAGACGGCGCAGCCTTACCGGCAATGCCACCTGCACAATTCGTTTAGCACTCATGAAAAAGAGGAACCGATGCTGCCAGATGATTTACACATTACACTTTCCGTCGCACACAAGTAATGGGTCATAAATGATTGACGCACCGAAGGGTTTCCGGGTTGCCCACAGAAGCTGTGGATAACTTTGTGCACAAGTTGCCGCTCAGGAGTTCTCACCAACTGGCAAAAGGGCTATGCACTTGATTGCCTATTTTTTAGGCAGACAAATAGTGTCTAATTTTCAGTCAGTTAGGTCCCGTAGGCGTTGTGTCTCAAGGTGACAGGCCGGAATTGGCCAATCCGCAGGGCCTCATCACCGGTTTGTGCAAAACCAATGATCAACCTACACGGCACCAAGAAGCGCGATCCGCTTTCCAATCAGATATTTAGCCTCATGAGTTGAACGACGACGCAAGTTTTTTGAGTCCTTTTTAGCGGTCAGAGGGCAACTCATAAACTCGGACTTACCGAACTCACAACGTAGCATGCTGTTGTCGTTTTTTCCTCAAGCCCGACAACGCTCGTTCACGGGATCGTAAAACACGCGGCTATCATCGTTGCCTTGCAAAGATTACGTCGCATCATGCGCAGTTGATCGACGCCCCCACCGAGAATCAGTCGGGACGCTGGCGCGTCAATAGTTCTCCAAAACTGACATATTCACTGGCACCCAGTCTGCCGACCGGGTTGATCTTGTCTGCCAGGATTTTGCGCCGGCCCTTGGCATCTTCTGCTACAGCGCTGTCGTCCACAAACAAGCCGTGGACTTCTCCCAGTATGAGCGACTGGGGACCCTCCCCGATATAGTGGATATCGTAGAGGCTGCAGGCAAAGGCCACCCGCGCATCGGCAAGCCGCGGCAGGCGGGAGCCCTCGATCGGCACTGTCGAAAGCCCCAGTTGATCGACCTCTGATACCCCGGGGTCGAAGCTCGCCGAAGAGGCGTTCATATTATCGAGTTGATCGAGGCTGGTAATGTGAATGACGAAATCCCGGCGGTCGCGAATGTTGTCGCGCGTATCCTTGATTCCGCCATCGGGCTTTACGCCCGCTGAAATCATCACCAGCGCGGGATCGCTTGAGACCGCGTTGAAATAGGAGTAAGGCGCGAGATTAAGCGACCCGTCCACGTTTTCAGACAGCACCCAGGCAATCGGCCGTGGAATCACTGTCTGGGTCATGGTGATGTACACCTGCTGGGGTGTCATATCGCCAAAATCGATGTACATGATCTGCTCCCTGTGCTTTTTTTGTTCTGTCTTGCTCCGCGAGCGGCGAGGACCCGCTTGTCTGCCGAGCGCTCTTTCGTTGGTCGGGGTTGGGCAAAAACGCGCTCTGCCAATTTAGCACACCAAAAACCCCGCAAGCGATGCGTGCACTGGCGTATTGAACTAGCCTTTCAGATCGCTCACCAAAGGCAAAATCACGTCACTCAGCACTTTTTGATCAACAGGGCCGATGTGTTTATACCGGATGATTCCTTCACGATCGATGACAAACGTCTCGGGCACACCGTAGACCCCCCAATCGATTCCGACAGCACCCTCTCTGTCTACCGCAATCACATCATAGGGATTTCCAAACTCCCGCAACCACCTTCGGGCATCGGCCGAGGCGTCCTTGTAGTTGAGCCCCACGATCCTGACGATCTTTTTTCCCGCCAGATCGTTAAACAGTGGATGCTCCACTCGACAGGCGGCACACCACGATGCCCAAACATTCAACAGCCAGACCTCTCCACGCAGATCACTCGTGCCCACTAATCCCTCCATCTGCAGCAGGCGCGGCAACTCAAACTGGGGCGCCGGCTTGTCGATTAGCGGGGAGGGAACTTCCCGGGGGTCGAGTTTCAGCCCAACCGCCAGGAATGCGCCGACGACCAGGAAGATCAGCAACGGTGCCAAAAAGCGAAGTGACTTCATGCTGCCCTTCCGACAGGTGTTATCGCTCTGATAGGGGAGGAAACCCGAACATCAAACATCAATGATGGCTCTCACCGCCCTAAGCGTCCGGCAGAGCGAGCGAGCGCAGTATGGACACCACATCGGGAGCGTCAAAATCCCGCTCTCCCAGCGCGATATAGCGGGCCCGGCCTTGAGAGTCGATGATATAAGTCGTGGGCAATGCTCGCACTTTCCAGTTTTTGGCCGCTACCATGTTTTCATCGAGCAGTATCGGGTATTCCAGCTCCGCATCGATTCGGTTGAGAAAATTACTCACATCGACTGGATCTTCACCCACGTTTACCGCGATCACTTCAAAGGGTTCACCGGCAAGCTGCCGGCGCACCGCCTGCATTGAAGGCAACTCCTTAACACAAGGGGGGCACCAGGTTGCCCAGAAATTCACCAGCAGAACTCTTCCAGAAAAATCATCAAGGGATAGCCGATCCCCGTTGAGATCATTCAAAACAAGTGCGGGCGGAGACGCGTGCTCTGACGGCACTGGCGTCAAAGCGGCGGATGCCCCATCCGCGGCGCTCACACGCGATAGTGATGCCACAGCCAGCAGGACAACGGCCGCACGCATAAAGAGTGTGCGGTGCCTCATAACGACAACTCAGTTGATGGCGGAAGTTGCCGCAAGTGCCATCGGAATCAGATCCCCGGCAGGCATGTATCCAGGAATGGTCTTGCCATCCTCCAGCACAATGGTCGGTGTGCCTCGCACGCCCACGCCTTCTGCTGCTTCCATATGCTGGGCAATGTCGGTCTGACAGGTACGCGGCTCCAGAGATCTGCCCGATTTGGCATCGGTCATCGCCTGCTGGGGATTATCTGAACACCACACGGAAACCAGTGTATTGAAGGAAGTTGACTGCAAACCCGCGCGGGGATAACCGAGGTAACGCACTTCCACGCCTCCCGCCATCAGTTGGTCAATTTCGTCATGAAGACGCACGCAATAGCCGCATTCCGTGTCTGTAAACACAGTAATTGAACTGACGGGATCGGGCGGAGAAAAAATCACCATGCCAGCTTTATCCAGCCCGTCAATCACGGCCTTACGGCCTGATTTTCTCGCGTCCTCAGTCAAATTGGCGCCGGCATCGAGA
>Ga0114933_10000316_pt1 | contig 59453 bp, 52 predicted proteins | sample 4SBtaG_FD_89691 | JGI IMG/M metagenome (GOLD analysis project Ga0114933, IMG submission 89691) | Deep subsurface microbial communities from Kolumbo volcano to uncover new lineages of life (NeLLi) - 4SBTROV12_W25 metaG | ecosystem: Environmental > Aquatic > Marine > Volcanic | place: Kolumbo...
AGCTACACCCTGAGAGATAATATGAATTCTATCTCTATCAAGTGGTAATGGTGGAACTTCCCCTTCTTCGAGCCATGGATAGCTATATTCGTTTGCTTGTTTTCCCATGATTATTTTCTCCTAAAATAAATTTAATTTAGTTCCTATGCACCTTGGTGAATTGGGAACTGTTGTCTTAAACCATACTGATATGGTGTTGCATATCCTCTATAGCTTGCAGGTCTTTCGTATGTTTCATTCCATACAACCTCTGCTGGAGGAATAACAAGATCAAATGTAAATGAAATTAAACCTTTAACTTCGTTTACTTTTAATTCTGCACCCATGTTATCAAATGGTGTAGCTTGTTGGAACCAGTCAATGGCATCGCCAGAAGCTGTTCTTGTAAGCTCGTTTTTAATTTGGAATCTATGTCCTTCTACATTAAATGCAGGTGGAAGTTTAGATGGAAGATATGTTAACTGCCATTCTGAACTTGCAACATCAGGACGTGTGATAACTTTCATGTTGAATTTACCCCAGTCAGTTTTTCCATAAAAATATGGTGGTTTAACTGGTGCATCATCATATTTACCTTGCTGTGCGCACATTAGGTAACCATTTCTTGACATTGAGAAGCCAAAGAAATCGTCTCCTTTTTCGCCGCCATGCTCAGTTGCTCTGATATAAGCCATTTTTTTAGGGAATCCTAAAACACGACCTGCGTCAACCGCTGAATCAGAAGTAAGATACATATATGGATAGTAACCTGCTTTCCATGTATTACCTTTAGCGTCTGTGTGAGAAGCGGAGATTGTAACTCCGAACTCTAAATAAGGGCCTAACATTGTGTTATTGTGTTGTACATACCAGTACTCGACAAGTTCTGCGTCGTCTCCATCCCATACAGATAATGGTGGATTTGGACATAGTCTTTGTCTTGTTTCTGCGTCAACATCAAGAACAAAAGCTGACCATCTTGAATCTGAATAAGTCAAAGGAAGAACATCAATATCCCATAGAGGATCGGAAGGGTTTCCAATAATCCATGATTTAATGTCTCTTTCAACTGGTGGTGCTGGAATCTCGTCTGTGAGAGTCCAATACTTTGTGTCTACATTAAGATGACTTGGCATCGTTTGAGACCTCCTTAAATGAAATTTGCGCGTGTAGGGTAGTTTTTACGGTGTAAAACCTTTAATTGCTAAACTAAGCTTTTACACCCCGTTATATCAATTAAATCAAATAGTGAAAAAATAGTCAATGATTAATTTAAAAAAACTATAATGTCCATATTATTTATTATAGACCGTATTTAAGTTGGACATTATAAGCCTAAAAACCCCATTAATAGCTCAGAAACATGCACTGCTCGGTCTTGAATCTTTATAGTTGCCCTTGAATCAAAAGGGGTATCTAAAAGGTCAATTATTGCCAAATCTGAGCCTGTTTTTAAAGCTACATCAGGTAGGCTATTTGCCGGAGAAACTTGAAGAGAGGAGCCAATTACTATCATCAATGACGCTTCTTTGCATTTATCAACAGAAGATGTCCACGGGCGAGTTGGAAGACCTTCGCCAAAAAAGACTGCAGTTGGTTTTATAAGACCATTACATGGTTTTCCATCTATTGTTTCACAAATGGGAGGATTTTCTCCTTCATCGACTCGATTTATTATATCATCCATAGGAAAAACTTGTCCGCATTCTAGACAACTCGATTGTCTAATAGAGCCATGTAGCTCATGTACATTAATATTTCCTGCCGTTAAATGAAGACCGTCGACATTTTGAGTTATAACCCCATTAATTAGACCAGCCTTTTCCATTTTTGCTAAAAGTAAGTGAGCCGAGTTTGGTTTTGCGTTAGCTCTAATTGGATACATTTCCAAAGCATAATTATAATATTGAGTTGGATCTTTTAAAAAGCCTGGAATTGAAACTATCGAGGAGTCATACTTCTCCCATGCTCCAGAACCAGGTGAACGATAGTCTGGTATGCCAGACTCAGTACTTATTCCAGCTCCCGTAAATACAATTGAATTTTTATGTTTTAAAATTAAGTTTGCTAATTGTTCTACTTTATCTTCTGTGCACATAAAAAAAATAGGGAAGGGGGTAGCCCTTCCCAAAGTTTAAGGTCAAATTTAAATTAACCGTTTTCGTCAGTTCTAGTTGGTAAACCCATAGCTTCAGCAGCTTTGTTTACATCTGCTAGTCTTTGAGGAGTTAAAGCTGATGCTTCACCCATCATTCCTAACGCGGTAAGTTCTGCATCTACACCAGGATCTGCTACCGCTGGGACACCACATTTCTCTTTATAAATGATATCTCCATAAGGTGATCTTGGTCTCCATCCCATGGATTCTACTGATTCTCCTGGATAGCCTATTGCCATTGCCCAAACAAACTGCATTGATTCTCTAAAACCTAGAACTTCAGCAATTTTTGGTCCTTGTCCAGCATAACAACAGCTTCCTAAGCCAAGTGCTGTAGCCATTAACTGAGCTGACGCCATAGCCATTCCAGTTTCACATGAAAGAAGATAAGCAACTATTTCCGGTGGAAAAGTTGTTAATCTTGGTAGAGTAGTATTTTCAATATTGTCCATACTCCAACCATGACTTGGGTTAACACCACCCATTTTGAAAAGAGCTGGTAATCCTTTTGGTAATCCGTTATACCATAAGTCTCTGTCAAGTGCAAAAACTAAGCTCACTGGAGCCATTTTTGCCATTGGTATGTTAAATGCTGAAACAATCTCAGTAAACTTATCTTTTGTCTCCTGGGCTTCAACAATAGTAACTGTTATACAGTTAGCATTACCCATATGTGATGCATTCCTAGCTGCTTGACATATGGCTTGAGTTTTTTCAGGTTCAACCGCTCTTTCTGGATCATAAAATCTGCAAGAACGTCTTTTACCTAAAACTTCTATAAAATCTACGCTTTCGTAATTTAAAGGCATATTATTTCCCTCCTTGGTTTAACTTTAAATCTACTTAATTCAAAAGTGAACTATTTAATATTACAGAACTTAAGTTTTTTTTTCAATAATTTTAAAAAAAAACTAGAAACTACTTAACTGGTCTAAATTTATATGAATAAATATCAGAGCCATCTTTGGCTTTTCTAACTACACCTACTATTGTTTCCACTTCTATACCTAGTTTTAAATCTTTTTCGAGATCATCTGCTTCAACTTGGGCCATAACTCTAATTTTTTGATCTGGAAAATCAATTAATCCAAGTCCAAAAGGCACAGTAAAATCGGGCAAACTCCTTCTTACAATAGTAAAAGAGTGTAAGATTCCATTTCTAGGAAGTTGTGTATGCTCCACGTCGTCTAAAAAGCTCACTGGATCCGCCAAATATGGTGGAAAAGTCCAGTTACCTGAGGACTTAGATTTGCCAGCAATTAATCGTGGTTCTGGATTTTCAGTAAAAAAATCGGCATGTAAAACTCTTCTTTCATCATTTTCACTCATAATAAAACTCCTGTTTAATTTCTTTTATTTACCTAGGATGCTAACAACACAAGTAATACCGTCCATTGCTGGTTGTGCTCCGCCCATAGTTTCAATTAGACCAATTTTTGCATCTGGAACTTGATATCCTGTTGCTTCACCTCTTAGCTGATTTACAATTTCTACAGTTTGTAAAAGACCGGTGGCGCCCACAGGATGTCCTCTAGAAAGCAAACCACCACTTGCGTTAATAGCTATTTCCCCATCATAATTGGACCTTTCTTCTTCGACTAATCTTGCACCTTCGCCTTTCTTAGCAAAACCTAAAGCTTCTGCAACAATAAGTTCGGCAATTGCAAAAGCATCATGTATTTCCACCACGTCCATGTCTTTGGGACCAAGGCCTGCTTGCTCATAAGCCATTTGTGATGTTCTAGTTACGTTTTCTGATGGATCACAAGTAAGTCCAGTAGGAGACGCATAACCTCCGGATTGAGCAATACAACCTAGAACTTTAATTGGCTCCCTTGAAGTATCTCTTTTAATTTTTTTCAATGTATCCCCATCTACTAAAACAGCTGCAGCTGATGCATCACCAACTGGGCAACACATGCTTCTAGTTAGTGGGTCAGCTATTAGCGGGTCATTTAATACCTGCTCTATTGTTGTTTCTTTTCTAAATTGTGCAATTGGATTTTGTGCAGCATGTTTTCTACTTTTGACAACAACTTTGGCTAGTGTTTCAGAAGAGACACCATATTCATCCATATATTTCTTGGCTCTCATAGCATAAAGTCCTGGCATACTCATTCCTAATGCAACTTCAATATCATCCTCTTCTAATGGAAGGGGGCCACCAGACATTATTTTGCTTAAATTCTCTACTCCCCAAGCTAGAGCAACATCATGCTGACCATAAGCAATAGTTCTCCAAGCTTCCCAAAAAGAAAGGGTTCCGCTTCCACAAGCGCCCTCAACATTAATTACGGGTTGTCCTACTAAGCCAATGTCTTTAAGTGTTCTTTGACCTACGCCCATACCTTGATAAACATGACCACAAAAACCTATTTCAATATCTCTTGCATGTATACCCGAATCTTTAATAGCGGCCCATGATGCCTCACGGCCTAACATGTGAGCAGCCTGAGTTGGAAACTTGCCACAAGGGGTTTGACCAACACCAATTATATATACATCTCTTAAATTTGCCATAAACTACACCTCTTCTTTGTATTAACTAAAAATAAATTCAATAGTAGAATCAAAATTGTAAATTGAAATGACAGAAAAGGCAATATTAAGTCCACTCTAAAAGCTCTAATAGGCCTCTTTTAATTGTTGGATAAAGATTTTGGGTCCTTGTAGACTGCGTTGTATTGTTCAAGTTTGATACTTCAACAATTCCCCGAACAGCATTGGTTATAAACATAGCCTCAGGAAAAATAATAGATCCAGGTTCAAATTCATCTTCAATAACGCGAATTTTATTGTTTTTGCAAACCTCTAGAACCAAATTTCTAGTTATACCATTAAGAGCACCTGTTTCAATAGAAGGAGTAAAGACATTTGTACCTTTAATCCAAAAGAAATTTCCCGAAGTTGACTCTACAACTATGTTCTTTTCGTTTATTAAAAGGGAGTCATCAAAATTGTTAAGCTTTGCAGCTCTTCTTTCTATAGAGTTAAGAAGGTAGTTGGTGGTTTTATGTGAATTAAAAATATCATTTGAACTAACCTTTTGCTTGCTTAAGCCAAGTGATATTGTTTCTTTAGTTGCACTATCCTCTTCTTTAATCGAAACACATAAAGTTGTTTTTTCAGATTTATCAAAGTAAGATGAGCCTCCGGAACTAAAAAGGGCCACCTTTATTACTAAGTCTTTAATAACATTATTAAAATGTTCGGATTTATGATTCTTAACCACCTTATCAACAGTTGTTTCAATATAAAAATCCCCAGGATACTTGATATCAAGAAATTTACATGTGCTTTTCAGTCTTTGAAGGTGTCTGTCTATAAATACTGGCAATTTTTGCTTAAATCTAAAAGTTTCAAAAGCTCCTTCACCAAACATTAGACTTCTATTGAAATCTTCGGGGGACAACTTTTCTTTATCAAAATATAAAAATTCTTTCATTTTATTTCCACGGATTCACTTAAAGCTTGTGATTTTAAAATAGTTTCAGTGTTTTCTTTAATTGGCATTGAATCCCAAACTATTCCAGCACCTGTATAAAATCTTGAATCACTTTTTTCTATTATAACAAGTCTTATTCCAACAGAAAAACAAAAATCGCCAGAGGGGCCAAAAAAACCTAATGCCCCACAATACGGACCCCTTTTGTGTCTTTCGATTTCATGAATTATTTCCTTAGCCCGCGATTTAGGAGTTCCAGTAACTGAGCCGGGGGGCATTAAGGATTTGAAAATTTCTTTATTGCTTATTTTTTTAACCAAAGTTCCTTCAATTTCGGATTCCAACTGAACAAGAGTCGAATAGGATTTTTTTTTAAAAAGCTTGTTAGTCTTAACTGAACCTGGCACACAAATTTGAGATAAATCATTCCTCATTAAGTCTACAATCATTAAGTTCTCTGAAATTTCTTTATTATTTTTTTTTAGATTCTTGTCATCTTCTGAGTTTCTTGAGGCAGTTCCTTTAATTGGTTTAGTTGTAATCTTCTTTCCAGACTTTTTAATAAAAAGTTCCATCGAACCACTAACAATAGAATGATCGTGGAACTCAAAAAAAGATCCAAAATCTACAGGTTGTGTTTGATAGTAGTTCAAGAATAATTCATATGGGCTTTTAATTTTTCCTAAAGTAAACTCCCTAGTTAAATTTATTTGGTAGATATCTCCATCTTTTATATATTTTTGAGCCTTCTTAACCCCTGATATAAAACTAGAATTAGGCGTAACTTTTTTTAAGATTCTCTTGCTTGTTTGATATGAAATTTTATTTTTGCCACAAGGTGAAAATCCTTCGTAAATATTAAAAATTGCATTATATTTGGGAGGCTTCGTGACTTTTGAGTTGTATTCATAGGAAAAATATCCACAAGCAAAGCGACCACTACTTGTTTCCTTATCTATAAGGTCAACAATATCGATTTTGCTTCTGACTTTTTTACCATTTTCACGAATGAACGTTCGTCCATCCTTGTCTTGGAGAATTTCAAATAAAGGTTTAGAAAAATATAGATTTTTTGTTTTTAAGTCATCAAGGTTCCAGCTTCCGTTTCTAGACTTAAGATGTGTCGTCATTTTGATTTATTTCTTCTTTATCACCTTTTTCACTCGTAAGTTTTTCGAAGTTAGAATTTTTAACGGGTAAATCAAGAGAATCCTCTAAAAGCTCAGCTATATCTTTTATTTTAATTTTGTCATTACCAACATATTTGGCTGCATCTTCAAACATAACATTACAGAACGGACAAGCTGCTGCAACTGTCTCAACACCACTTTCCTCAATCTCCTCAAATCTGTTCCAGTTAACCCTTGGGGCTTCCTCCTCCATCCAAATTTTTCCTCCACCTGCACCACAACAAAAGCTTGTTTCACGAGATCTTTCAAGCTCCTTAACCTCTAAGCCAGGAATAGATGCTAATATTTCTCTTGGCTCATCGAAAACTCTGTTGTGTCTACCTAAATAACAAGGATCATGATAGGTGATTTCTTCATCAATATTTTTCTTTGGATTCAACTTTCCATCTTTGACAAGGCTAGCTAAAAATTCTGTATGACTCAAAACTTCAACATCAGAGCCAAAATCTGGATATTCATTTTTAATTGAGTTAAAGCAGTGTGGACAATTTGCAATAATTTTTTTAACACTAAATCTATTCATTGTTTCAATATTTGTCATCGCCAACTCTTGAAATAAAGCTTCTTCACCAAGACGTCTCGCTGGATCACCTGTACAAGTTTCCTCAGGGCCCATCACAGCAAACTTAACGCCAGCCTCTTTAAGAAGTCTTGATATTGTTGCCGCCACCTCTTGACCCCTAGGGTCAAATGCCCCAAAGCATCCTGTCCAAAAAACTACTTCATAATCTTCTGCTGTGTTTCCCCCACCATTTCCTAGAACAGGAACTTCTTCCTCTTTGGTCCATGGGGCTCTGTCACCTGGTTCAAATCCCCAAGGATTTCCATGACTACCGAGTTTTTGAAGAGTTCTAACTGCAGTTCCTGTCATTTTACCTTCCATTGTCAGGAACCTTCTCATTTCAACAATTTTTCCCATTTGATCTATAAATAAAGGACAAACTTCGACACAAGCACTACAGGTTGTACAGGCATATAATTCTTCTTCTGTAACCCAGCCTTCACTAGGCAAATACTCGGTATTCATTTCTTCCTTACCAGAGTTCTCTGTAACAAAATGCCTAAGCTTAATAACAATATCTCTTGGACTTAAAGGTTTCTCAGTCCCCCATGCAGGACAATTATCAGTACATCTTCCGCATTCTGTACAGGTATAGGCATCAAGGACATCTTTCCAACTGAAATCTTCAAACTTTCCTGTGCCAAAATGTTCTATATCATCTGGAACATCCTCAAAATCAATCTTGCTCATTTTGCCTCTAGGTTCAAGATTTTGAAAAAATACATTAGGAATAACTGTCAAAACATGACTGTGTTTTGAATAAGGTAAATAATTTAAAAAAGCAAATAAAAGACATACGTGAATCCAATAAAAAAACTCAGTAGAAAAAGCTGCGGTTGCTACATTAACATTGCTTAGAAAAAAGGAAGCCCACATTGATGAAACCGGAAGCCAAGATGAAGGTTCAGTACCAAGAGCGATTTTAGAGGCACGAAATCCAAAATCAGTAACCATTAAACCAAAAATCATCCCTAAAATAACTACGGCATCAATACTATTAACCTCTCTTCTTTTACCGCTAGGAATGACCGTTCTATTTAAAACACCCATGATTAAAGCAACAATAACTAATGATTGAACAACATCTAAAGTAAGAAGAAACATGTCTTGGGCATCCCCACCAAGGAAACCAAATGCTTCAAATCCTGGAACAAAACCCAGAACAACCAATTCCAAAGATCCAATGGTAATAATCATAAAGCCCCAAAAGAGCATGAAGTGCTCTATGCCAGCCCATGTATAGTTTTTTAGAATTCTTTTTTGACCAAAAACATAAACAATCAAACCTTTAACTCTGTCAAAAATTCTGTCCGCTCTAAAAGAAGGTCTTTTTGCAGAGAACATTATTTTCAAAAAACCAAACACATTTCTCAAAAAAAATGCTATCGCAAACACCACCAATAAACTTAGTACAATAGGCTTCATAAAAACTCCCGGGGATGATTAAATAATATTAAGTAGTTAGTGTTAAAAATCAAGGTTTAGATTTACGATTTTAAAAGTTTTTTTAACTCTTCTTTAGAACTTGTCATTAAAAGGCGCTCAACCTTGTCTAAATATCTTCTAAAATTTTTAATACCTTTTGCCAGGTTTTTTCTATTAGAAAGGAAAATCTCTGACCAAAGTTGCTCAGAACTCATAGAAATTCTGGAATAATCCTTGTAACTCGTACCACCATATTTTGATATTTCCTGTCGCGTCAAGCTCTTGTTTGATATATTTTTTAAACCAAAGGCTAGAACATGAGGAAGATGACTAAGATGAGCAAATATTTTATCGTGTTGTTCAGGGGACACAAGATAAACATGCCCGCCTAATCTATTCCAAATTTCTTTTATGAGTTTTACTGAGTCCTTTTTTGCTCTAATCCCAGAAATAAAAACTGGCTTATCTTTAAATAAGTCTGTAACAAGATTTTTGAATCCAATTTTCTCTGTTCCCGCGATAGGGTGCCCACCTACAAAATCATAGTGTTTGGGTAAAATTTTTAAAGCTTGTTTGAATATATCAACCTTAATGCTTCCTACATCAGAAACAATTATTCTATTGTTAAAACTAATTCTAGCTAGATCCGAAAAAATTTTAGCCATATCATGTATACCTGTAGCTACAAAAACAATTCTACTATCTATAATATTGTTACTTTTTTTAAGTGTTGAAACCTCAAGGAAAAAATTCGATTGTTGTGCAATCTTAATTGTGGACGGCTTTTGATCAATACCAATCAAGGATATTTTATCCCCGTATGTTTTTTTCAAGGAAGAAGCCAATGAACCGCCTATGTGACCAAGCCCAATGATAGTTATAATAATTTTTTTCATTTTTCTATGCCACAACTTTTTTCAATGCATTGATTAGCTTAACATTTTCATGTTCAAGCCCAACGGTTATTCTGAGGTGATTATTTAAACCATAGTTTTCAAGTGGCCTTGTAATAACACCCTCCTTTAAAAGTTCTTCGTAAATTGTACTCGCGCTAGATTTAAATTCTACAAGTATAAAATTTGCGTATGATGGGTAAGACTTTATGTTCATTTTTGTAAGCTCAGCTTTTAAATAAATCATTCCTGCTTTGTTTAATTCTATAGACTTTCTTACATGTTCTTCGTCATCTAAGGCAACAGTAGCTGCTAACTGGGCAACCTGATTTACATTAAAGGGTTCTCGAGGTTTATTAAGAAGTCCAATCATCTCAGGGGACGCCATCCCATATCCCACTCTTAGGCCAGCAAGTCCATAAACTTTGGAAAAAGTCTTAAGTATAATTAAGTTTTCATATTTATTTATTAGAGTCGAAACGTTTGTATTTTCTCCACCCATATATTCAGCATAGGCTTCATCTAAGACCACAATTATGTTGGCTGGAACTTTCTCTAAAAAATGTTCTACATCTTTTTTTGTGGATCTTGCACCCGTAGGATTGTTAGGGTTGGCAATAAAAATTACCTTAGTAGCCATAGTTATTTTAGGAAGTATGTCATCTAAGTTTAACGCAAGATTATTCATTGGTATTCTGACAATGAACGCTTCGCTAAGATTTGTTACAATTGGGTAAACAATAAAACAATATTCACCCATGATTGCCTCATCCCCCTTTTCCAAAAATGTATGGGCAACAAGCTCTAGAACCTCATTTGACCCGTTTCCAACGATTATTTGGTTTGGAAGAATGTTTTCCTTAAAAGAAATCTTTTTTTTTAAATTATAGCAATCTCCATCGGGATAAAGGTGGACCAAGTGGGCTGAATTTTGAATTACGTCAACAGCACTAGAAGGAGGGCCAAGTGGATTTTCGTTTGATGCAAGTTTAATAGCATCTTCGAATCCTAACTCGCGTTGAAGCTCTTCAATTGACTTTCCTGGCCTATAAGTTGGTAATGAATTTATTCTAAGGCTGTTCTTAAATTTCAAGTAAAGACTCCAAGTATCTTTAAAAATGGGGTCTTTTCTTTTAAAATCTTTAAACAAGTTTGTGCTTCCTTAATGTTTCTGTCAATAACAAAGTCGATAAAAAATAGATAGTCCCAATCATTTTTCTTAGAAGGCCTTGACTGAATTTTTGTTAAATTAATTTTTGAATCCCTAAAAGGTTTTAAACATTGGTGAAGACTGCCTGGTTTGTGGTCTAATGAAAAAGCCACCGACACTTTGCTGTTTTTTAAAACTTTTGGGTCACCGCTAGCTTTCTCAACAAGAGCAAAAACCGTGGTATTAGAGCTATTGTCTTGTATGTTTTTATCCAATATATTCAAAGAATAAAGCGATGAGCACGCCCTTGGGGCAATAGCTGCACTTTTCTTTTTTCCTGAAACTATTTGAGCTGCCCTCGCTGTGCTTTGTACTTCAATTAGTTCGGCTTTTAAAAAGATTTTTTGTATATATTTTTTACACTGTGCCAGCGCTTGAGGATGAGAATATATTTTATTAATATTCATTGCAGATTTTTCATGAGACATTAAAAAGTGAGAAATTTTTAAATCTATTTGGGAAATAATGTTTACGTTTTTTTCTACTAGTCCGTCAAGGGTCTCTACAACGGGGCCCTCTAGTGAATTTTCAAGTGGGACTATTCCAAAATCCGCTTCTTCTTTTTCAATAGAAATTAAAACATCAGATATTGTTTGTTGTGAAAAGAATGTGGCACTGTTGCCAAATTGTCTTTTTGCTACCTCTCCTGTGTTGCTACCCTCTGGGCCTAAATATGAAACCTCAATGGGGGCTTGAACCTCCCTGCAGGCTGAGAGTATTTCCCCATATATTTGCTTAATCGACTGGGGGGTTAAGTGGTCTGCTTTGTTTTTAGATAAATTATTTAAGACCTCTCTTTCTCTTTTTGGATCATAAATATTGTTTGGTTTGAACTTTGTTGTTTTTTTTGCGAAACTAGCTCTTTGGTTTAAAAGTTTTAATATTTTATTGTCAATTATGTCGATATTGCTTCGAATTTTTACTAACTCGGGTTTGTTGTTTTTTCTCATATTATACTCTCATTGGCATTACCACAGAAAGCTGCCTGTAGCGGTCGTCCTCTGAAGAAAAGATACATGCGGGGCTAACTTCATCGCCAATGGAAAGACAAACCTCTTGTTCTTCATATGTACCAAGAGCGTCAATAAGATATTTAACATTAAAACCAACGTCTAAGGGTTCGGTTAGTTTGTCTACTGGTACTTCTTCGATTGTTTCACCGTCATCAGATGTTGATCTAATTTCCATTTTGTTCTCTCCTATATATATTTTAACTCCTTTGTTTTTTTCTTGTAACACAACGGATGCTCTTTGGAGGGCATCTGTAAGCTGTTTTTTTTCAATTTTAATTGTGTTTTTAAAACTTGTGGGTAAAACCTGTTTATAATCTGGGAATTTAACATCAACTAATCTTGCCAACAAAGATGTTTGTCCATCGTCACATATAAAAAAGTTTTTTCCCACTCCAATATTAACCACTTCGCTGTCTTTAATAAACTTCCTCAGTTCTATTGAAGCTCTTTTGGGTAAAGTAAAGGATTCAACTATACTGTTCTCAATGTTTTCTTCGGCAAGGCTCATTCTGTGTCCATCTGTTGAAACCAGCCTTATTTTGCCGTTTTGTGTCATGTCAAAAAATATTCCTGTTAAGTTTTTTCTCAAATCGTCACTACCGATACAATAAAGCGTTTTTTTGATAAGGTTGTCTAGTTTTTCACTTTTTATTGCCCTATATACGAAATCGTCTGGTTTTGGTATTTGGGGAAAGTCTTCTGCGTTTTGTGTTTTAATTTTTGTTTTTCCTTTTTTATAATCTATTTGTGCTTGAAGATCGTTGATTGTTTGAATCTGTATTTCACCCTCTGGTGTTTTTTCAACAATTTCGTATATCTTTTTTGCCGGCAGACAAACACTTCCCTCTTCAATTATGTTTGCTGGAAAAGAGGTGTAAACAGAGGATTCTAAATCTGTAGAAGACAAGAAAAGTTTACCCTCTTTTGCTTCTAATAAAACGTGAGACAAAATTAACATAGTAGGTCTTGTGTCAACTATTCCTTGGACATAAGATAAATATTTATAAAAAAGTTTTTTATCAACAGAAAGCTTCATTACTTCTCCTATTATAATATATTATATTAAATATAAAGTAGTAGTAGTAGGTATGTTGAAATGTTAACAATTAAACACAAACCACCATTAAAGATAAAATCAAATCAACACTTGTTAACACTAATTTTTAAAAAACCCCAAAAAGAACATTTTTCAACATCAATCTTCCAGTTTTCCACCAGAAATTTTTCTTAGCTGCGTTTGTAATATGCGAATTGGGTTTTCTTGAGATGGGTTTGAAGCTAGTTGGTCTTCTATTGTTGCAATAGAATGAAGAACAGTGGAGTGATCGCGACCACCAAAACCCCTGCCAATTTCCAATAGGGATTCATCGGTGAAAATTCTACACAAATATATAGCAATTTGTCTCGGCCTTACAATACCCTTTGTTCTTTTTTTTGAGCACAAATCCTGAACACTTATACCAAAAAAACTAGCAACTTCTTTTTGAATTAAACTAATATTTATTAAATCAATACTTTTGGTAGACAAAAGCCTAGAAGAAACATCATTTACAAGCGCCTTGTTAATCGGAACATTTAACATTGATGATTGGCCAATAACATTATTAAAAAATCCCTCCAACTCCCTAATAGACCCCCCAGATTTCTCTGCAACAACAAACAACACTTCTTCATCTATTTGGATTCCCATATCTCTTGCTTTTGTTTGTAGGATAGCAACACGATGTTCGACATCGGGTGGCAACACCTCAACTGCAAAACCCCACTCAAACCTACTTACAAGCCTCTCTTGTATGCCAGATAATTGGTGTGGTGGTCTATCACTTGTGAGAATGATTTGTTTGTTTGCATCATAAAGTGCATTAAACGTGTAAAAAAACTCTTGTTGTGTGCCCTCTTTACCAGCAATAAACTGAATATCATCAATCAACAAAACGTCACAATCAAATCTAAATGAGTCTCGTAGTTCTTTTGTTTTTCCAGAACGAATAGAGCTAATTACTTTATTCGTAAAGTGTTCAGCTGAGATTGAACAAATCTTAAAATCTTTATTGTCATCATAGACTGTGTTTCCAACTGCGTTTAACAAGTGTGTTTTTCCAAGACCAGTTCTACCATAAATAAACAAAGGGTTGTAGGACTTTCCTGGGTTGTCGGCAACTCTTTCAGCTGCAATACCTGCCAGAGTATTAGAGGCGCCCTTAACAAAAGTGTTAAATGTTTGCCTACCATTCAACGTTCCCTCATGAACCCTTGTTAGCCCTCTTGAGTTGGCCTTCTTTTTTTTAGGTCTTAAGTTTGGAGATCTATATGCATCTTGTGCATGAACAACAACTTTTTTGAAACCCAGTTCTTCTTCAGATTCTTCCCAGAAAACTTTTTCTAATATATGCATATAGTGGTTATTAATCCACTCTGATGTCATTTCGTCAGAAACTATAAATGTTGCCTGTTTATCGTTAACTTCAATTAACTTTATTGTTGCGAAAAATTGTTTAATTCCAGGATAGTTTTGAGTTATGTTATCCAAGACCATTGCATTTAAAACATTTTTGTCTACCAGGTCAGTATCTAGATGGTCGTTAACACTCTCGTTGAGAGTTTTGTTTTGCGTATTCTCGTGTCCCAATTCCGTATCCCTTTTAATTTATATCTTTGTCCAAGTTATCAACAAAATGTGGATAAATGTGGATAAAAATGTTAACAATTTAGGCATCTTATATGCTTTGTAAATCAATTAACATTTTTTAATATTAACAAATAATTAACAGTGCGTCCATAAAAAAAGTGATAAGAAAAATTTTATTCAATAGTTGTGGAAACTTAAATTTTTATTTTTTTCAATAAAGACGATGTTAGCAACTCTACTTCGTCTCTTAAAGTTCTATAGCTTGTTTTATTTATAATGACCTTTGCGTTAATTTCCATAATTATATCAATAATTTTTAAATTATTTTCCTTTATTGTTGATCCCGTCTCTGTTATATCTACAATAGCCTCTGCAAGGCCGGTAAGAGGAGCAAGCTCAACAGATCCATTTAGATAAACTATTTCAGGGTTTATTTTATGTTTTAAAAAAAAATTTTTCGCTATTCTAGGATATTTTGTCCCAATTTTTATATTCATCCCAGGTTTAAGTACCAACTTTTTGGTTTTTAATGTCGCAAGAACCATCTTGCATTTCCCTAGGGGTAAACTTATTGGCTCATATACATCGCAATTTGTTTCTGCGATACAGTCTGATCCAACAATTCCACAATCTGCTGCACCTAGTTCAACATATTTAGGAACATCTATAGGCTTGCATGCTAGAATTTGAAGGTTTTTGATATTAAAGATAAGCTCCCTAGTTGCGCTTTTAGCAATATTGTTTGGGTAGCCAGACTTTGAAAGGAGCCCACAAACTTCCTTCAAAATTCTTCCTTTTGAAACTGCGACCTTTACTCTTTTTCTCTCCAAATTTTTGCTCCAATTAGTTTAAGTTTATCATCTATTCGTTCGTAACCCCTGTCAAGATGATATATTCTAAAAATTTCGGTTTTACCTTTAGACGAAAGAGCCGAAAGTATAAGTCCCGCACTTGCCCTTAAATCACTAGCTTGTATCTTAGCGCCAGCGAGCCCGTTCACACCTATAATTTTAGCGGTATTTTCTTTTATTGAAATATTTGCCCCTAGTTTTCTTAGTTCTGCGACATGTATAAATCTGTTCGGAAAAACATTTTCTTGAATTTTTGATACACCTTTAGCAAAAATTAATACTGCCATTAGTTGTGCTTGAAGATCCGTAGGGAACCCTGGAAAAGGTTTTGTTTGAACTTGAATCGGTTGAATAGCCTTAGGTGGGGTTATTTTGATAGAAGCTTTTTCTGTTTCCACTTTTGCTCCCATTAATCTTATTGTTGATATAACTTCTTTAAGGTCCTCCACCTTGGCATTTGTTACAGTTATTTTATTTGGGAATATACATCCAAGATACATAAATGTTCCAGCCTCTATCCTGTCAGGTATCACTTTGTAAATTTTCTTTTGTTTTTTTAATTCAGTGACGGGAGTTACTATTACTTTTTCTTTCTTTCGAACTATTTGACCACCTAAAGAATTTAGAAAATTAATCAAATCATCTACCTCAGGTTCAAGCGAGCAATTTTCTAATATAGTTTTTTGTTTACCTAATATCGAAGCGAGTATTAAGTTTTCTGTTCCGGTCACAGTTTTTACTTTAAATTTAAAGGTTCCCCCTACTGGGCCTTTACTAATAGACTCTAGATAACCAGACTTAACTATAGTTTTATATCCAATTGATTCAAACCCTGCTAAGTGTTGGTCAACTGGCCTATCTCCAATTGCACAACCACCAGGAAAAGAAATTTTTGCTCTACCTAGTCTTGATAAAAGTGCCCCCCATATTAAGACGGAGGCGCGCATTGTTTTTACCAGGTCGTAAGGCGCCTCGTGTTTTTTGATATTTATTGTATTAATTACAACCTTGTTGTCTTTAAACGTATACTTAGCGCCCAAAATTTTTAATAATTCCAGCATTGTTCTAACGTCCTGAATATCCGGTATGTTATTAAGGCTATATTTGTTGGGATATACGACAGTTGCGGCAAGTATAGGCAGTGCAGCATTTTTAGATCCTGAGATTTTAACCCTTCCTTTCAAAGGGGTTCCACCATCAATAATTAGTTTTTCCATTTGCCTGCTACTATCCTTTCTATGTTGTTTAAATCATTATATGTTACCAAGTCCGAGTATCCAAGATTAAAGAGAATCTCTTTAGCCTGTTTAGCTTGTCCAATTCCAACTTCAAAGAATATTTTGGCATCCTTTTTCAAATAATTAGTTGATTCTTTTGCTATCTTTTTTATATGAGAATAACCTCCGTTATCACTTACCAAAGCATTTTTGGGCTCGTAAAGTTTCACAGTATTTTCTAAGGAGAGATATTGGTTTTTGCTAACATATGGAGGATTGCAACAAATTAAATCAAATTTTCTATCCGGTATTTTAGTGAAAAAAGTCGATAAAATAAGATTGCTTTTACTTAAAAGATTATAAGTTTGTAAATTTTTTCTACAACATTCTATGGCTTTTTTGCTTTTATCAACGAAAACAACTTGCTTAAAATTTGAATTTTCTAGCATTAGACTGACACCAATACATCCTGAGCCTGAGCACATATCTAAGCATGATATATCTTTTTTCTTTGCAAAAACTTCTAAGACTTTTTCAACTAGTATTTCGGTTTCGGGCCTAGGAATAAGAACACCTTTTGAAATGTGTAAAACACGTGAGTAAAAGTGACTTATTTTTGTAATATATTGTATTGGTTCACCGATTTTCCGTCTATATATTCCTTTGAAAAATAGTTCTTTTATTTGCTTTTTTAGAAACATGTCCTTTTGAATAAATATTTCCTCAAAGCTCATTTTTAATAGATTTTCTAGAATTTCTCTAGCTTCAATTTTGTAGTTTTTGATACCAGCACTTTTTAAAATTTGTTCACCTTTTTGAAGTGCATTGCTTATTGAAGAGACCATATAGTGAATTATATATTATAATATTTAATGATTATGAATATTGAAAATAAATACCAAGATTTTTTAGGAGAATTTAATAAATACTTAGAGCGCATTAATAAAAAAGCCACCTTAATTGCAGTTTCTAAGACTAAGCCTATTGATAATATTGTTAGCTTGTGTAGGCTGGGCCATTGTGACTTTGGTGAGAACTATGCTCAGGAGTTTAGAGATAAGATTAAAGATGAAAGGTTTTCAAGTTTTAACATAAGGTGGCATTTTATTGGCAACATTCAACGAAATAAACTTAAGTATATTGTTGGGAAATCTTCTTTAATTCATACTGTTGATAGTTATGATAAAGCCGAAATGATTAATGATTTTAGTATCAAAGTAGATTCAGTTCAGCCTATTTTGCTTCAAGTAAATATTTCTAAAGATCCAAAAAAGGGCGGGGTTAGCGCTGAAGAAGTTAATAATTTATTTCCAAAGCTAATGATGTTAAAAAATATAAAAATTAATGGCCTAATGACCATAACCCAATATTCGGAAGATCCCGAAAACTGTAGAAATGATTATAAAGAAATGAAGAATTTGTCTTTGATTTTAGAAACCAAGTATGGAGGGAGTTTAGAATTATCAATGGGCATGAGTAATGATTATAAGGTAGCCTTAGACGAAGGGGCAACAATGGTGAGAGTAGGCACTAAGATTTTTGGAGAGCGTAGAAAATGAAAGTTGGAATCATAGGCTCAGGGAATATGGCACTATCCTTAATTAACGGATTTAGAACCGAAAAAAAGAATAAAATTATATGCTCTGATATTGATATAAAAAAATTAAATATTCTTAAGAAAATTTCGAATATAAGCACAACAAATGATAACCTTGAAGTTGTCAGGAATTCTGAAATAATTTTTCTTTGTGTTAAGCCCGACATGGTGAAATTTGTTTTAAAAGAAATTAAACAGAGCCTGGGATCAAAAAAGCTTTTGGTTTCTATAGCTGCTGGGGTTAAGACTTCTTTTATTCAAAACGAACTTAATTTAAAAAGTAAAATTATTAGAACTATGCCTAACCTTCCATGTCTGGTGCTCGCAGGCGTCTTCAGTTATAGGGCGAATAAAAATTGCACTTCTAATGACTTAAGGAATTTCCTAAATTTAGTTCAAACTGTTGGAACCGCAATTAAAGTTCCCAAGGAATCAGATTTTGATTACGTTACAGCATTAAGTGGGTCAGGCCCAGCGTTTTTAGGAGAGTTTATAAATGCACAATTAGTGTATGCAAAGACTAAGGGAATTAGTTCAAAATTAGCAAAACAATTAATTTTAAACACAATAGTAGGAACTAGTAAGTATTTAAGTGAAACTTTAATTAAACCGGATGAATTTGTGAAGATGGTTTCATCGCCTGGTGGGACAACTGAGGCAGGAATTCGTGTATTGAAAAATAAAAAATTTGAAAATATTATTATTAAATGCCTTAACTCAGCATCATCAAAATCTAAGAAGATTTCTAAGAAGCTGAAATGAGTTGATATGATTATAGGAAATTTAATTTTAGCTATCGCAAATGTAATAAACCTGGCATTGTCTATTTTTGTCTGGCTGATAATCATTCGTGCACTTGTATCATGGTTCAGTCCCGATCCTTATAATGTTTTTTTTCAATTTCTTTATAGAATCACAGAACCTGTTCTCTCAGTTGTTAGAGCAGCAATGCCAAATCTTGGTGGTATTGATATTTCTCCTATTATCGTTTTATTAGCAGTCGAATTTTTAAAAGGTTTTTTGGTAAAGTCTTTAGTTCAACTTGCCTATACTTTCTGATTTGAAACTACTAGTTTCAGTTAAGCCTAGGTCAAAAAAATCTGAGGTTTTAAGTTATAATTCCGGAGTTTTATATGTAAAAGTTGCAGCTATCCCTATTAAAGGGGCATCAAATCTAGAATTAATAAGAACCGTTTCTCTCTTTGTGGACGTTCCAAAATCAAAGATAACCATTATTAGAGGCCACAAATCTAAGATTAAGACTTTAGAGATAAACTGTTCTTCAAACAAACTTAACCTTGCTTTAAAAAAACTGTTATAATATTTCAGATTATATTCAAATGAAAGGAGAATTAAATGAAAATTAGTTTATTAGGGGGAACTGGCTCATTCGCTGAAGGTCTTGTCATTAGATGGGCAAAGGTAGGGCATGAAGTTCTTATAGGGTCCAGAACCCAAGAAAAAGCAGATGTTGCTGCTGCTGAGATAAATGATAAAGCAAAAGCACAAGGTGTAGATGGAAGCATTGTTGGAATGGAAAACGGTGAAGCTGCCAAGGCTAGCGAAGTTGTAGTCGTTTGCTTACCACCAGAATATACCAAGGGAACACTGGAGGGTATTTCCGATTCCTTTACAAACCAAGTTGTAATTTCTCCAGTAGTACCTATGAAATTCGGAAAGGTTGTTTCTTATGATCCTCCAGAGTCTGGCTCTGCAGCTATTGAAATACAAAATGTTTTACCCGATACAGTAAACGTTGTAAGCGCCTATCATAACATTCCCGCGAAAGGGCTGGCAAATTTCGAGAAACCACTTGATTATGACGTGGTAATTTGTGGAGACAATGATGATGCAAAGTCACTTGTTACAAAGTTAACAGAGGAAATGCCTAATCTAAAAGCTATAGATGCTGGACCGCTTGAGATTTCTGCAATGATTGAGGCAATTACACCGTTAATAATTAACATGAACAAGAAGCATAAGCATGAATTTTCAATAAAATTTATTTAATTTACTTGAATGTTCAATTAACATGATTACTTTATAAGTAATAATTAAGGGGGAGTATAAAATGGCTAAATCAAAAAAGAAAAGCGTTAAACCTTTAGGTGCCTTCGTTTTAGTTAAAAGAAATGAAGCGGAAAGTACGACGCAAGGTGGGATTATTATCCCTGATAGCTCACAAGAGAAACCTTTAGAAGCTACTGTTGTTTCAGTTGGGGCAGGAAGGATGGACCACAAGGGAAACGTTACGCCACTAACTGTTAAAAAAGGAGACAAAGTTCTTTTCAGTAAGTTTGGTGGTGCAGAAGTAAATATTGAAAATCAAGATCTTATGGTTTTGGAAGAAAGGGACATATTAGCAATACTTAGCTAGGTGCTTGAAATTAACTGTAATTTTTGCTTTTTTCAAAGTCCTTAAGGTCGCTAAGACAATCAATATCAAGTCCAATATTTTTATTTTTAATAATTTCATATTGGGCTTTATTTTTTTTGAACTCATCAACATGTTTTTTAAAACTGTCTTCTCCAAAGTATGACTTAATTACGTCAGGTGGCTTTCTGAGTATGGCATTTGTTCCATTCCCGCTTTTAGAGGGCACTATAATGCTACAGCTTAGGTCATTATATTTCTTAAATATAGTGTCAATGTCTTCTTTACTTAAAAGAGGTAGGTCCCCTGGTATTCTCAAAATGCACTCAGCACCTTTTTTCATTAGTAATTTTGAAGCATAATCTACCGAGATGCTTTCGCTTACTTGCCTTTCTTCTTCAATTATTTTAATCCCAACTTTTTTTGCTAGCTCCATTGCCTTCTTGTCTTTTGTTACTATAAAGTTTCCATTTGATAGCTTTGATTTAGACACTTCTGATAGGACATGTATTAGCATTTTTTCTACAATTTCTTCAGTTTTTTGATCTGAAATGTCTTTTCTCATTCTGCTTTTAGCTAATTTAAAGTTTTTAAATGGGACAATAACAAATTTCATAATTAATTCCACTAACAAGATTGGAAGAATTATTATAAACTAATTTAATGAACATTTTTTCTTGGAATGTTAATGGAATAAGAGCAGTTAAAAAGAAAGGTTTTTTTGATTTTCTCTCTGAATATAATCCAGATATATTGTGCCTGCAGGAAACTAAAGCTCATGTGGAACAATTAGGAGATGATTTAATCAATATACCCGGATATAAATCATTTTTTGATTCACCAAAACATAAAAAGGGTTATTCAGGTGTCGCAATTTATACAAAAGAAGAGCCTATTAAAGTCTCCACTTCACTTAAAAGCGATAAGGATTTAGATGATGAGGGAAGAACGCTTATTGCCGAATATAATGATTTTATTCTCTTAAATTTTTACTTTCCTAATGGTCAAATGAATGAAGACAGGCTGCAATATAAACTAAGATTTCATGAGGCAGCTTATAGACTTTTTTTAAGCCTAAGGAGAAAAAAGAAAAATCTTATTATTTGTGGTGACTATAACATCGCTCACAATGAAATTGATTTAAAACATCCAAAGCCAAATGAAAATACCTCCGGGTTCTTAAGGATAGAAAGAGATTGGTTAGATAAGTTTCAAAAAAAAGGTTTTGTTGATACATTTAGACACTTTTATCCAAACGAAGTCAAATATTCTTGGTGGACTTATATGAGGAATGCACGTCAAAATAATGCTGGATGGAGAATTGACTATTTTTGGGTATCGCAAATAGAAAAAGTAAAAGACTCTTTGATTCACAACGAAGTTTATGGTTCAGACCACTGTCCAGTTTCTATTGTTGTTTAAACTTGCTCAGTAGGACTTTCTGTATATTCATCGGCTAAATTTTCAAAACTTGGAACGCCCTGTGTATCTAAGAATGCCAACGAAACTGTCCCTGTGGGGCCATTTCTTTGTTTTCCAATAATTACTTCGGCTAGTCCATCCCTTTCATCAGCAACTCTTTTGTATGCATCTGCTCTGTGCAAGAAAATGACCATATCCGCATCTTGTTCTAGTGCACCACTTTCTCTTAAGTCAGAAAGCTGAGGCTTTTTGTCTGTTCTGGCCTCAGTTTGTCTGCTTAGCTGCGATATTGCTATAATAGGAATTTGAAGTTCTTTTGCTAATGCTTTTAATGATAGTGATATCTCAGCAATTTCTCTTTCTCTGTTATCGGTCCTTGAATTACCACGCATAAGCTGTAGATAGTCTACAATCAACAAATCTATACCTTTGTCGCTTTTAATTCTTCTAGTCCTTGATCTTAGGTCAAGTGAAGTAAGTGCGGGTGTATCATCAATGTAAATGTTTGCCCTTTGAAGTGCATCAGCAGCATCTACAGTTTTTTGAAACTCAGAATCTGACAGAAAACCGGTTCTTATTTTTCCAAAGTTTAATTTAGATTTTGCAGAAAGCATTCTCATCATTAGTTGTTCTTTTGCCATTTCTAGAGAAAAGAAACCTACCTTTAGTCCGTGTACTAACGCAGCATGCATAACAATATTTAAACTAAAAGAAGTTTTTCCCATACCCGGCCTAGCTGCAATTATAATTAAATCTGAGTCTTGAAAACCTGCAGTCATTTTATCTAGTTTTTTAAAACCACTAGCTATGCCAGTTATAGCCATCTTCCTTGTTGTTAAATTCTCAATTATTTTGATTGTTTCAGAGGCAAGTTCAGCTGTCGAAACAAAGCCAGATCTTTTTTTATTCTGGCTAATCTCGAACAGCTTCCTTTCAGCTTGATCAACGAATTCGTCTACTTCAACTTCAGCTGTCTGTCCTTCATCTATAATTTCTGAAGCCGTTCTTATCATGTTTCTAAGTATTGATTTTTCTTTTACAGATTTTGCATAAAAAACTACATTTGATGAGCTTGGCACAATTTCGATTAATTGGCTTAAATATGAACTACCTCCCACATCTTTTAAAAGTGATTTTTTTGATTTTAGTTTGTCGTATAATGTTAAAATATCTATAGGCTTACTTTCTTTGTCTAAGTCGACCATAGCTGAAAAAATCTTTTTGTGGTTTTCATCATAGAAATCACTTTCCACAATTTCTTCTAATGCTAAGTTCATTGCATCCTGGTCAATTAGAATTGAACCAAGCACGGCTTGCTCTGCCTCATTGTTTTGTGGAAGGGCTTTAAGGTTAATAGTCATTTTAATATTATAACAATAGATGGCTCAACTTAGAAGTTGCTATCATTCATTCCTAGATATTTCTTTAAAAATTTTACGCAAATATACAATATTGGCGTATCTAGCAGTGCTACTATAAATTTGAATATATAGGCGTAGGATATAAGCACCAGCAATCCCTCAAATTCTGATTTACCTTCTGGTAAAGGTATTGATTTAGACAGAAAATGTGTGATTGATATAACACATATCGTATCAATAAGTTGGCTTACTAACGTTGATGCATTATTCCTAAGCCATAAGTGCTTTCCTTTTGTTAGCTTTTTTATGAAGTGAAAAATTTTAACATCAGAATATTGCGCTAAAAAATATGCAATCATCGATGCAGTTATTGTACTAAGCGAAAGCGCTCTTATAGTCATAAATGCATTTTTGGATTCAACACTTAGATCACTTGAAGTAAAACCAGGAACTATGCCACCTAACCACAAAATTATAGCAAGCCAAATATTAACAACTAATCCTGTCCATACAAGCTCTGAGGCTCTTTTTTCACCGTAAATTTCAGATATTAAATCAGTACATAAAAATGTTATGGGATATGGCAATACACCAATAGCTAATATAATTGGAATTTCAAATCCAAAAAAGTTGAATCCTAAATCTAGGAATTTTGATGTACCTAGTAAGTTCAACATTGTCATTGAAGATATGAAAATAGCGGATAAAATTAACAAAATTATTCTTCTTCTATTTTCGTAAGTAATTTGTAAATTATTATTCATAACTTTATTTTATCTACCTTTCTTGAAAGTCCCTTATGTCATGATAAACTCAAAATCCATCGGCCGTGTAGCTCAGGGGTAGAGCGACGCTCTCATAAGGCGTATGTCGGAAGTTCGAATCTTCCCACGGCCACTATACAAGCCCCACCATTCTATCAATGGCTGTCTTAGCTTTTGCTGCTATATATTTTTCTACTTTTACTTCCGGGGATTCTGATTTTAATGTTTCTAGGACTTTATCAACCGTAATCATTTTCATATACTTACATGTAGCTGATTTATTTATTGGTATAAAATTTTTATCTGGAGAGTTCTTTTTTAGTTTATGTATCACCCCAGTTTCTGTAGCCACAATGATATTTTTTGATGCAGTTTCTTTAGCCCGATTAATCATCGCTTCTGTAGATAAAAAAAGCATTTTTTTATCATTATTTTTTTCTGAATAATACATTGCTTGGGACCCACATGCGCACTCAGGATGAATTAAAACTTCGGTTTCTTCGTACTCATCTCTTAGATTTTTTATTTCCTCATATGTCATAGCTGCATGAACATGACATTCTCCAGGCCATACATTAATTTTTCTATTTGTTTTTCTTTGAACATACGCACCTAAAAACATATCAGGAAGAAAAAGAATTTCTTTATTTTTATCTATCGATTCAACAATTTTTACTGCATTTGAGGAAGTAAAGCAATAATCACTTTCCGCCTTTATTTCTGCAGTTGTATTAACATAAGATACAACTACTGCCCCAGGATTTTTCTTTTTCCAGTCTCTTAGTTGATTAACATCGATAGAGTCGGCAAGTGAGCAACCTGCATCTAGATCTGGCAAAAGGATTTTCTTATCAGGACATAGTATGGATGCTGTTTCTGCCATAAAATGGACACCACAAAATATTATTATTTCTGCTTCTACCTCTAAAGCTTTTCTTGCTAGCCCCAGTGAATCTCCTATAAAGTCAGCGATATCTTGTATTTCTGGAATCTGATAATTATGAGCAAGAATTACAGCATTCTTTTGTTTTTTTAAGTCTGAAATTTCCTTTAATATATTTAGGTTCATATCTTTATTTTAACACATTCATAGAAATGTCTATCGATTGAGAGGAATGTGTTATGGACCCAGCTGATATAAAGTCTATATCTAGATTAGAAATCTCTTTTATTTTTGCGACATTAATTCCACCAGATACTTCTATTTCAACTTTTGGATATTTTCTAATAATTTTTATGGCTTTTTTAGTATCAGATAAATTGAAATTGTCTAACATAATTCTTTTAATTTTGAACTTTAGTGCTTCGTTTAATTGATGAATAGACTTAACTTCAACTTCTACCTCGTTTTTTGATTTTGCCTTTTGAAGTTTTTTAAGAGCTTTATTTATTCCATTACAAAATTTAATATGATTATCTTTTATTAAAATTAATTTTGAAAGGTCAAGTCTGTGGTTGTTGCCACCACCTACTTTTACTGAGTATTTTTCAATTAATCTCCATCCAGGAGTTGTTTTTCTTGTGTCGAGGAGCTTTATTTTTGTATTTTTTATTGATTTATATAATATGGAGGTTGAAGTTGCTATTCCTGAAGTCTTTTGTAAAAAATTTAATAAAATTCTTTCTATAGATAATATTTTATTTGCAGGACCAGTTATTAAGCCCACTCTGGTCCCCCTCTTTATCAAATCCCCATCATTATATTTCCACTCAATTTTTATTTTTTTATTAAAATTTTTGGCTATATGCGTTACTATTTTCGTTCCACACAATACGGCTTTTTCTTTGAACTTAATTTCACAAGATATCACTCTCGAATCAACAAGGCTGAGTGTTGTTATATCTGAATGAATTTTATCTTCGTTTAAGGCAGCTTTTAGAATTACATTAATGCTATTTTTTAAAGCATTATTCATATTGTTTATTTAACGTCCCAAGTATCTCCTGAAGAAACAAGCTTTTCAAGGTCGGGCGCAAATTTAGTTTTTGCTGATTCAATTTGCTCATGTACCGCATCGTCGAAAGTTGGCAAAGCAACCCTTTTTACTACACCCATTGGTACGGGGAATTCAGGGAATTTCATATCAGAAATCATTCTAACTAAAGTTAAATCAGTTTCATCGTAAATAATTACATTATCAGGGATATTTCCAGGTTCGAATTCAACAATATCAAACTTACCATATCCCATTACAAGCCCTTTATTGCTTTTTTCACCGAAAACCAAAGGCTTACCATGTTCAACTTTAATGTTGTTATCATCTCTTATAGATCTTTCTGTAAACCCGTCAAAAGCACCATTATTATAGATATAACAGTTTTGATATATATGAACAAAGGAGGTTCCTTTGTGATTATAAGCTTCTACTAAAACACTAACTAGTTCTTTGACATATGTTGCAGAAATTTGTGCAATAAAAGATGCTCCACATTCTACTGCGAGTCCTAGTGGATCTGATGGTTCTTCTATTGTTCCATAAGGAGCAGTTTTATTAATTTTACCTTTTTCACTAGTAGGAGAATATTGACCTTTAGTAAGTCCATAAATTCTATTATCAAAAAGAAGAATAGTCATATCAGTATTTCTTCTTAAAGCATGCATCAAATGGTTTCCGCCAATTGAAATACCGTCACCGTCACCAGTTACAACCCAAACAGCAAGTTCAGGATTTGAAACTTTTAAACCTGTAGCAACTGGAAGAGGTCTCCCGTGGATAGTATGAAAACCATAAGTTCCCATATAATAAGGAAAACGGGATGAGCAGCCTATGCCTGATACAACAGCGTGTTCGTTTGAAGGTCTACCGATTTGTGCCATGGCAGTTTGGACTGCTTTAAGGATTGCATAATCCTCACAACCCGGACACCATCTTGGTTCTGCTGATGATTTAAAATCGGTTGCTTTATATTTTACTGCTTCTGTATCAGTACTCATAATGTCTCCTTCTTCTTATTAATGTTCTTTAAGTAAGTCTAACTCATTATTTATAAATTCCACCATTTCTACAACAGAAATTGGCTGTCCAGTAACCCTTCCTAAAAATGCAGTATCTATCATAAATTTTGATCTTATTACCATATTTAATTGCCCTAAGTTTAATTCAACAACAGCAACTTTTTTATATTTTCTCAAAACTTCCTCAAGATTCTTTGGGAAAGGGTTTAAATATCTTAAATTGACAATTGCAACCTTTCTTCCGCTTTTAGCAATTACCTCTGCAGAAGCTCTCATACTTCCTATCGAACTTCCCCAACCTAAAAGTAAAAGCTCAGCGTCTTTATCACCTAAAACTTCAACATCAGGAATATCATTTTGAACTTTTTGAACCTTTTCTGCTCTTAACCTTGTCATTAAATCATGGTTTTCTGGATCTTGTGTTATAGCACCAGTCTCATTCGTTTTTTCAAGACCCCCAATTGTATGCTCTAATCCTTTTGTACCTACTCTTACCCAGTCTCTGGCAAGAGTTTCTTTATTTCTTTTGTAAGGAAGATAACCATCTGGTTCGGTTCTAAAACGCGCATCCATTTTTGGTATGCTGCTTATGTCGGGAAGTTTCCAGGGTTCAGATGCATTTATCAAGAAACCCTCAGATAGAACCATAACAGGAGTCATATATTTTGTAGCAAGTCTTACAGCCTCAATAGATATCCAAAAGCAATCAGATGCTGATTCGGGCGCTAAAACAATTAAATGTGAATCTGATGGTCTCCCAAATAAAGCCATGGCAAGATCACCTTGCTCAGTCTTGGTTGGCATACCAGTAGATATTCCAGATCTCATAAAGTTAAATATTATTAAGGGTAATTCTGTCATTACAGCTAAATTAATAGCCTCAATTTTTAGTGCTATTCCGGGACCTGAGCTTCCAGTAATTCCAAGTGAACCACCATATGCTGCACCTAATGCCATAGTGACCGCAGCAATTTCATCCTCTGTTTGAATTGCAGCAACATCAAACTGCTTCAGTGCTGCAAGAGTATGAAGAACTTCACTAGCAGGTGTTATGGGATATCCACAATAAACTATTGGAAGTTCAATTTTTTCTGCAGCTGCTAATAAACCATAGGAGGTTGCTAAAGCGCCATTAATATTTCTATAAGTCCCTGGTTCAAGCTTGGCTGCTGGGATCTTATACATAATAGGGAAAATTTCCATAGTGTCGCACATATTATAGCCAGCATGTAAAGCCTTAGTGTTTGCTTCTAATATTAATGGCTTCTTTCCAAACTTTTTTGATAAGAAATTTTCAATTGGCTCTAATGGTCTTTGAAAAAGCCAAGAGACAACACCTAAAGCTAAAAAGTTTTTACATCTTAGCTTATCTTGATGACCCATTTCTTCCATATCTTCTAATGCCTTTAAGGTTAGTGTTGTAATTGGAATTTTATGTACGCGAAAATCTTGTAAAGTTGTATCCTCAGGATCAAGAGGGTCAGACTCAAAACCTGCTTTTTTTAAGTTTTTTGGTACAAATTCATCTTCGTTTACGACAATAATTCCACCTTTATTGACTGTGCTCATGTTTACTTTTAATGCTGCTGGGTTAAAGCACACTAAAACATCAGGTGTGTCACCTGGTGTAAATATATCTTTAGCAGCGAATTGTATTTGATAAGAAGACACACCATAGGTTGTACCTAATGGGGCTCTAATTTCAGAAGGGAAGTCAGGGAATGTGGAAAAATCATTACCAGCAATTGCAGTTGTATTACCAAATTGATCTCCTGTGATTTGAATTCCATCTCCAGAATCGCCAGCAAACTTTACTGTAACCATCTCAAGTTCTTCTAATTGTTTTTCAACAGCCATAAAACCACACCTTTCTTCTCATATTCATTATTTGGACTACTTTAATATGTGCTACTGCAACGCACCGGAAAAATTATAGCATTTTTTTTATTTAATACAATGTGAAAAGTTATAATTTTATTGCTTAGAATAAGAAAATCTAAGGGTCCCGTTTGTTAACTTCCAGTTGATATGTTTTAGCCATTTGTTCGATTGAGAAGAAAAATCTTCTCTAATATGAGCACCTCTTGATTCTTCTCTTAAAAGGGCAGATTTAGTAATCAAATAAGTTAGGCTTTTTAGATTCATTAATCTTTTATCTATAAGATCAAATTCATCTAGATTTTTCTTTTTAATGGATGAGATTTCATTAAGTGCTAGAAGTAAATCTTTTTTATTTCTTAAAATTCCCACATAGTTATTAATAATTTGGGACAGTGATATTCTATAGTTAAGATAGGACTCTACTTTCTTATCTGATGAGATTAGCGAATATTTTTTCGCTTTTTCGATCAATTTCCTTGGAATTTGTTTTTCTTTTTTTGACAACTTCAATGCAGAGTCTATCGCTCTTTTTGCAAAGACCAAACATTCAAGAAGTGAGTTGCTTGCTAATCTATTTGCACCGTGAGCCCCAACACATGCAACTTCCCCACACGCGTACAAATTTTTTATGTTGGTTTGAGAGCCAGCATTTGTTTTAATTCCACCAATCATATAATGTGCGGCAGGAGAAACTGGAATATCATCTTTGGTTATATCCAAACCCTCTCTTAAGCATAATTCGAAAGTATTTTTAAACCTGTTTTTTATTAGACTCGACTTTAGATGTTTAAGAGATAAGAAAACATTTTTTTCTCCATTCATTCTCATTTCATTAAATATCGCGCGTGCTACGATATCTCTTGGAGCTAGCTCAAGTTGCTTAGAATAGTTTTCCATGAATCTTATTTTAGAATGATTAATTAATTGACCACCTTCTCCTCTAATAGCTTCTGATATAAGAAAATTTTTAGCACCTTCTTTTGAAAAAACAGTTGGGTGGAATTGAATGAACTCCATATCTTTAACTGTTGCGCCAGCATTAAGCCCTAGTGCTATCCCATCGCCTGATGTACTAGAAGGATTTGATGATTGAGAATATAGCCCACATGCACCACCGGTTGCGAGTATTGTCGACTTAGAATGAATGCTGATTTTATTTTTTTTTGTATCAGAAAAAACTAGACAACCAAAGCAGGTCTTAGAGTCAGAGAATAAGTCAATTACAAACGAATTTTCATATATTTTAATTTTATTATTCTTTTGAACTTCTTTTGATAGAAAATCAACAACAGCTTTTCCAGTTTCGTTACCTAAAGCGTGTAAAATTCTTCTCCTACTATGACCGCCCTCAATCCCAAAATCAAAACCTGATTCGGCTCGGTCAAAACTCATGCCTTGATTTATTAGCTCTAAAACCCTTTCTGTTCCTTCGGAAACCATAATGTTTACTGCATCTAAATTATTCAGACCACAGCCAACAGAAAGAGTGTCTTCTTTATGAATTTCAGTCGAATCGTCACTATTTATGGCTGCGGCGATACCACCTTGCGCCCAATAAGAATTACTTTCTTGTATTGAAGATTTCGTTATTAACGCTACTTTTCCAAATTTGGATGCATATATTGCCGCGTAAAGACCTGAGAGACCAGATCCTATAATAAGAAAATCGGTTTTAACTTCTGTAACACTAGATTTGTTCATAACAAAATTGTTTTCAAGCTTTCTTTAACTAAATTAATATCATTCTTTTGTAATAATTTTTTACCATCCATCTTTTTAACATAGAAAGAATCTTCAACAGAACCTCTACGAGTAGAAATTTTAACTAATCCCACAGTTAATCCTAATTTTTTTAGATTACTTGATATTTCAAATAACAATCCTGGCTTATCAGCTGAAGAAAATTCAATAACTGTAAAATTCTTGGAGGAATTATTATCTATTTTAATTTTAGTTTTGATTTCTATTCCAGGTATAACTGCCGATGTGTTTCTTAGATTTTTGTCTTCATTAAACTGAAAACCCTCACTTTCTAGGTCATTTTGAATCATATTCCAAATTCCTCTATCCGAAAATGTTGATTTCCCAAATCTATTAACCTCAAAAGTATAAAGCGCTAAACTTTTCTTTAGTACAGTTATCCTTCCAGAATATATATTAATATTTGCCGAAGAAAGTTTTCCGCAGATCTCCGTAAACCCAACATCTGGTTTTTTTGACCATATTGTTATTTGATCCACATTATCTTTTTGACTATATTTAACCTTTAAAGATATGTTGCTAGTTTGATTTATAAGTATTTCTATTTGATATTTTAACTCCTCAGTATTGTAGGTGTTAAAATAAGTAGAGTACGAATTTCCTGCAATCCTCTTAAATTTTGTTTCATCAATTTTATTGAAAATCTCACTTTTTTTAGAATTTTTAACATTTAAATTCTTTTGTTCATATTTCGGTTTAACAAATAAGCTATTAGCTTTTTTAAACAACAATGAAAGTAGATTCCCCTTCCAGTTTGACCAAACATCGGGAGCCACGCTTCTTAGGTCACAAAAAGTTAATATGAATAAATATTGGAGTTTTTCTTGCGACCCAATTTTATTTTTAAATTCTTTAATTAATTGCACATCGTCTAGGTCCCTTTTTTGTGAGTAATTAGACATTAGTAAATGTTCTCTTACTAAGAATTCAACTGTTTCAGGCAAATCATCTTCGCAATTAAATCTATCACATATCGTTTTCGAAATTAACGCACCTCTCTCTGCATGTCTATTTCCATATCCTTTTCCAATATCATGGAGAAGACAGGTAAGAAAGAAAATTTCTTTTCTTTTGAGTTTTAACGCGATGCTTGATTCAAGTGGGAATTCTTTTTTATAGGTTCCATCAATTAATTTTTCAAATTCTTTAATTAACAAAATTGAGTGAATATCTACTGTGTAGATATGTGAAGGATCTGCTAAAGGCAAATTTTTAATAACCTTAAATTCATTTATTAAAAAAGAAAGAATATCTGTTTTGTTCAAATCAGACAGTATTTTGAAAATATTCTTTCCTTTTTTCAAAATTTCAACAAAATTAGAATATAGTATTTTTATATCTGTAACGGAAAATTTACTTGTTTTTACTCTTTTCAGCTCATTAAGTAAGTCATCTGAAATCTCCGCACCATGCAGAGCAGAGTACTCGAACGCCTTTAATATATTTTGAGCATTTAATTCTCTAGGATTTATAGCTCTTAGTTTTCCTCTATGAATAATAAAAAAATCGTCGATATTTTGAATTCTTTTAGAGATAAAGATTTTTTTATTTAGAGTGTCTCGTATAATTTTGTCGGTGAGTTCAGAGACCTTATTAATTGTTGCATGAACTTCTTTCATAAAAAGTGTTTCTTTAGTTAAAAACCCTTCATCCGTCATATTAAAAAATTCTGCGGCTTTTTTTTGTGAATCGAAATCGATTATATCTATCTCGTGTTTTTTATTTATGTGCAGATTATTTCTAATGGTAAGCAGAAAATTAAGTGAATCATTTATAGTTCCCAATTCGGTTTTATTTAAAAAACCAGCTCCTAAAAATTTGTTAATCTCAATTTGAGAATGAAATGCTTTTAAAATCCAAAAAATTGAATGAATGTCACGCAAGCACCCCTTACCCTCCTTTATATTGGGCTCAATTAAATACATGGCTGTTCCATATTTTGCTTGTCTTTTTGATCTTTCTTCTATTTTTTCTCGAATAAAATTTTGTGATATATTTGGCAGAAGTTTCTTGTTTATGTCATTTTGCAGTTTCGTTTGGAGAATTGAGTCTCCTGCTATTGCTCTTATATCGAGCAAAGAAGTGAGTATAGTTGAGTCCTGTGAGCTAGCTAACTCCAAACAGTCATCTATAGTCCTTAAAGAATTTCCAATTTCTAATCCTGTATCCCAGAGTTTATATAATATTTTTTCTGCAATCTCTTTTGCTTCATTCAGTTTTGATTTTTCATATAATATTAATATGTCTATATCTGATTGAATACACAGCTCCCTTCTTCCATATCCCCCTAGTGCAAGAAGCGCAATGCCTTTGTTCTTATAATTTAAGTTAACCTCAGAAGAGATAAGTTTATCAATTTGATTGGAAAATTTATTAACAACTTGTATTCCCGAATTTTTTTTATAGAGATGCGTTTCTTTTATATCAGCATAGATTTTATTAAATTTTTCTGAAAATATAGAATTTGTCATTTCTTGAAATCAACAAAAACCTCGCCTTCATGACTTATTTTGTTCTGGTGTCTTGCTAAAACAAAAAGTAAATCCGAAAGCCTATTTATATAAATGAGCACACTTGGGTTGACCCATTCAATTTCATTTAATGCAACTACACGTCTTTCGACTCTTCTGCATATAGTTCTTGCCAAGTGAAGATTGGATCCCACTAATGATCCCGAAGGAAGAATGAACTCCTTTAAGGGACCGACTTCAGCATTATATTTATCGATAGTTTTCTCTATTCTACTAATTTTTGTTTTTTTGATTCTTGGGACCTTAGTCTCTTTGGTAGAAGCCAAATCTGCACCTAATATAAATAAATCATTCTGAATTACATTAATTATTTTTTTTATATCTTCAGTCATATTTCCAGAAAGTGCAACTCCAAGTGCTGAGTTTAATTCGTCTACTTCACCATATGCACTGACTCTATCAGAATTTTTGGATACAACTTCACCTCCAACAAGCATTGTCTCTCCTTTATCTCCAAATTTTGTATAAACTTTAGATATCCGCATTTTTTTAGCCATTATTTATTTTAACTTATAGAAAAGGTGTAAACAATTTTATCAAATTTTGGTAATCTTATAATGTGTTTTCAGATTTATTTAGAAACCAAAAAAAAATTCCTTTTTCCACTTTTGTTAATCATGCACTATATAGCCCCAATGGTTATTATAGTAGAGGTAGTAGAATTTCAAAAAGTGGAGATTTTATAACCTCTCCAATAATATCAAAAATTTATAGCCAAGCTGTTGCTTCTTCATTGATTGATGAATTTTATTCTAGTTCTGACAATAAAATTCTAATAGAAGGAAAGATTAACTTAGTTGAATTAGGCTCTAATGATGGCACTTTGATGATGCATATGGTTGATTATTTTTCCAAACGTCCTGAGATTTACAATAAACTTAATATTATTATGGTTGAAAAAAGTTTGAAATTACATAGGAAAATTTTGAAAAATTTACATTCTCACAGAGATAAGCTTTTAGTAACAGATTGCTTGAGTAAGATTTCGGCTGTGTCAGAAAAAGCCATTATCTTTTGTAATGAATTTTTCGATGCCTTATCTTTTGAAAGATGCTTAGTTAAAAATAAAAAATTATATCAAGTTAATCTGAAGCTCGAAAATAATAGATTGACCGAATCCATAGATTTGGCACCCCCAAAATTAGCTCAAAAGTTTCAGACATATAATTTAAAATGCAAGGAAGATGCCTTTTTTGAATTTCCAATTATTGAATATGAATTATATTTTGAATTACTAGCAAAAAAATTCAAAAAAATATTTTTTTTGATAAATGATTACGGAGACAGGTCAGATTTTTTTCAAAACTCCCAAGACCCATTTGGAACCAGCAGGTGTTTTTATCAGCACAAGGTCACAAGAAATTTCTATGAAAATGTTTTTTATCAAGATATAACTTATGATGTAAATTTTAATCTGTTGTCTTTAGTCGCGGAAAAATTTGGATTTAAAGAGGTAGGATTCTCCTCTCAGACCAAATGGATGCTCAATAATAGGGTAGTTAATTCTCCAGCAATTAAAAAATTTATAGAAGATCAACCTGCTAGGGCTGGATTTTCTAAACTAATACATCCCAATTCTATGGGAGAGAGGTTTAAGTTTATTTCTTTTAAACTTTAAATCTTATTTGAAGTAATATTTTTTTACGTTAAAGTTAACGCTATTATGAAGATTAGTTGGTCAGATAGAATAAAAAATTTACCTCCATATTTATTTGCAGAAATAGATGCCAAGAAAGATTCTTTACTTGCAAAAGGAGTTGACGTAATAGACCTTGGGGTTGGTGACCCCGATATACCTACTCCAACAAGAATAATTAATGCTTTACATAAGTCGTCTTTAAACCCTGAAAATCATAGATACCCATCTTATGCAGGAATGATGTCTTTTAGAGATGAGGTAGCAAGTTGGTATAAAAAAAGATTTGACGTTTCATTGGAAGGAAAAAAAAATGTTATTGCCCTGATTGGCTCCAAAGAGGGAGTTGCACATGCACCTTTGGCTTTCATAAATCCTGGAGATGTTGCCCTAGTTCCCGACCCAGGATATCCAGTATATAGTGTAGCAACAGAGTTTGCGGGTGGAACACCATATGTGATGCCTTTGCTTGAGTCGAATGGATTTATGCCAGATTTAGATATTATTCCTGAAGATATATTAAATAAAGCAAAAATAATGTTTCTGAATTATCCAAACAATCCTACTTCTGCTTTTGCAACAGATGAATTTTTTGAAAAAGCAATTGAATTTGGATTAAAAAATAATATTTTAATATGTCACGATGCTGCATATACAGAGGTATATTTCGATAAAAAACCCAAAAGTTTTCTAGAATATGACGGAGCTATTGATGTTGGCATTGAGTTTCATAGTCTCTCAAAGACTTTTAGCATGACAGGTTGGAGGTTAGGTCATGTTGCTGGGAATGAAAGTGCTGTTGCTGCAATAGGGAAGATTAAAACAAATATTGATTCGGGCGCTTTTCAAGCAGTCCAAGAAGCTGGAATTGAAGCACTTAGAAATTATGAATATGAGCTTCAAGATAGAATTAATGTTTATAAAAAAAGATCAGAACTTTTATCCCAAGGACTTAAATCAATCGGAATTGAGGTATATGAACCTAAGGGAACATTTTATGTTTGGTTTAAAAATCCAAATGGAACTTTATCAAAGGATTTTGCAAATAGCCTGTTAGAAGATGCTGGAATAGTTATGACTCCTGGAACAGGCTTTGGTGAATATGGTGAAGGCTACACAAGGGCTTCGGTTACATTAAATGATAAAAGGCTAGAAGAAGCCGTTGAAAGAATAAAAAAAATAACTATTTAACTATTAAATTAATCAGCCTTTTACTTATATATATTTTTTTTATGATTTCCTTATTTATGAAGAACTTACTAAATTCATTTAGCTCTATTATTCTGGAGGTTAACTCATCTTCATTCTCCTCTTCATAGAGCAAAGGTATGGACCCACGAGTTTTACCATTCACTTGAATACCTATAATAATTTGATCTTTTTGAATTATTTCGCTACTATACTCCGGCCATTCTAGATTAATATCTTTTTCTTTTAATTCGCTTAATTGCCATAGTTCATTTGCGATATGAGGAATAAACGGATTTGCAAGTTGAAGAAATTGATATATAAAAAAACCAAAAAGCTTGTCATTGTTGTTCTTTTCTATAAATTTGTAAGCTGAGTTTAAAAGTTCCATTAAAGCAGCAATACATGTATTGAACTGCAGGTTTTCCACATCTTTTGTTATTTTTTCTGTAGTTTTATGAATTTTTATTAAAAAATTTCTTTCATCTATAGATAGGCTATCAAAGTCTTGATTAAAAGAATCCTGAATTTTACTGATATTTTCATAGGTTATCTTCCATATTCTTTTCAAGAACCTGCTAGCACCCTCAATACCTGACTCATTCCATTCTAAATCTTTTTCAACAGGTGCAGAAAATAGAATAAAAACCCTTACAGAGTCCGCTCCGTATTTTTTAATTATATCTTCTGGATCAACCGTGTTACCTAAGGATTTTGACATTTTGGCACCATCTTTTAGGACCATTCCCTGGGTTACCAATTTTTTAAAAGGCTCACTTATTTCCGTCTTCCCTAACCTTTTTAATGCATGCATAAAAAATCTGGAATAAAGTAGATGAAGAATTGCATGTTCTACTCCTCCAATATATAGGTCGACAGGCATCCACTTCCTAAATTGTTGATCAATCATATTATCAGATTTTGGTGAACAAAATCTTGCAAAGTACCATGAAGATTCAAAAAAAGTATCAAAAGTGTCAGTTTCTCTAATTAGACTTTCATTATTTTTTTTGTTTTCTGCATGTTTCCAAGTTGGATGTTTTTCTAAAGGATTTCCAACTTGATTAAAATCTACTTCATCGGGAAGTTCTATGGGAAGATCTTTATAATCAACGGGGATAACGGTTTCATTTGATGAATATAAGATTGGAATTGGTGCTCCCCAATATCTTTGCCTTGAGATACCCCAATCTCTTAATTTATATTTTATTGAATAGTCAGCCTGATTTTTATTTTTTAAATTATCTATAACTGTTTTTTTAGCAGCTTCTATTTCTAAGCCATCTAAAAAATCTGAGTTAATAATTTTTCCCATACCTGTATATGCTTCTAATAAATCTTCATTTTTATTTTTGCTTACAACTTGTTTTATTTCTAAATTATATTTTTTAGCAAATTCAAAATCTCTTTGGTCATGAGCTGGACACCCGAATATAGCACCCGTACCATAATTTAACAAAATAAAATTAGCTATGTATACGGGGATTTCTTTTTCAGTAAATGGGTGCTTAACCGTTAATCCAGTATCGATACCAATCTTTTCTGCTTTTTCTAATTCTATATTGGTTGTCCCAGTTTGTTTGCAAAGTTTAATAAATTCAGAAATTTCCTTATTATCGTTAGACAAATCTATGCTTATATTGTGGTCGGCTGATAACCCAATAAAAGATGCACCAAATATTGTATCTGGACGAGTTGTAAAAACTTCAATAAAATTTTCTGAATTATTAATTTGAAATTTGATGGTTGCCCCAATAGATTTTCCAATCCAATTTTCTTGCATTGATAGAACTTTTTTTGGCCAATTTTCTAGTTCATTAAGCCCATCTAATAAATCTTCAGCAAAGTCTGTTATTTTTAGAAACCATTGGGATAGTTTTTTTTGTTCAACAACAGCACCAGATCTCCAGCCTCTTCCTTCTATAACTTGCTCATTGGCAAGTACAGTTTTATCCACAGGATCCCAATTTACAAACGATTCTTTCTTATATGCCAACCCCTCTTTATAAAGCTCTAAAAAAAATTTTTGTTCGTGGACAAAGTAATCATTATCACATGTTTTGATTTCTCTGCTCCAATCATAAGAAAGCCCCATCCGCATCAATTGCTTTTTCATACTCTCAATATTTTTATAAGTCCATTCTCTGGGATGAATTTTATTTTTTATAGCTGCATTTTCTGCAGGCATTCCAAAAGCATCCCAACCCATAGGGTGAAGGACATTGAAACCGCGAGATCTCTTGTATCTTGCAGAAACATCACCAATAGTGTAATTTCTGACGTGACCCATATGAATTTTTCCTGATGGATAAGGGAACATTTCAAGAATGTAGTATTTTGGTTTTTTACTATTCTCATCTAGGCAAAAAAGAGAACTCTGCTCCCAATTTTTTTGCCATTTTTCTTCAATATCTATAAAATTATATTCCATATCTTTTTTTGCCAAAAACAATTTATAGTTTAGTTTTATATATATACCATGAATCTTCAAGATAAAAATTTAGTAAAGCAAAAGCTGATGAATCAAACCCGATTATTAAAATCCTTAGGGGTGCATGGTCTTTTGATTTCTGATAAAAAAATGCTTGAGTTGCATAATATAGTAGATCACTCTAATGATAAAAATAACAATGCCTCTAATGTTAAAGTGCTTTTTATTGGTAGTAATTTAAATAACAAGAGTTCAGAGGAAGGAAAATTATTTGGCAATATTATTACAAAAGGTATGAATCTTAAGCATGAAAATGTTTCGATAATCGATACCGACCCTTTCTTTAAAGAGAGTTCCCCAATCACCAATCGTGAAGAATTAGTAAGTCTTATTCAAAAAGAAGTCGATTTCATCCTACCTCTCGTAATAGTAAGCTTAGGGGAAAAAAATTCTCAATTAATTTTGAATACAGATAAACCATTAGATGAATTAAGAAATAAATTTTATAATTTCAATGGTTTCAATTTACTTTGTACTTTGGACCTAGATTTATTAATAAAAGATAGCTCTAAGAAGAAATTGATTTGGGAAGATATAAAAAAGGTAAACAGAGAGATTGATGATGAAAAATAAATTAGCTAAAGAAAACAGCCCCTACCTGCTTCAACATTCCACCAATCCCGTTGACTGGTATCCCTGGTCTGAAGAAGCTTTTCAAGTAGCAAAGGACAAAGACTTTCCGATATTTCTATCAATTGGTTATTCAACATGCCATTGGTGTCATGTTATGGAGAAAGAGTCTTTTGAAAGTGAAGAAGTTGCAAAAATTCTCAATAAAGATTTCATTTCAATTAAGGTCGATAGGGAACAAAGACCTGATCTTGACAGTATTTATATGGCTGTTTGTCAAATGATGACAAAACGTGGAGGATGGCCATTAACAGTAATCCTAACACCAGATAAAATACCTTTTTTTGCAGGTACTTATTTTCCAAAAAATTCAACTAAGGGATCGGTTGGGCTTTGCGATTTTCTTCCTAAAGTTAAAGAGGTTTGGGTTGATAAAAGAGATGATGTTTTAACTTCATGTGAATCAATTTATAGTTCATTAAAAGAAGTTTCAAACCCCAATGTTCCAGACAGTTTCATTGAAAAAAAGGATCTAAAAGAAATATTTGAAAGCATTAAAGATTTTTATGATGAAAAGTACGGGGGGTTTGGAGAAGCTCCAAAGTTTCCAAGTCCACAAAATATGATTTTTTTATCAAAATTTTATTCTTTGTTTAATAATAATGATGCAAAGAGGATGGTAGAGCAAACGCTGGAAAATATGAGGCTGGGTGGCATTTTTGATCATATAGGATTTGGTTTTCATAGATACTCTACAGATGTTAAATGGGTGGTCCCTCATTTTGAAAAAATGCTTTACGATCAAGCTATGATTATGGAATCATTGGCAGAGGCCTACAGATTATCTAAAAAAAATGTTTTTGAAGAAACTACTAATGAAATATTCTTATATACTGAAGAGATTTTAAAGTCTCCTGAGGGGGGATTCTTTTCAGCTGAGGATGCAGATAGTGAAGGAGAAGAGGGTGCTTTCTATACATGGGGACTTGATGAGATTCAAAAAATTCTAACTAAAGATGAGTCAGCTTTTTTTGAGCATTTGTACAGCATTGATTCTGAGGGGAATTTCAATGAAGAGGTTACCAAAAAGAAAAATGGAAAAAATATAATTTATCTTAAAGATGATTTAGAATCTTTTTCATCTATTTTTTCCATAGATCATGATTCAATTTTAGAAGAGTCTAATAGAATTAAGGCTAAGCTGAAAATTTCCAGAGACAAAAGGATTAGACCAAGTTTAGATGATAAGATTTTAACCGACTGGAATAGTTTGATGATTTCATCTCTATGTAAATCATCAATTATTTTTAATCGCCAAGATTATTTAGATTCTGCTATTTCTAGTTTTAATTTCTTAAAAGGAGCGATGGTTAAAGATGATTTTTCTTTATATCATTGTTATAGAAATGGGGATGCATCTATAAATGGATTAATTGATGACTATGCTTTTCTGCTAAAAGCAAGCATAGACTTATATGAAGCAACTTTGGATTCAGACTATTTAAAATTCGGAAAGAATGTTTGCCACAAGATGATTAACCTTTTTTGGGACAACACTAAGGGTTCTTTTTATGCAACACCTATAGGGTCGGTTGATGTTATAGTAAGGCAAAAAAATCTTTTAGATGGTGCTATTCCATCAGGAAACTCTGTTGCTTTATATGGGATGGTGAACATTGGCCAATATTTTAATGATAGTTCAATATTAGATAAATCTAATAAACTTTCACTTCAGCTGGGTGAAATGGCAAAAAAATTTCCAATAAACTTAGCACAATTTTTAGCAAATCATTTAATTCTTTTAGAAGAGAATGTTCAAATAGTTATTATGAATCCCAATAAAGAACTAAATTATGAAAATGAGGTGATAAATTATCTAAGAGAAATGACTTATGTTAATAAGTCAATTTATTACTTATCTTCTAATAATGATATCATTAAATATAAAAATATATTAGGTGACTCGGCAACCTTTTTGCCTGAACTTTCAGATGAATTTCAAATTTATATTTGCAAGGATAAAACTTGCCAACTCCCAGTTTCAACATTATCTGAGATTAAAGATATAATGAAATAGGTTCAAATTTCTCGTGGAATTAAAGCTTCATTTTTTTTAATATAAACCATTAGGATATTAATTGCGGCTGGTGTGATTCCTGAAATTCTAGATGCTTGCCCAATAGTTTCAGGCTGAATCCTAGATAATTTTTGTTTTAGTTCATTTGAAAGACCGGGAATAAGATTTATATCTAAACTAGATGGGATTCTGACATCTTGAAGTTTAGCAGCCTGCTGAATATCAGCGTTTTGTCTGGCTATATATCCCTCATATTTAATTTCATTCTCAACTAGGGATTGCATAATTTTATTTTCAAATTTATTTAAGCCGCTATCCAGTTCCATTAAATTATCATAAAAGACTTCTGGTCTTCTTAAGATTTCTTTATATGATGTTGGTTTTTTAAGTGGAGAAGTTCCAATTTTACTTAAAAAGGAATTATTTTTTTTGTTAGGAACAATTCTTGAATCATTTAATTCGGTCATTATATCATTAAAAGAATTTTGTTTTGCTTTGAAAATATCAAATCTTTTTTGTTTAATTAATCCAATTTCATAACCTATAGGTGTCAATCTAAAATCAGCATTATCATCCCTTAGAAGGAGTCTATGTTCTGCTCTTGATGTAAACATCCTATAGGGTTCATCAACACCTAATGTTACTAAGTCGTCGATTAATATTCCTATATAAGATTCTGACCTTTTTAAAATTATAGAATCCTTTTCTTTAGATTTAAGGGCACTGTTAATTCCAGCAATAAGACCTTGTGCAGCGGCCTCTTCGTAACCAGTTGTTCCGTTTATCTGACCTGCCATGAATAAATTTTTAATTTTTTTTGATTCTAAGGTAGCTTTAAGGTCTCTAGGATCACAGTAGTCATATTCAACCGCATACCCAGGTCTTACAATGTCAGCATTTTCTAGACCCTTGATGCTATTAATAATTTCTATTTGAACTTCTATAGGAAGACTTGTGGAGATACCGTTAGGATAAATTTCCCTAGTATTCAGCCCTTCGGGCTCCAGAAATACTTGATGTCTATCTTTGTCAGCAAATTTAACTATTTTATCTTCAATAGAGGGACAGTATCTTGGGCCGACTCCTTCAATTTCCCCGGAATACATTGGGGATTTATGAAGATTATTGTTTATTATCTTATGAGTTTGCTCGTTTGTATATGTTATATGGCAAGGCAATTGGGGGTTCTTTACACTTGTACTTTCGAACGAAAAAAGCAGTGGGTATTTATCCCCAGGTTGTTCTGTTGTTTTTTCCCAGTCAATTGTTTTACCATCCAGTCTAGGAGGCGTCCCTGTTTTAAGTCTACCTAAATTAAGCCCAAGTTCTTTAAATGAATTTGAAATTTCTTTTGTAGGTGCTTCACCTGATCGACCCGCACTGGTCTTTTTATCTCCTACATGTATGAGACCATTAGGGAATGTCCCTGGAGTGATAACAAGACATTTACAAGTAAACTTTTCGCCATATGATGTTTCTGCACCGACTATCTGGGAATTTTTTTCAATCAAGGAGTGGATAAGTCTTTGTTTTACCAACAAGTTTTCTTGATTTTCTATAGTCTTTTTCATATAAATTCTGTATAAATTCCTATCTGCTTGAACTCTAGTTGCTTGAACTGCTGGGCCTTTTTTTGTGTTTAATCTCCTATATTGTATGGAAGAATAGTCAGCAGCTTTTCCCATCTCTCCACCAAGTGCATCTATTTCACGAACTAAATGTCCCTTGCCGACACCACCTATAGATGGGTTGCATGACATAACCCCAATAGTATCAAGATTTGCAGTTAAAAGTAATGTTTTAGCCCCAAGTCTGGAAGCCGACAAAGCTGCTTCACAACCTGCATGTCCTCCACCAATAACAATCACATCAAACTTATTATTCATGACTGTAAGACTATATGATAATTATAAAAATAAAAGAATTTTTAAAAGTCTATAAAATATTTGATAATAATAATATGAGAAAAACAATTGTTGGAATAACTTGCGATATAAAAGGTAAATTTTATGAATCAGAAATCTTATATTCTAAAAAAGTAATTAGCGCTGGTGGAATTCCTTTTTATCTTCCAATGACTACTGAGAAAAAAAATATTTCTAAAATAGTCTCAGCTGTCGATTCAATATTGATTACTGGAAGTAGAGACATAGACCCATTATTTTACGGTGAAAAAAAAACCAAGCATATAAATCCATTAGATAAGAATAGAACCATTAGTGAACTTTTATATATTATGTCTGGAATTAAATTAAAGAAAAAAATTTTAGGTATTTGTGGAGGAATGCAGCTTATTAACGTTGCCTTAGGCGGGAACCTGCACCAAGATATTAATTCATGTCTACCATCTGCCATTGAACATAGGAACGGGGTAAAACATAAAATTTCCATTTCAAATGATTCATTATTATCTAAATTATTTAATGCTTCCAAGTCTAATGTTAATAGCTACCATCATCAATCAATTAATGTTTTGGCTAAATCTTTAAAGGTTTCAGCTATAACAAGTGATGGTATTATTGAAGCTTTTGAAGATAAAAAGAGAAAAGTGATAGGCGTTCAATGGCACCCTGAACTTTCAAGGAAGAAACAAGATTTAGAATTTTTTTATTGGTTAACAAACCAAAACAAATATTGATTCTTTTGGTTAAGCTATAAAAGTGAAGAACATTAATATTAAAGGAATAAGACAAAATAATCTTAAAAATATAGATGTTAAAATTCCACGTGGGTCTATCACTGTATTGACCGGAGTAAGTGGATCTGGAAAATCTACTTTAGCTTTTGACACTATATTTGCAGAAGGTCAAAGAAAATATTTAGAATCATTATCTAATTATGCTCGACAATTTATTGATAAATTTGAAAAACCAGATTTAGATTCTATTTCGGGCTTATCTCCTACGATTTCAGTTGATCAAAAAACATTTATGCGAAATCCGAGATCAACAGTTGCAACTATAACGGAAGTTTATGACTTCCTTAGGTTGCTTTTTGCAAGGGTCGGTGAGATAAGATGCTGTGGAACATCAATAGATTCAGCACCAATTGATTCAATACTAAGCTTCATTAATAAAGAGTTTAAAGATAAAAATTTACAAATTTATTATCCCATAGCGTTAGGTAAAAAAGGGGAGTTTAAAAAAGAAATATCTGATGCTAGTAAGCTATTTTCAAAAATTAGAATCGATGGAAAAATTATCTCTTTAAATAAAGAAATTAATTTAGAAAAACAAAAAAAACATACAATAGAGGTCTATGTCGATAGTCTTAAAGTAGAGAAGAAGAATATTAATAGGATATCAGAGTCCATAGATACCTCTCTTACTTATGGGCTTGGTGTAGTGATTTTAGAATCGGCTAAGATTAGAAAAATTTTTAACAAAAATTTATCTTGTACTAAGTGCGATAAAACTTTTCCTGAAATTTCCCCAAGGTTTTTTTCATTTAACAGCCCATTTGGGCAATGTAAAGAATGTGAAGGTATGGGATATTTTACAAAGTTTGATTCAGAGTTGATTATCCCTGATAAATCAAAATCTATAAAAGAAGGAGCCTTGGCCCCTTTTAAGAATTCAACTTTTTATAAAAAGATTATTAATAATTTTTTAAAATCTAGTTCTATTAAGAACGATGTCCCCTTTGAGGAACTAACATTAAAGAATCAAAATAAGATTCTCTTCGGTGATTCTGTTTCATTTGAAGGAGTAATAGATATTCTTGAAAAATGGTACGAATCTTCTAGAACAGATGAGATTAAAGAGAATCTTTCAAAATATAGAACAATGGAGCGTTGCAGCTCTTGTGGTGGTCAGAGGCTTAGAGAAGAGGCGCTCGGTGTACTCATAGGTGGCCATAATATCTCTGAAATATGTAATTTTACCGTGGAGGAATGTAAAAAATTTTTCTTATCCATATCTTTTAAAGGTACATCAGAATTAATATGGAAAAAAATTAAAGATGAAATTTTATCAAGACTAGAATTTTTATCTAGTGTTAGCTTAGGATATTTAAGCTTAGATAGGACGGCTCCTACTTTGTCGGGAGGGGAGGCGCAAAGAATAAGATTAGCCTCACAGCTAGGAGCCAATTTAACGGGAGTAACTTATGTTTTAGATGAGCCTACAATTGGCTTACATCCTCGGGACAATAGAATGTTGCTACAGTCTCTTAAACTATTAAAGGATAGAGGAAATACTGTAGTGGTAGTTGAGCATGATGAAGAAACAATTAAATGTGCAGATTTCATTATTGATATAGGTCCTGGCGCTGGCACTAATGGTGGAACTGTTGTTGCAACTGGATCCCCAGATAGCATTGCTAAAAATAAATCTTCTTTGACCGGTCTTTACTTGTCAAAAAAGAAGAAAATAAATGTTGTTGAATGTGAAGCTCCTATTCAAAATTATTTATCTATTAGTGGTGCCAAATTGAACAATTTAAAAAATATCAATGTTAAATTACCAGTCGGAAAGATTACCAGTGTTACAGGTGTCTCAGGATCAGGAAAAAGTTCTTTGGTTGTTCACACAATATATGAGTCTTTATCATCGTTAATTAATTTAAAAAACAAGTCCTTGCCGAATCATATTGATAACATTGATGGACACCAGCATTTTGATAAAATTATTAATATTAACCAATCACCAATTGGTAGAACTCCAAGATCTAATCCTTCTACATATACAGGAATTTTTAGTACTATAAGAGAGATTTTTGCTTCATTACCAGAATCAAGAATGAAAGGCTTCTCTCCTGGTAGGTTTTCTTTTAATGTAAAAGAAGGAAGCTGTTTTGAATGCTCAGGGGCAGGAAACATCAAAATCGAGATGAGTTTCCTTCCTGATGTTAATGTTCAATGTGAATCATGTGAAGGAAAAAGATTTGATTTAGAAACTTTAAGTATTTTATATAGGGGTAAAAACATCACTGATGTTTTAAATATGACTTTTAGTGAAGCCTCAAACTTTTTTTCAGGATTTCCAATTTTACAAAATAAAATCGATCTAATTAATTCTGTTGGTTTGAGTTATTTAAAATTAGGCCAAGATGCAACTACTTTGTCAGGAGGTGAGGCTCAAAGAATAAAGTTATCTAAAGAATTGATTAAGAAAAATACAGGGAAAACTTTATATATATTAGACGAGCCCACTATTGGGTTGCATTATGAGGATATAGATAAACTTCTGGGAGTCATTTATAAGTTAAGAGAATCAGGGAGCACAGTCGTAATAATTGAACATAATTTGGAAATAATTAATGCCTCAGATTATATTATTGATTTAGGGCCTGATGGTGGAAGTGCTGGCGGATTTTTAACATTCCAAGGTTTAAAAAAAGACTTTGTGTTATCTAAGAATTCTCAAACATCAAAATTTCTTAATACTCATATAAATGACTTAAAAGGGTGAAGTAAATTTTGCAATTACTAAAGAAAAAATAATTAATATTCCTAGAACTTTTATCATTACATAAGCATGTGCATGATCGGCACCCTTTTCAGCATTAGGAACTCGTTCAGGATATGAAAGAACCACATGTGTCTCTTCAGAAATTTCTTCTTCCGTAGTGGCCTCTTCAGTTTTGACTTCCTCTTCAACTGGAGAATTCTCTTTTATTTCTTCTTTATCTTCGCTCATCAATAAATAATAACCTAATGAATTCAATTTCAAAATAAATATATTCTTGCTTTTTATTTTATTTCAATGATATAATCTAAAGGTCGTCATTTAACTCTAATTGCAGCGACTCAAAATAATTGCTAAATAGAGTAAGGGCGTTGTTCAATGTCCTTTCTCTTTGAGTTACAAATATATTTTTGGAGTTTGTTATGGTTAAAATAATAAGTGTATTGCATGCTTGCCTTGCTGACATTTGCTGTTGCAACTTTACAAATTCGTGTTGTTGTAACTACAAATAGTACTAGTTATAAATTTAAAATTTAATTTTTTTCTAGTCTTTTTTAAAAGCTAGATGGAGGAGTAAGATGGCAGAATATAAAAACCCAGAATTATTGGTTTCAACTGATTGGGTTCTTGAAAATAAAGATAAATCAGGAATTAAAATTGTTGAGTCTAATGAGGATATCCTTTTGTATGATATTGGTCATATTGAAGGCGCAATAAAATTAGATTGGGAGACAGAGCTCCAAGACAATCTAATTAGAGACTATATTGATAAGGAAAATTTTGAGAAACTTATGTCATCAAAAGGAATTTCACCTGATGATACTGTTGTTTTTTATGGTGATAAAAGTAACTGGTGGGCTTGTTACGCTTTGTGGACATTTAAAATCTATGGCCATGCAAAATGTATAATTATGAACGGTGGTAGACAAAAGTGGATTGAAGAGAAAAAACCTTTAACTAAAGATGTACCTTCTCTTGAACCGACAGATTATAAAGTTTCAAAAGTAGATTTAGGAATTAGAGCGTTTAGGGAAGAAGTTAAAGAGCATAGTGCATCTTTGGGTGCATTGATTGATGTTCGATCACCGAAAGAATTTTCGGGCGAAATGCTTCACATGGAGGCATATCCTCAGGAGGGAGCTTTAAGAGGTGGTCATATACCTAATGCTAAGAGTGTTCCTTGGGCTACAGCCGCAAATGAGGACGGAACATTTAAATCCGCAGATGAACTAATTGAAATTTATCAAAATGGAGCAGGATTGAAACCTGATGATGATGTTATAGCTTATTGTAGAATAGGTGAAAGATCTTCGCATACATGGTTTGTGCTTACTTATTTGCTTGGATACAATAGTGTTAAAAACTATGATGGTTCATGGACAGAATGGGGAAATCTTGTTCAAGCACCTATTGAAAAATAAAGAGGCTGGATTTGACAAAAGATAAACAGGAATTGATGGATTTTATTCTTGATCATTATGAGAACCCGAGAAATTCGGGTTCTCTAAGCGATGAGAAAGAAACACATTCATGTGATATTTTACAAAATGGTGGGAACCCTGGCTGTGGAGATATTGTTACCATTTGTTTAAAAATTGAAGATGACATAATTACTGATTTTAAATTTGAAGGAGAAGGGTGCATAGTAAGTCAAGCTGGAACATCAATTATTTCAGAGGTTGTCTTGGGAAAGTCTACTAAGGAAATAATGAATATGGGGCCAGAGATTATTACTGATATTATTGGTGAAGAGCTAGCACTTTCAAGGCCAAAATGCTCCACTTTGGGGATTTCAACAGTTAAATTAGCGATAAAAGAACTAGAAAAAATTGAAACTAAGAAGCAAGCTTCAAGCTAAATACTTTTTTAATTTTTAAAAATAACTTATAATAATTACTGAATATGGAGAGGTAGTTTTATGACAAAAAAAAATGGAAAATCAAATGGCAAGGTAAATTATGAGGCTGCACTTAAATATCCTTTATTTGAAGCAATCTTTAATAGAAGGTCTAGAAGATTTGGACTAGGAATGGAATTGCCCTCAGATAGCACATTAGGCTATAAGTCTGAAATCGATCCGGTCCCTTTAACTGAGTTCCAAGAAGCAATGTTGGTATGGGCTGGAACAGGACTAACAGGATTATGTTTAGCTGATTTACCACCTGAAAATGGGATTGATTTACTCTGTCAATGGACTGGTAGAACCTGGCCTTCTGCATGTAATAATCATGGAACAGAATTATTTTTTACTAACGATAGTGGATTGTATTATGTAGATGTCAAACATATGCTCCCTAAAGATAAGGAGCTAGACGTATTTTTTAGGATGAATGTAAATGATAAAATCGAAAGATTGTTAGAGCTATATCGAGAAGGTTTAGTTAAGTTAGAAGATGGTAGAGCAAATCTGCCAGATAAGATGCCAGGCCTCTTTGACTTTAATCAATGGAATACAAATAAGCCTGGAACTACAACTTTTATACCAGTAACAGATATTACGGAAGAATATCTTAATCTATTAACACTTTATTGTAGCAGTACATATGCATTCAATATTTGGGATGAAAAAAATAATTGCTCTTGTGGACAGGACAAGTGGATAGCTGAAGGGAGAATTAAAGAAGAAGTTAAAATGTCTTTATATGACCTTGAAGTTAGAATATTAACCGGTCTCAATGTCGAACAAGCATTTATCTGTCAAAATATGTCCTTAGCGCTACAAGCACTAGGTCTTGGTGGCTGGACATTTACAGGCCTTATTCCTAGGTTTACCCTAGGATCAAACCCTGAGCTTTTTAAGGGTCTTGGATTCAGGTTTGAGCAGCCAAAATCTGGCCCTACAAGACCTGTAGGCAAGGACGGAATTTTTGAAGGATATTGCCCTCCTTATTATAAAACAATGTCCGATGCATTCGATAAAATGGATGAACATAAATGGGCTGCTTGGGACAGCAAAAAACCTTTTCCATATGAAGAGCCTGATAAGCACTTAGTTCAAGCTCCAAGACCTACAGATACAACAAATGAAATTGTTAAGTCCGTAGCAGATTATATTTATAATACTTATGGCTCATTTCCTGCATTTGTTGATCCAATGTATATGAGATTAGTTTTTCAAGCGCAGAATCTTGATCTAGATTTTTATGACAAATATTATCCACCTGGATCTTATACAGATCAACATGTAAATACATTTAAGTATTTTCATCCAGATAAAGAAAACCCATATAAACAAAAACCAGAAAAAAAGCATCCCTGGGATAAATAGTTTATTTTTTGAGGGCGTCCCAAGTATCCTTGGTGACTCCCTCATCTCTTAATTTAACTTTTTGAACTCTATTTGTAGGAGTTTTTGGCAATGAGTCACGGAATCTTACAAATCTTGGAATCATAAACTTAGGCATAATTGGTTGTAAAAATTCAATTAAATCCTTGGGGTCAAGAGTCATATTTTCTTTTAACACAATAACAATCATTAATTCATCTTCAGAGTGTCGACCTTGTTCATCAAGTTTAACGGCTATCGCAGCAGATTCTTCAATACTAGGATGGGTAGATATCAAGTTCTCTACCTCAAATGAGCTTATATTTTCCCCTCTTCTTCTAATATAGTCTTTTACCCGGTCCATAAAAAATATATATCCATCTTCATCCATTCGACATAAGTCACCAGTATGGAACCATAGGTTACGAAAGTCCGAAACAGTTTTTTCTGGCATTTTATAGTAGTAGTGCAAGCATATATTTGGAATTCTTGGTCTAAGTACAAGTTCTCCAGGAGTATTTCTTGGTAACTCTTCATCAGTATCTGGATTTACAATTTTTATTTCATATCCAGGGGATTCTTTTCCACAAGACCCTACTCTAAAAGGTTCATTGGGTCTAGTAAAAGTACATTGTCCTACTTCTGTTAAACCGTAACCTTCGGTAAAAAGAATATTAAATCTTTCCATAAATTCTTCAATAATGTCATGTGGTGCAGGGCTACCTAAAACAAGCTTTACTTTGTGCTGCTTTTCTTCGGGGACAACAGGGGCATTCCACATAAAGTATGACATTACGCCTACTAAATTAAATTTGGTTACTTCAAAGTCTTTCATCCATTTCCAAAATTTACTAGCAGAGTACTTCTCTTCTACAATAACTTTGCATCCACTTATCATTGCTGGGTACACACCCATCACCATTGCATTTGAATGAAAAAGTGGAAGGCATGTAAAAACGGTATCGTCAGATGTAAGATCCATAATTGAAGAATAATTTTGGGCTGATGAATAATCGGCTGCACAAGGCCTAACAACTCCTTTCGATTTTCCAGTTGTTCCTGACGTATACATCAGTCTTGCGTGGTCCATATGGGTGATTTCTACCTCTGGTTCTTGATTAGAACCTTTTGAGACAAAATCATTCCACGAGATAAGCTGAGTTTTAGAATATCCATTTGATTCAAAGGAATCTTTATTATTTCTGGTCCATACAATTACTTTCTCTATGTTAGGAATTCTATCTTGTATGTTTGCCAATCGTTCAAGATATTCTTCAGCAATAATTATAATTTTTGAATCTGAGCTTTCGATTATGTATTGTAGAAAGTCCATAACATAAGCAGTGTTTATCGGAACCATTACTGATCCATTTTTTAAAATACCAAACCAAGCTAAGCAAATTTCTAATGAATTGGGCATGTAGACAGAAACCTTATCTGTTTTACGTATCCCTAACTTGTTTAAAGAATTTGCAATTTGATTAGCGAGTTTATTAACTTCAGAAAAGGTTAAGGCTTTATCATAGCTGAATTGTAAAAAATCTTTATTTGGGATTAAAGATGCTTGATCTTTTAAAACTTTCGGTAGCACCCAATTTTTTTGATCACTTTTAGTATTCCAATTATAGTCAAATTTTTTATTCCATTTGTACTTTAAAGGATGATCTAAGTCTTTAATAGGAAATTTTTTGGCCATTATTCAAAAGCCTTCCTTGTTGGAATTGCTACAATCATTTCCATTGTCAAAACCCTTATTTTATTATCTTCAATTTTGGAAACTCCTTTAAAACCTGCTTTTTCATATGCACTTAATCCTGCATCTGTGACAATTTTATCACCACAAAGCTCTATAGTTAAAATTCCAAAATCATCTCGTGTCTCTATTAGGTCTTTATTTAAAACTTTAAATGAACCAACAATTTTTTCATCATCCTCATTGCTAGAAGCAAACATTGTTTGAACAATATCACTTGGGTAAGTTGGAGCATCATGTGAACCAGAGTTCATACCTAAAAAATATGCATAAGGAATATGGGAGCTAACCTCACCTTCGACAGTAGATTTAACCGCACCACCATATCCTATAAAGTTGGATCCAGGTGTATGATGAACACTGGCATCATTAAGCGTAGAAATCTGGAGCCAACTGAAATCGACCAGACTTATAGATTTGGAAAAGGTTCCTTCATAAGTTTCATCAATTCCAAAGTCCTCATAAGCTTTTACATTTTCGTCATTAAATTTTTTTGGTAGATTTTGAAATTTTAATGGCATCATAGCTTCCGTTAACCCGATTCTCTCAGGTTGATCTTGTATTGTTGATTGAGTATTTAGAGTTTTACCTTTAGAAGCTCTGACCAAGACTTGTCTTACGTATTCAAGCACTACCTTGCTGTCTTGATTTGTAATAGTGGTTTTCACTTGAACAGAACCATTAGATGCACCATCTTTTTTTACCTCCACACCTAAAACTTCTGAAGTAGCAAATAAGATATCACCTTCATATGCAGGAACCCCATACCTAAGATTTTTATATGAAAGGTTTGCAATAGCATTAAATGATATATCATGAACACTTAAACCAAACCCCACATTAAAAAGGTATCCTTGACTTACTAAAGATGGGGATTCAATACCAAAGTTTTGCTTTTTAATTTGTATATTCGGATCAACATAACCAAGACTTCCAGCTAACTTTGAATCAGCTCCCAGTGAGTAGTTTTTATTAAATTTTTTGATATACTCTCTATTTCTAAAAGGAGTTACTTGAATAGCTCCATGATACAAAACTTCTCCTTGCACAAATTCTTCTATATGTTTAGACGAGACTAGATTCATTTTTAAACCTCCAAAATTAACTAGGTAAGGTTACAATTATTGAAATTTTTATCAACGCTCTTTATAAGCTAAATAAGATACTAAGATACCAATTTCATAAAATACGATTAATGGGATAAGCATAAAAAGCATTGAAAAAACATCAGTTGTGGGTGTTAGAATGGCAGATATTATTGTTGATATTAATATAGAGTATTTTCTTTTTGATGCTAAAAAATGACTAGAGGTGACCCCAAACTTGGAAAGAATATATATTATCAGTGGGTATTCAAATATAATACCAAAACTTAGAATCAATGATGATAAAAAACCAAGAGTATCACTGACATTAGGCAGTGCAGTAATTGAGTCTGAAGAATATTCATTTATGAGAACGTTGAATGTTATAGGGGCTACATATTTATAGCAACAGAAGGCTCCTGTAAAAAAAAGCATTGTCCCAACTATAATTATGATGGCAGATACTTTCTTCTCATTTTCGTATAACCCTGGTTTGATAAATGTCCATATTTCGTAAATTATCAAGGGGAAAGTTAAAATAAAGCTAGCAAGAAAAGAAATTCTTATATTTGATGAAAGCCCTTCTACCGGTTTGGTAAATATTATTTTCGAGTCTGGGGGCAAAGCACCTGATATAGGCATTAGTGCTATTTCCATAATAATATCTCTAAAATAAAAACAAGGAATAAATAAAAAAATCAATAATAAAATTACTTTTATTAGACTTTTTCTTAGAATACCAAAGTGTTCTAAAAAAGTCATTTTACTTTCTACGCTCATTCTTAAATTTTATACTTAGCTATTTCTTTTTACAATTAATCGTTTTGATTGACATTACTTGATTGCTAAAATATATTTTTCTCTTGTAACCTCGGAGGAAGATATTGAAGATATTGATTACTGACGGTCTCTCAAAAGAAGGTCTATCATTATTTGAGAACCATAAGAATATAGATTTGGACGTAAGAAAGAAAATCGATAGGGATGAACTGAAAGATATAATTAATAATTATGAAGCAGTTATTATTCGAAGTGCAACAACAATTGATGAAGAAATTATAAATCTTTTGGGAGAGGACTTTAAATTAATTGGTAGAGCTGGTATTGGTGTAGATAATGTAGATATTAAGGCAGCATCTAAAAAGGGTATTATTGTCATGAATACTCCCTCTGCAAACGCTATTACAACAGCAGAGCACACAATTGCTCTATTGTTTTCATTAGCAAGAAAGACTCCCCAGGCTCATAACTCAATGAAGTCTTTAAAGTGGGAGCGATCAAAATTCCAAGGAACAGAATTATATGGAAAAACATTAGGCTTGATTGGAATGGGAAATATAGGTCGCCTAGTTGCTGAAAGAGCTCTGGGTTTAAAAATGAAAGTTATTGCTCATGATCCCTATATATTGAAAGGAACAAACTTAAATATGCCAGTAGAGTTAGTTGATATGGACGAAGTTTTTAAAATGTCTGATGTTATTTCTGTTCACACTCCCTTAACATCTACTACTAAAAATCTTATTTCAAAGGGCTCAATAGAAATGATGAAAGATGGCGTCCTACTTATAAACTGCGCTAGAGGTGGAATTGTAAATGAAGAAGATGTTTCAGAAGCAATTAACTCCGGAAAGGTTGGCGGACTAGCAATTGATGTTTTTAATCCTGAGCCACCTGATTTTAAATCTCCTATTTTCAACTTAGATGAAAAAGTAGTACTAACCCCTCATTTAGGTGCATCTACTCAAGAAGCTCAAATGAAGATGGGGATTGCTATGGCAGAGCAAGTTATTGAATTTGCGAACAATGGAGTTGTATCGAATGCAGTTAATATGCCTTCTATGAGCAATGAGGTTTTAAACGAAATTAGCCCATATATAAATCTTTGCGAAAAATTGGGTAATTTTATGGGCCAAACATGTAAGTCAGGCGTTAAAGAAATTATTGTTGAGTATAGTGGTAATGTTGCAGAAACAAATGTAGCCCCTTTAACTATTACAGCACTCAAGGGATACTTATCGCCAATTATGAGTGCTCCCGTTACTTATGTAAACGCACCTTTAATTGCCGAGGAAAGAGGTATTAAACTTATTGAATCTAAAGTATCTAAGGATGGAGAATTTTCTAGTTTAGTTTCCGTAACTATAAAAACAGATAATGAAGAGTTATCAATATCTGGCTCTTTGTTTGGAATGAAAGAGGCAAGATTTACAAAATTAAATAATCATTCAATTGATTTAATTCCAGAAGGAAATATTTTGATGATACAAAACTATGATAAACCTGGGGTTGTTGGCCTATTAGGGGAAGCTCTAGGTAAAAAAGATATAAATATAGCTAGACTGTATTTAAGTCGGCAGGAAGATTCTCAAAAACAAGATTATGCCTTAGCTTTTATCTCTGTTGACTCTCCTGTATCTGAGGAAATCCTTGAGGATATTGCAAACTTATCAGAAGTTAAAAGCATAGACCAGGTAATTTTTGGATGATAAATATTTTTTCTTTACCATTAGGAATAAAAGAATATACAACTAAGGATGTAAGAAAGATTGATTTTATCTCATCAGTTGTATTAGAAGAATCAGAGCTTTGGGGATATAAAAAGATTATTACTCCAATTTTTGAAAAGATTAATTCATTAACATTAGGTTTAAAGGAGGAAACAATCAATAAAACCATCAAGTTTATTGATCCCATGAACGGTGACGTCTTAGGGTTGAGATCCGATGTTACTCCACAAATAGCCAGATATGTTTCTAATAATTATAAGAATGAAAAAATTCCCCTTAGGCTTACATATAATGAACGAGTAGTAAGGAGCGATTTTAAACAATCAGGTTCAAAAAGAGAGATTTTTCAAGTGGGGTGTGAGCTTATAGGATCAAGTTCTATAGATTCAGATTTAGAAATAATTTCTTTAGGAACATCTATTTTGAAGAAGTTAGGTTTTAATAATCAAGTTGTGACTCTTAATTCGTCTTTATTATTAAATTTTATTTTTGAAAACTTGAAACCAATAAAAGATGATATTAAAGAACTTTTTCACAAGAAGGATTATCAATCGATTCAAAATTTCACAAAAGATAAGAGATTAAATAAGAATGAAAAGGTCTTCATTAATAAATATTTAAAACCCTTGATCCAGAACAATAGCATTCTATCTAAACCTTTACCTACAAAAATAAAGGAAAGTATTCTTAGGATAAATGCTATTGCAAAAATTTTATCTAAAGGCAATCCTAAATTGGATTTGAGAGTTGATCTCTTAGATGTAAAGAATTTTGATTATTATTCTGGTATGACATTTGATATTGCAGTACCTGAAATTCCTGAGACTGTTTTATCGGGCGGAAGGTACGATGAACTGATAGGAAGGTATGGAAATAGCTTTCCTGCTGTAGGGCTTGGAATTAACATTTTACCTCTAATGAAAACAGTAAATGCAGATCAGCTGGGATCACCAGTAGTAATTGTTGAGTCAAACATTATTGATAATTTTTCATTATCTTTAGAGATTAAAGATTTTTTCACCTCCCAGGGATTTACTTCTATCTTATCAAACAGGGCTAATTCATATAGGGATAAATTTGATTTAAAAATTAAGATTTCAAAAAATAAGAGTCTTACATTGTATGACAATAAAAATATAAAAATTACTACTTTCAAGACATTCTCTGATTTGGAAAACGAGGACTTTTAATTTGATTAAAAAATCTAAAAATTCAATTTTTATTGGTGCCCAATGGGGAGATGAAGGAAAAGGCAGGATAGTTGATTTAGTATCCAAAGATTATGACATAGTCACTCGATTTCAGGGTGGCAGCAATGCTGGACATACAATTATAATTAAAAACAAAAAAATTGTTTTACATCATATACCTTCCGGGGTTCTGAGGAAAGGTAAGGTTTCTGTAATAGGTAATGGAACTGTAATAGATTTAGGTACTTTGATTACAGAAATTAAAGGACTAAGAAAAAGTGGGTTCAAGGTAACAGGAAAAAATCTTAAGATAAGTTCACTTGCACATATAATTGCACCCTATCATAAGTTAATTGACCAACAGAGAGAAGTTTTAAAAGGAAATCAAGCAATAGGAACTACTGGGCGGGGGATAGGGCCTGCATATGAGGATAAAGTATCTAGGCAGGGAATCAGAATTATAGATTTAGAGGACAAAGCTTTATTAGAAAAAAAAGTTAAACAAATCTTAAAAGAAAAAAATAAAATTATTTCTAAAATATTTAATAAAAAAGGTTTTAATTCAAATACCATTGTTACTGAATTAAGAAAGAATTATTTATATATTAAAGAATTTATAGAAGACACTGGTAAGTTCTTAAATAAAAGTATTGAAAAAGATAAAAAGATTTTATTCGAGGGTGCACAAGGGGTAATGCTTGACTTAGATTTTGGGACATATCCCTTTGTAACTTCCTCTTCGACAATTGCGTCAAACGCTTCTGCTGGCTCGGGAGTTGCTTTTTCAAAATTAGGGGAGGTAGTTGGTATATCAAAGGCTTATACAACTAGAGTAGGTCATGGCCCCTTTCCTACGGAAATGATTGATGATCAAGGCCTAACATTAAGGGAATTTGGAGTAGAATATGGAGCCACTACTGGTAGACCAAGAAGGTGTGGATGGCTTGATTTAGTAGCTCTTAAGCACGCAACTGTTGTCTCTGGTATTAATTCACTCGTTTTAACTAAGGTTGATATATTATCAATTTTTAAAAAAATCAAAGTTTGCACAGGGTACAAGTTAGATAATAAAAAACTTTCCTCTTACCCTCTAAAAATAGAGGACTTGTCAAAGATTGAGCCAATATATAAAGAATTTTCCTCATGGTCTATCGAGGATTTATCAAAAAATAAAATTCCTAAAAGTTTAAAATCTTTAATCAAATTTATTGAGTCCTTTCTTAGAGTTAAGGTTACTATGATTTCTATCGGTCCAGAAAGAGACGAAATTATTTATTTATAAGCTTCAATAATTTTTCTAACTAATGAATGGCGAACAACATCCATTTCATTGAAAGAGCAAAAAGAAATACCTTCTATATCTTTGAGAATTGATTGCGCATCAATCAGCCCAGATTTTATATTTTTATCCAAATCCACTTGTGTTACATCCCCTGTAACTATACATTTAGAGTTAAATCCAATTCTGGTTAGGAACATTTTCATCTGAGAAGATGTGGTGTTTTGTGCTTCATCCAAAATAATAAAAGCATCATTTAAAGTTCTACCACGCATAAATGCCAAAGGAGCTATTTCTATTATTTGTTTGTCGATTAGTCTAGAAACTGTATCAAAATCAAGCATATCATTTAAAGCATCAAATAAGGGTTTAAGGTATGGGTCAACCTTCTCATTCAAATCGCCAGGTAAAAAACCGAGTTTCTCTCCTGCTTCTACAGCGGGCCTTGTTAAAATTATTCTTTTTACTTTTTTTAAATTCAATGTTGCCACAGCAGCAGCGACTGCTAAATATGTTTTTCCAGTACCTGCAGGTCCAACCCCAAAAACAATATCATTTTTTCTAATTGCATCTATATAAAGTTTTTGATTAATGCTTTTTGGAGCTATTGTCTTACGGTCTGTTGTAACACAAACTGTATCTAAAAAAATATCTTCTAAGGTATGATTATTTTCAGTAATTATTTTGAGGCCAGCCTTGAAGTCGTTTTCTGTTGGAAAATATCCTTTAGAAATTATTTTATAAAAATTCTGAATCAGCTCCTTTGCTGTATTAACTTCTTTTGAGGTACCTGATAGAATTAGCTCATTACCCTTGGAATGTATTTTAATTTTTATAAGTTTCTCAATTATAACTATATTATTTTGATTGGTTCCGCTTAAAACTTTAAAGGAATTTATATCATCAAATATTAACTTTTCCTGAATTACAGAATTTAGAACAATACTCATAAGAATTTATAGAATAAATAGTAAACAGAAATTAATAAAAAACCAACAATAGAGTGTAGATGTATAATCTTTTCTTTTTTATTAGAAATAAAATATATAAAAAATATACAAAAAAGACCAATTTCTAATGCAAATAAGAGTCCAAGGGACTGTAGTGGTATATTGATTAATTCTGAACTAAAAATTAATGTTATGAGTCCAAAAATAAAAATATTTGCCAAATTACTTCCAATAACATTACCTACTACAACATCGTATTTTTTATACTTAAATATTGCAAATAATGATGTAAATATTTCTGGTGAAGAGGAAGCAAGAGCAAAATATATTGAGCCTATAATTGCCGAAGATATTCCTAAAAGTTGAAGCTCAGATCCAATACGTACAAGCAGTCCAGATCCAAGTGCCAATAGTGCTGCTCCAGATAAAATAAATAAGAATATTTCTCTTTTGGGAACAACTATTATGTCTTTTGTTTCTGGATAATTACCAGTTTCTTTCTTCAATTTGTATATATATAAAAATATTAAAAAAATCATTACTATAGAAAATAATTTTTTAACCCATAAATTTTCTATATTTAGCCCATAAATACAGAATATGAAAGTTGCATACAAAGATATTAAAAAATAAGGTTGAAATGAAGAAAAATTAAATGAAAACTTATTTTTGAAACTTATTAATATAGAAATTCCTAAAACTAACCCTATATTTGCAAAATTGCTTCCAAGTATAGTTCCGTAGGCTAAAGTTGAGCCACCTGGATTATGAATTGCCTGAAATAAAATAAATAGCTCAGGTAAAGATGTTGCTCCTGCAATTAATGTAATACTAA
>Ga0114933_10000320_pt1 | contig 59285 bp, 48 predicted proteins | sample 4SBtaG_FD_89691 | JGI IMG/M metagenome (GOLD analysis project Ga0114933, IMG submission 89691) | Deep subsurface microbial communities from Kolumbo volcano to uncover new lineages of life (NeLLi) - 4SBTROV12_W25 metaG | ecosystem: Environmental > Aquatic > Marine > Volcanic | place: Kolumbo...
GCGCTGTTTGAAACTGTATGCGGCGACACCACGGTGACGGCCTTCGAGCAATGCGACGACGGCGGCACGGCGGCCGGTGACGGCTGCGACAGTGAGTGCCGCGAAGAGCAGTGCGCCACGGTGTCGGGCGAGCTGCGCTGTATTTACTGCCCCGGTGGAACCCCGCCAGCACCCGACTACCTGGACTGCGCCTGCGCGGCCGGTTTTGAACCAGGCCTCGGTGGCGACTGCGTCGACATAGACGAGTGCGCGCTGGGAACCGACGACTGCGACCCCGGCACCTGCGCGAACTCACCGGGCGACTACTCCTGCGCGGTGGCCTGCACGCAGGCCGCGCTCGAAGCCGCCATTGCCAATTGCGGTGGCACTTCGGGACGTATCACCTTTGACTGCAACGACACGGTGATCCTGCTCGACGACGCCGACGGCTGGGCGGCGCGGCAACTGTTCTGCGATGACCTGATAATCGACGGGCTCGACCGCAACATTACCTTTGAACTCGACCCGCCCTGCTTCGAGGGCTTCCCGCCCGGCAGCTGCGCCCCGGAGGACCTCAACAACGACGGGACCTGCGACTGCCCCGAGTACGAAAACGGTACCGGCTTCGTGGTGCTCGAGGGCAACAACAACACGGTACGCAACCTGTCGCTGCGTTATTTCTCAGAAGGCATCCACGCCGCGGGCGCCAACAACACGGTCGAGAACGTGGACTTCACCCGCCACTGCGACGATGCGCTCACCAACCAGGAAAGCGCCGTCGGCACGGTCTTCAGCAACATCGAGATACTCGACGGCTGCGACAAGTGCGCGCAGGTGGCCGGCGACATAGCACTTACCTCGAGCGACCCCGACTCGCGCGATTACTGGAACGCTACCCTCGACGACGTGCGCTTCGTAGGCTGCGAAAAACCCCTGCGTGCGGCCCAGGGTGGTCGCTTCCTGTTGAACGGCTGCCAGATGGTGGGCCCGGGCAGCGCCAGGTTTCACTGCGCCGGTCCACTACTGAGCACCGGCGTGGGCGATCAACAGGTCGTTCACATCGTCGACACGCTGATCGACAACTGCACGCGCGGATTGAGAGTAGGCGGTGAAGTAGAGTTGGTAATCAGCGACAGCGTGATCCGCAATTCGCGATTCTTCGGCCTGCGCGTTTCCAAGAACGCCGTCGTCAGCATGCAGGACAACCAGGTGGTCGACAACGGCGGCCGCAAGAGCACGTCCGAACCGGGCACCGGTGGCGTCGTGGCTCTCGATGACGCCGAACTCGACCTCGGTGGTGGTGCACTCACGATAGACGGGCAGTTGGTCTCCAGCAGCGGCGGCAATACCGTGTGCCGCAACAAGGCGCCGCCACGGATAGCGCGCAACGTGGACGCGAGCCTGCTCAACGATCCCTCGCAGGTGGTCAAGGCCGAGAACAACACCTGGTGCAGCGACTCTCCCGCCTCGCGCGTGCTGGGCAACGTGGACCTCGACCCGGTGGCCGCCACACCCTGACGGCCTTACGGCGCAGGAACCGCAACCCGTTCAGTCGAAGGTCACCACGCTGCGTATCGACTCGCCGGCGTGCATCAACTCGAAAGCGCGGTTGATATCGGCCAGCGGCATGGTGTGGGTAATAAGATCATCGATGTTGATACGGCCCTCCATGTACCAGTCGACGATGCCCGGCACGTCGCTGCGCCCCCTGGCCCCGCCGAAGGCAGTGCCCTTCCACACCCGGCCGGTCACCAGCTGGAACGGGCGCGTGCTTATTTCCTGGCCGGCACCCGCAACTCCTATGATCACGCTCACGCCCCAGCCCTTGTGACAGCACTCCAAGGCCTGGCGCATGGTGGTCACGTTGCCTATGCACTCAAAGCTGTAGTCGGCGCCGCCACCGGTCAGCTCGACCAGCTCATCGACCAGGTCGCCGCCGGTTTCATGCGCTTCGGTTTCGCGCGGATCAACGAAGTCGGTCATGCCGAACTTCTCGGCCAGTTTTCGCCTGGCCGGGTTCAGGTCCACGCCCACTATGCGCGATGCGCCTGCCATGCGCGCGCCCTGAACAACGTTCAACCCTATACCGCCGAGGCCGAACACCACTACCGTGGCACCCTCCTCTACCTGGGCGGTGTTGATAACGGCACCCAGGCCGGTGGTGACACCGCATCCTATGTAACAGACCTTGTCGAAGGGCGCATCGGCGCGGATTTTCGCCAGCGCGATTTCCGGCAGCACCGTGTACTGCGCGAAGGTCGACGTGCCCATGTAGTGGTACACCGGCTCGCCGTCAACCGAGAAACGGCTGCTGCCGTCGGGCATCACGCCCCGCCCCTGGGTCGTGCGTATGGCCTGGCAGAGGTTGGTCTTGCCGCTCAGACAGTACTCGCACTGCCGGCACTCGGGCGTGTAGAGCGGGATCACGTGGTCGCCCACCGCGAGGCTCGTGACGCCCGCGCCCGTTTCGACCACCACGCCGGCTCCCTCGTGGCCCAGTATGGCCGGGAACAGGCCCTCGGGGTCTTCGCCCGAAAGCGTGAAGGCGTCGGTATGGCAAACGCCCGTGGCCTTTATCTCGACCAACACCTCGCCCGTGCGCGGGCCTTCGAGGTCGACGGTTTCAATGGCCAGGGGCTCGCCGGCCCGGCGCGCCACCGCGGCTGTTACTTCCACGACTTGCCCTTTGCCCTCACGCTCACGGCCTCATTTCGTAGGCGCCTGCCAGCGCCACGACCTGGTCGGTGTACAGGCCATCAAAACGCGCCGCGTCGGCCACCGGTTTGCGCAGCAGCTTGAGACAGTACTTCATCTGCTCGTCGCTGGCAGCCGGGTTGTTATAAAGGTCGACGGCGTAACGCGACATGTCGCGCAGCAGTACGTCGAAAATCTGTTCGACCAGCGCATCGGGTATCGAGTAGATGGGCGCGTTTTCGAGTACCAACTGGGCGTAGACCACCACCGTGAACAACTCTCCCACCGCGAGCAGAAAGTCCACGTTGCGGCTCTGTTCCTTGGTTGGTGCCGCCTTGAGGCACAGCTCCTTCATGGTTTCGATCTGCTCGATGAACAGCGCCACGTTGGGCAGTTTGGAGTGGCGTTCGAACACCGGCATGGGGTCGTGAAACTGTATGCCCGCCAGCCCGCGAGTGGCTCCCTGCTGGAAGAGAAAGTCGTCGTTGCTGTCATCGTCGCGGCGGCCTATCTCCGGAAACTCGGCCGGGTTGAACAGGTAGTTGGCCATGAACTTGACGATCAGCGCCATGTTGACGTGCACCGTCCCCTCGAGCTTGGGCAGCGCGCGTATGTCGCGGGCAGCGGTCTCAAAGTAGGTGTCGTTCTCGAACCCGCGCGCGGCGATCACGTCCCACAGGTGGTTGATGACGTCCTCGCCCTGGGTGGTCACCTTCATCTTGACGATGGGGCTGAATAGCAGGTAGCGTCGGTCGTCGGGGCCGGCGGCGCGCATGTAGTCGGCCGCCCGCAGGCCCACCAGCTTCATGGCCACCAGCCTGGCGTAAGAATCCATCATCAGCCGCCTTACCTGCGGAAACTCGGTCACGCGCTGGCCGTAGAGTACGCGGTTGTGTGCGTGGGTGACGGCCTCGTAGAACGCGTGCGTCGAAATGCCGATCGACGCCCAGCCGAGGTTGAACTTTCCCACGTTGACCGTGTTGAGGGCGGCGTCCCAGGCCTCATGCCCACGAGACAGTATGTCGCTCTCGTTGACGGGGTAGTCGTTGAGCTCGTAACTCGACACGTAGGACTGCACGTTGACGACGTTCTTCTTGAGATTGTAAGCCGGGTGCTGCGAGTCGGCGGCAAAGAACACAAAGTCGTCGTTGTCTCCCATGCGACCGAAGGTGGAGACCATGCGCGCAACGTTGCCGTTGCCGATGTAGTACTTACTGCCGTTGGCTCGGTAGTCGCCGCCGGCCAGTTGCTCCAGGCGCATGGAGCTCGAGTAGAGGTCAGCGCCGTGGGCCTGCTCGGACAGGCCGAAGGCGAACAGCTCGCCCTGCTCGAGTTGCGCTGCCGCTTTCTGCCGGGCGGCTTGGTTTTCGCTCATCCATATCGGCCCCAGGCCCAGTACCGACACCTGCCAGGCGTACCAGTAGTGCAGGCCGTAGAAGCCCAGGATCTCGGAAAAGCCGCAGTTGCGCCAGGTGTCCCAGCGGCAGTCGTCGGCGCCCTCACCCGCGGGCGTGCACAGGGAGGCGAACACACGGTTGTCGCGCAGAAAATCGAGGTAGTCCTGGTACCAGCGGCGCTCGTGGTCGTCGTTCTTGAGCTGCCTCTTTCCCTTCGACTCAAAGAACCCGATGGTCGCGTCCATTATTTCGCGGCCGCGGTCGTCGGGATAGTAGCGATCGTTGTTGTTGGGATCGAGCAGCAGCATGTTGTCTTTTCTCCCCAGGTGTCCCCGCTGGCATCGGGCGTCCCCACGTTTTTTCTATAACAGACCGCCCGCTACGCGAATTCCAAGTGCGGCCGCGCTGCGCTGCAGCAACCAGTACACCGACAGGCAGCCCAACGCGTAGACCGGAGTCTGCAGGACCATCCGCGACGCCCATGGCGGCAGGCCAGCCAGTACGCGGGCCGTCGCGCCGCTTGCTGCACGCTGGGCGGCCGTTACCGCGAGCACGAACGCAAGCTGCCCGGCCTCTATGCCGAGGTTGAACGAGAACAGCGCCGTCACGAGTTCGTTGCCGGGCAGGCCCACTTCGGCCAGCGCGCCGGCGAAGCCCAGGCCGTGCAGCAGGCCGAAGCCAGCCGCCACCAGCCACGGCCTGCGGTGCATCATTGTTGCGCGTTGTTGCTGCGGGCGGGTGAGCTCGATGGCGAGCACCAGGATGCTCGCGGCTATGGCGGGCTCTATCCACGCCGACGATGTCGGCAGCAGGCCGACGACGGCGAGGCTGAGCGTGATGCTGTGGCCAAGGGTAAACGCGGTGACGGTCTTCACGAGCATGGGCAGGCCGGTGACGAGCAGGAGCAGGCCGAAAACAAACAGCAGGTGGTCCAGCCCACCGGCGATGTGACTTGCCCCCAGCGTGAAGTAGCCGCGCGCCACCGAGCCGCGCGTGCCGGCCAGCGGCACTGTCCACGCTGGCGAATCGGCGCGCAGCACCGCCTGCAGGCTGCGGCCGTCGGCCAGTTGAAGGCGCAGCAGCACGTCCTTGCCTGAGCCGGGCAGGCCGGTCACCGCGATGCTTGCGCCGGCCAGCGCGCTTGTGCCGGTAGCCGCCGCCCGGTCGGTGGCCGCAGCAGCGCAGCGTTCGGTCCATTCGACGATCACGCGCGCGTCGCTCCGCGCTTCTTTCACCTCCCCCACGGGCTGGCATCGGGCCGGCAAGGCTGGGCTCAGCTCGCTGCCACGCAGCCTGACCAGCGACGTGGTCCAACGCGCGTGCACGAGCCCGGGGTCGGTCGCGTCTTCGCTGAGCTCGAACAGCACCGGTGAGAACGCGTGCGAGTGGACCGCCCGGGGTACAGCCAGCGGAAACAGTGCGAGCAAGGCCGCCAGGGTAAGTACAGTGAAGTTGCTCATCTCGGCGCTTCCACGACGATGGTCCAGGCCTCGCGCAGCTCGGCCAGCTGTTCGCGGTAGTGCAGGTCGCGCTCATGGTTGGCCAGCGCCGCGGTGAGCCTGCTCCTCACCGAGTCGAGTGCTGGCAGCCTGGCCGGCCGGCGGTTGCCAACGCGCACGAGGTGCCAGCCGTAGGCCGACTCGACGGGGCCCTGCCAGTTGCCGAGCTGCTCATCGTTGGGCAGTAAGTCGTCTGCCGGCAGCGACATAACCGAGTCGGCAAAAGCCGGGCCGAAGCTACGCGCCAGTGTCGCCCGCGATACGTTGCTGAAACGGCGGCCGGGCATGAAGGGATCTCCGGCGGGCGCGGTCCTCGCATTACCCACGGCGGCCACCAACTCTCGCTCGGCGCGGTGACGCGCAGCGTCGGCGCCGCCCTCACCGTCGGCAGAGAAGAATACCTGCTCGAGATCCACGCGCGCCGGCTGCTCGTAGTCCCGGGCGTGGCCACGCATCCAGGCAAGCAAGCGCTCGTCGCCGGCTTGCTCAACCGCCGCACCGGCGCGCAGCAGCAGCCGCATCTTCTGCACCAGCAGGCGACGCAAGACGAGGTCATCGCGATCGAGCTCGAGCTCGAGGGCCTGGCGATACAGCCGATCGCGCGAGCGCTCGTCGGCAGTTGCCTGCTCGCCAGCGAGGAAGCGCATTTTTTCGGCAAGGCGAAAGCGCACTCCGCTGTCGTTGCGATCAAGGCCCCTTGCCAAGGCCTCGCGGTATAGTATCTCGTTCGTTACCGCGTGCTCGACCAGCGCTTGCCTCTCGGCGCTACCCGGCTCGCGACCAAGCGCGCGACGGTACTGGCCCACCAGTGCCTCGACCCGGGCCGCGGTCAAGGTCGCCGTGCCGCCCCGCAATCCCGTCTTCGCGGCGCCACCCAGGGTCACCCACACATCGGCGGCGAACAGCAGAAGCCCGCCCACCACGAAACTCAACACCTGCCGTCTCATCTTAATAAAGGGAAGACGTACCTTTTCGGGGTTTCAGACCACGTCTCAAACCCCGAAAAGGTAACAGGTCTCCTCGCGGCGAAATGTCAGCCCCGACCCTCCTGCGTTTTCTTGCGAAAGCGGCGATCGGTTTCGTAGCACTCCTGCAGCCCCAGCAGCGAGGTGAAATCGTCAAAGCCCACCATGCTGTCGTCCAGGCCTTCGCTCGTGCCATGCCTGCGCAGGTGCTCGAATGCACGCGACACGGCTGCGGTGGCCGAGAACAGCCCCGTGAGCACGTAACCCACCGACACGAAGCCCAGCTCGTGGACCTGCTCGAGCGACAGGCGCGGTGTCTTGCCGCCGTCTATCATGTTGAGGGTCAGTGGCGCGTCGATTTCGGCCACTATCCGCTTCATGTCTTCGACGGTCTCGGGAGCCTCCACGAACACCAGGTCGGCGCCAGCCCGAGCGTATGCATTGCCGCGCCGTATGGCCTCGTCGAGGCCCAGCGGAGCGATAGCATCGGTGCGACCAACTATCATCAGGCGAAAGTCGCCGATGGCCTCGCGGGCCGCCGTTATCTTAGCGACGTGCTCCTCCAGGGAAACGACCTGCTTGTCGGCCATGTGCCCGCAGCGCTTGGGCCAGACCTGGTCTTCGAGAATGACACCGGCCGCACCCATGGCCACGAGTTCGCGGACCATGCGTTGCACGTTGAGTACCCCGCCGTGGCCGGTGTCGCCGTCAACGATAACCGGCAAGTCGACGGCCGCTATTACGCGCCGGGCGGCATCGAGCACCTCGGTCTGCGTCATCATGCCGAAGTCCGGCAAGCCCAGGGTCGCACCGGCTACCGCGTAGCCGCTGAGAAACACGGAGTCGAAACCGGCACGCTCGGCGAGCAGGGCGCTCAGCGCGTCCCACACGCCCACCGACATGAATACTTTCTTTTCCTGCAGCAGTGGATGAACTTCAGCCATGCGGGGTAGGGTGCACCACTCCCGCCCTTATCGCCACCCCGCAAACACACCCGCTACCTTCTTCCCCTGTTCAGGAAGCGAGTATGCAGAAGGGGTCGGGGCCGAGCACGCTGCCGGTCATAGAATAGCCGCGCGCGCGCGAGCCGCCGCAGACGTAGCGATACTCGCATTCACCGCAGGCGCCCTCGAGACGGTCAGCATCGCGCAACTCGATGAGCGCAGGCGACCGGCGGTAGATGTCTTCCAAGGGCTGCCCGCGCACGTTGCCCAGCAGGGGGTGGGGCAGGAAGCCAGCGGGGTAGACATCGCCGGTGTGACTGACGAAAACAATGCCGTTGCCATCGCGAAAGCCGAAGCCCATGCGGCGGCCGAGCGCGTTTATCTCGTCGGCCGTCGAACCCTCCTCCAGCCGTCGCTGTATCCAGTAACGCCGGTAGTGCGGAGCCTCCACGGTGCTCACGTGAAACGGCGCGTCGCGCGAGATCTCGTATACCCAGGCAAACAGCTCCTCCACCTGCTCGGCGCTGGGCACGCCCAGTTCAAGCCCGCGACCAACGGGTACGAGCAGGAACAAGCTCCAGCGCCTGACCGGTGGCGACTGCTCGTCGGCCAGCAGTCGGAACAGCTCTTCGAGGCGAGGCATGGTCTCGGTGGTAACGGTGGTGTTGACCTGCACCGCAATGCCAGCCTCGCGCGCCCAGGCAAGCGCGTTCATCGAACAGTCGAAGGTGCCGGGTACCTGCCTGAAACCGTCGTGACTGGCGGCGTCGGGAGCGTCAATGCTGACACCGAGAGCCGACACGCCCAGCTCGCGCATGCGCAGCACCTGCCCGCGCTCGAGCATCGGCGTGGTGCTGGGCGTAACGGCCACCGGCACGCGCAGGCCGCGGGCGTATTCTATGAGCTCGAACAGGTCGGGGCGCTTCATCGGGTCTCCACCGGTCAGCACGACCATCGAGCCCAGCTCCTTTACCGACCTTAGCAGCGCTCGTCCCTCCTCGGTCGTCAATTCGCGCGGATCGGCATCGGGTTGCGCGTCGGCACGACAGTGCCGGCAGGCGAGGTCACAAGCCAGCGTGGTCTCCCAGTAAACGTTGCGCGGGGCGCGATCGAAGACATGGCCGGGCCAGGTCTGGCCCACCAGGCGCGTGGCTACCTGCTCGGGCAGCTCGCCAGGATGCCCGCCGCCCGCAGGATGCCCGCCGCCGTTACTGCTATTGATACCGCCCTTCATAACTCTTCACTCCTTCCTGCGATCAACTCGAGCGATCAACTCGAGCAATCAAGTAGCAAACGGGGCGGACGGCGCGACCGTTTCGCAACAACACTCTACCTGCCAGAAAGTAACGTGCAAGTATCCGCACGACCCGTTACCACTCAGCAACATTGCCACGGCCCGGTCGAGCGGCTAGAAGTATCACTGCCGCCTTAGTTGAACCGGGACAGCCGCCCGGTAGCGCGACCGACGAGAAAACAGCCCGGGTGGCTGCTGTCCGTCGGTCCTTCAACCGTCCCGTCTTAAGGACGAGGATATGACAGGCAGGAAAGGACCGCTGCGTTTCACGCGGCGAGGATTCATTGCAGCCGGCAGCGGCGCCGCGATAGCTCTTGCGCTGTCCAGGCTCGGGCCCTTGTCGTCGGCAACGCAAACTGCCGCCCCTACGACCGCCACCGGAAACACTGCCCTCGTATACGGCGACTGGCGCGACGTATACCGCGACCGCTGGAGCTGGGACCGCGTGGTCAAAAGCTCCCACTTCACCAACTGCTGGTACCAATCGCACTGCGCGTGGAACGTGTACGTGAAAGACGGCGTGGTGTGGCGCGAGGAACAGGTAGCCGACTACCCGCAGTCGCGCCCCGACGTACCCGATTTCAACCCCCGCGGCTGCCAGAAAGGCGCGTGCTACAGCGAGCGCATGTACGACCAGGCTCGCGTGACCTACCCACTCAAACGCGTCGGCCCGCGCGGTGGCGGTCGCTGGAAACGCGTGGGCTGGGAAGAAGCCCTCACCGACCTCGCCGAGGAGTTCGTCACCATCGCCACCGAAGAGGGCAGCAACCGCGTGGTGTGGGACAACGGGCCGCTGTTCACCTTCGGCGCCATGGCCGCGGCCCAGACCCGCTTCGTGGATCTCACGGGCTGCATAAGCCTCGACATGAACACCGAGATCGGCGACGGCCACCGCGGCGCGGCGGAGACCTTCGGCAAGATCGTCTTCGAGCGCTCGGCCGACGACTACTTCAACTCCGACCTCATCCTGATCTGGGGATGCAACCCTTTCGCCACGCAGATACCCAACGCACACTTTCTCACCGAGGCCCGCTACAACGGCGCGCGCCTGGTCACCATCGCACCCGACTACAGCCCCTCCTCGATACACAGCGACGCGTGGCTGCAGGTGCACCCGGGCAGCGACGCGGCCCTCGCGCTGGCCATGTGTCGCGTGGTCATAGACGAGCAACTCTACGACCGCGCCTTCGTGCGCGAGCAGACCGACCTGCCCATGCTGGTGCGCAGCGACACCGGCCTCCTGCTCAGGCAGTCAGACCTCCAGCGCTGAGGCGAAGAGGAGATATTCTACCGCTGGGACGAAACCAGCGCAGGCGCAGTGGAGGCCCCGCGCGACAGCCTCGCGCTCGCTGGCGTAAAGCCCGCGCTCGAGGGCAGCTACCAGGTCGCCACCCTTGGGGGAAACGTCACAGTGCGGCCGGTATTCGAGCTGCTGCGCGAACGCCTGGCCGACTACTCACCCGAGCAGGCCGCGCGCATCTGCGGCACGGCGGCCGGCGAGATCAGCCGCCTGGCCCGCGCGGTAGCCCACGCACGCGCCGCCACCAACGTGACCACCTCTAACTTTGCCAAGTACTACCACGGCAACCTGGTGGAGCGCGCGCAGGCCCTCCTGTTCTCGCTCTGCGGCCACATCGGCAAGAAGGGCGGCGGCTTCGTGGCCTTCCCGTTTCTCACCAACGACGCCTTCGATCTCTTCGTGCGCACGCGAACCAGCGCCGTCGACACGGCAAAGCTATACGCCGACTTCCTGCCCCGCAGCACCTGGCTCAAGTGGAAAGGCTACACCGAGGAAATGGTCGCCTACGAGTTCGCGCGCGATGCCTTCCGGCGCGGCCAGGGTTTCGCCTGCGGCGTGCTGTTCTGGGCCACGCACGGAGGGCTGCTCGAGTACAGCGGCCGCTCGGGTGACTGGGACCCTTATATGAAACGTCCGCTGGGCGACTACCTCGACGAGTCGCTCAACAAGGGATGGCAACACGTCTGGCCGCCGCGCGACAGCGAGCCTCGCATGCTGTTCAGTTTCGGCTCGAACCTGCTGCGCCGTGTGCGCGCCTACCCGTTGCTGCTCAAGACGCTGTGGCCCAAGTTGCGTCGCGTGGCCGTGATGGACTGGCGCATGACCTCGACCGGGCAGTGGGCCGACTACGTGCTGCCGGTATCGGGCTGGTACGAACGCGACGACCACAAGTGGGCAACGCCGCTGTCGCCCTTCCTGCACGCCGGCCGCAAGGCTGTCGAAATAGAAGAAGCCTGGCACGAGTGGCGAATCTTTCATCACTTCACCCGCATCATAGGCGAGGTCGCCCAGCGCCGCGGGGTGGATCGCTACAGTGACCACCTGGGCCGCGAGCTTTCACTGGCCAAGCTGCACCGTGAATTCACCTGGGATCATCGCTACGGCGAACGCGACGAGAGCCTGGTGGCCGGCGAGCTGGTGGAACGCTCTACCAACCTGGGCGACGCCAAGTGGAAAGACGTGCAGGACAAGGGCTACGTGCGCTTCTCGGCCCCCGGTGGCAGCGCGGTTTCAGTGGGCAACGCTACCGAGTTTGCCGACAATGATACCATCACCCCGCTCACCGAACACGTGCACGGCAAGATGCCCTACCCGACCACAACCCGTCGCATACAGTTTTACATCGATCACCCTTTTTACATGGAGCTCGACGAAGCTTTACCGCGACACAAGGACCCGCCCAGGGCAGGCGGCGACTACCCACTGATGCTCACCGGCGGCCACACGAGATGGAGCATTCACTCGCAGTGGCGAGACGACGCGCTGATGCTGCAACAACAACGCGGCGTGCCCGTGGTGTACATCGGCGTGGAGGACGCCAAGTCGCGGGGGGTAGCAGACGGCGACGACGTGCTTGTGCGCAACGACCTGGACAGCTTCCGCATACAGGCCAAGGTGTCGCCAGCCGTGCGGCCCGGCCAGCTCATCATTTACCACGCCTGGGAGAACTACCAGTTCGCCGGCGGCAAAGGATTCCAGAACCTGATTCCCAGCCCCATCAACCCCGTTGAACTCGCCGGCGGCCAGTATCACCTCAGGCCCATGATCATCTGCCTGCAACCGGGACAGTTTGACCGCGACACCCGCGTGGAAGTGGAGAAGACCTGATGCAGGGCTCCACTTACCCGGCACGGCGGCAGCGCCCACGCGAAAGCCGGCCGGCAGGCTTTCCTGTAAGTGCGAAGTGGAAAGTTCTACTACCCGCGCAAGGGCCTGATTTTACTGGCCACTCTGAGCTGGATGGCAACCGCCGCAGCCTCTGGCAAGGCTCTTGCTTACCGCTTACACCAAGCATTAGGCGTCCTGAAAGGCGGGCCGCCAAAAACAAACGGGAACGGGTATGAACTCACCGGAACTCTCTCGTCGCGGATTCATCAAGGCATCGGCCGCATCGGCTCTCGCGCTGGGTCTTGCCCGGCTGGGACCGCTGGCGCCCGGCCCGGCCGGGGCCGCGGCCCTGTCCACCGGCCCGAACTACGAAGGCTGGCGGCAGATGATGGCCGGCAAGTGGACCTGGGACAACACGGCCAAGGTCACCCACTGCGTTGACTGCTACCCCGGGCAGTGCTCGTGGACCGCCTACGTGAAAGACGGCATGGTCATACGGGAGGAGCAGACCGGCCACTACCCCCAGCTCAACCCGGACCTGCCCGACATGAACCCGCGGGGCTGCCAGAAGGGCGCGTCGTTCAGCGACCTCATGTACGCCGACGAACGGCTGCGCTACCCGCTCGTCCGGGTGGGCAAGCGCGGCGGTGGCCGCTGGAAACGCGCCAGCTGGAACGAGGCCCTGGGCAAGGTGGCCGACGCAATGATCACCGCGCAGCAGGAGTCGGGTCCCGAGTCCTGCGTGATGGAGCAGGGCCCGGGCAACATAGGCATATTCCAGGCCAACTCGGTGGGCCGCTTTGCCACCGCGTGGGGCATGACGACGCTCGACGTCGATGGGCTGATCAACGACTTCAACATCGGCCAGTACATAACCTTCGGCAAGTTCCACCAGGCGAGCTCGGTGGACGACTGGTTCAACGCCGAGGTCGTCCTCATCTGGCACAAGAACCCCATCTATACGCGCATCCCGTCGTATCACTTCATAAGCGAGGCGCGCTACCGCGGGGCTACCGTGGTGACCATAGCGCCGGACGCCAGCCCGTCCACCATGCACGCGGACATGTACGTGCCCGTTGATTTCGGGTCCGACGCGGCCCTGGCCCTGGGCATGGCGCAGGTGATGATGTCAGAAGGCCTGGTCAACGAGCGCTTCGTAAAGGAGCAGACCGATCTCGCGCTGCTGGTGCGCGACGACAACGGGCGTTTCCTTCGGGCCAGCGAGCTCGAGGGCGGCGACTCGCGCGACGACCAGTTCTACTTTCTCGACCCCGACAGCGGGCAACCGGCAGCGGCAGCGCTGGACACCCTCGAACTGGGCGAGCTGGACCCGGCACTGGACGCGCGAGCCACGGTCACCCTGCACGACGGTAGCAGGATCGCTGTGCGCACGGTGTATTCGCTGCTGCGCGAGCAGGTCAACCGCGACTACACGCCAGAGCAGGCTTCAAAGAAATGCGGCACCTCGGCCGAGACCATACGTCGACTGGCGCGCATGATCGCAACCCGCCGAAGCATGATCATCATGGGTTGGAACTCGGCCAAGTACTACCACGGGGACCTCATCGAACGGGCCCAGTCGCTGGTGCTGGCGCTGAGCGGCAACTGGGGCACGAGCGGCACCGGCAACGCTGGCTGGAACCAGTCGGGCGACGCCAAGAACCTGCTGTTCGGCCGCCGCAACCTGGACGACTCGGAGTTCGACCGCATAGTATCCGGACACGAAGACGTCATCCGCTTGCTCAAGAAAAAAGACCCGACGATCACCGACGAGATGGCGGCCATAGAATTCGAGAGAATCATCGCGCCACTGACCTCGCACGCGCCGCCGGTTTTCTACTGGTACCACCACGCGGGCTACCGCGAGGTATGGAACAACCCCGACTGGGGTGACCCCGGCACGAAAAGGTCCTTCGACGAGTACTACGACGAGGCCATGGGCAAGGGTTGGTGGGACGGGCTGGTCAAGCCCGCGCCCGAACAGACTCCCCGCGTGCTTATCGGGGTTGCCGGCAGCACGCTCCGACGGACCCGCGGAGGGCTCAAACAACTTCTCAGCCACACCTGGCCCCGGCTGGACATGGTAGTGAGCATCGACCCGCGCATGAGCACCACCTGCATGTACTCGGACGTAGTGCTGCCACCGGCCTGGTTCTACGAGCGCGAGGACTTCCGCTTCCATTCGCCCTCGGTGACCTACAACACCTTTACCGACCGGGCCGTGGAGCCACTGGGCAACACGATCACCGAGTGGGAAATAATGGGCCGCCTGTCTCAAAAAATCGTCGAGCGAGGGCGCAGCCGTGGCGTGAAGAAATTCGAGCGCAAGCAAGCACTCAACCGTGACTTCATCGAGCTGCTTCCCGCGCCCATGCGCGCCGCCTACCGGCTGCTCGGGGGCACGATGTTCGAGCAAGCCCTTTCCTGGGTGCTGCCGGGCATGGCCAGCCGCCTGGGCGTGGAGCGCAGCTACCGCGACGCGGAAAAACAGTACTCCAAGGGTCAACCCATAAACCGCACTGGCTACCTGGCCACCTTCCAGACCTGGATGAGCGACCAGGCGCGGCTGGGCCTTGTCCCGGCCGACGCCGACCTCGGCAAGTATCGCCGTGAAGGTTTCCAGCGCATGACCGGCCTGGACCCGATGGACCCGGTGTCACTCAACACCTCGTGCGACATAGAGCCGGATAAACCCATCGTGGCGCTGCAGTGGCACGTGCGCGACAAGGTGCCTTACCCCACGATAGTGCGTCGAGCGCAGTTCTACATTGACCACGAGTGGTTCATCGAGGCCGGCGAAGCGCTACCCGTGCACAAGGACAACCCGAAGATGGGCGGCGACCACCCGTTCCGCCTCACCAGCGGTCACATGCGGTGGAGCGTCCACTCCATCTGGGTGGTCAACAAGCTCATCCAGCGCACCCACCGGGGCCGGCCGGGCATGTTCATCAACCCGAAAGACGCCTCGGCCAAGGGTCTCGTAGACGGTGACATGGGGGAGGTGTTCAACGACTTCAGTTCGTTCAAGGTGCACATCATTACCTCGAGTTCGGTGCGACCCGGGCAGTTGGTCATCTACCACGCCTGGGAGCCATACCAGTTTCCCGGCTGGAAGAGCTACGACGTGGCCATTCCCGGCATGGTCAAGTACCTGCACCTTGCGGGCGGCTACGGGCAGCTGCGCTACTGGCGGTGGAACTGGCAACCGGTGCAGTCCGACCGCGCGGTGACCGTTGACTTGAAAAAAACCGACCCGGGGAGGCACGCTTGAGCCCCGTCGCTGATACAGGGCGAGCCCCGGGCCCGGTTTCCGCCGGCGCTCGACCGGCAACAAGACGACCATCCTGGCGCAGGCTTCACATTGCCTACGCAGTGGTGGTGCTGGTACTGGTGGCGACCGGCCTGCCCATACAGTTTCCCGACTTGAGGGCCGGCCTGGTGGGCGGCTACGGGCGCACCATAGCAAGCATCCACGAGTGGAGCGGCGTGGTCATGCTGGCCGTGCCCATTCTGGCACTGGCCTGGGCGCCGTCGTGGGCCACTACTTCTCTCCGGCTGCGCGCGCGGCGACGCGCCAACCTGGGCCTGCACGCCATCAACCTGTGGTTCACCCTGCTGTCAGGGGTGATGCTCGTTGTTACCGGCTTCATCATGTGGATGCCGGGCACGCTGCCGCTACCACTCATCGACACGTCGGCGCAACTTCACGCAGCGGCGAGCTGGGGGCTGTACGTCATGCTTCCCGTTCACCTGCTGGTGACGCGACAGCGCGTCTGGGCAGCAACACGCGAATGGACAATGGCCGCCGCGCGGCTGGCCCGGGCAGCGGGCGGCACCGCTGAACAAACGGAGGACCAGGCATGCTGGTAGTAAAACCTGTCAAGGCAAAGAGCAAGGCACTGCTCGACCCGTCGGGGTCGGTGTGGAGTTCGATAGCGGCGTCTTCGCTATCACTCAAGACAACTCCCGCGGGGACGCAACCTACCAGCTACACCAAGGTGGCCGGCAAGCAGCGCGGCGAAGCAGCTGTAACGAGCGCTTCGATGCGACTGTGCCACGACGGCCAACGCATCTACGTGCACCTGGAATGGAAAGACGAAAACGAAGACCTGGCCACCGATGGCAACGGCTTTCCCGACGCCGCGGCCGTGCTGCTGCCGCTTGGCAACGACGCTCCAATAAACCAGATGGGCAGCGAGCAGCAGGCTGTCAACGCGTGGCAGTGGAGGGCCGGGGATGAACAGGGGCGCTCGGTGGTGGCCCGCGGCGTAGGCACCACCGAACCCACCCCCGACCCTGTAGAAGTAGCGGCCGCGCGCGCGGGCAACCGCTGGCGCGTGGTCATCTCGCGCTCGCTGGCGGGTGCCGGTTCCGATTCGGTTGCGCTGGCCACCGGCGGCGACTCGCGCGTGGGCGTGGCCATATGGGAAGGAAGCGTGGGCGAACGCGGGGGCTTCAAGGCCTTCACCGAAAACTGGACCGACATAAGGCTGGCCGAGTGAAAGCGGCGCGGAGGTAAACTGAAATGGCGAGAACAAGAAAAGGCTCGGCCGGTGGGTCGACCCGGCAGGTTGCTATGGTGTTTGACCTCAACAAGTGCCTGGGTTGCCAGACCTGTACCATAGCCTGCAAGCGGCTGTGGACCCGCGACGAGGGCATGGAACACATGTGGTGGGCCACGGTCAACACCCAGCCCGGGCGCGGCACGCCCAAGGACTGGGAAGAAATGGGCGGTGGCTTCCGCGATGACGTGGCCCAGGCCGGCAAGCTGCCCACTACTCGCGACTTCGGGGAGGCATGGAAGTTCAACCACGAAGAAGTTTTCTACGGGGGCAAGGGCCAGGACGTGCACCTCAAGCCCGAGGGCGATCCCGACTGGGGCCCCAACTGGGACGAGGACCAGGGCGGCGGCGAGTACCCCAACAGCTACTATTTTTACCTGCCGCGCATTTGCAACCACTGCACCCACCCGGCCTGCCTCGAGGCCTGCCCGCGCAAGGCGATCGAAAAACGCGAGGAAGACGGCGTGGTACTCATCAACGAGGACCGCTGCCGCGGCTACCGCTTCTGCATGGAGGCCTGCCCCTACAAGAAAATCTACTTCAACCACGCGCGCAAGGTGGCGCAGAAGTGCATCTTCTGTTTCCCCCGCGTGGACCAGGGCGTGGCGCCGGCCTGCGCGCGCATGTGTCCTGGGCGGGTGCGTTTCGCCGGCTACCTCGACGACGAGGCCGGGCCCATTCACAAGCTGGTCAAGCAGTGGAAGGTGGCCATCCCGCTGCACCCGGAGTACGGCACCGAGCCCAACATCTACTACGTGCCGCCGCTGGCCCCACCGCGCCTGGACGAGAACGGTGACATCGATGAGTCCAACCCTCGAATCCCCGACGAGTACCTCGAGTTTCTTTTCGGGCCGACCGTGCACGACGCACTGGCGATACTGAAAAAGGAGATGGAGAAAACCCGGGCCGGCGGCAGCTCGGAACTGATGGACCTGCTCATCTCGCGGCGCTGGCTCGACATGTTCCACGAGCTCGAGCGTGACCCCGCCAGCCTGGAATGGAGTACCGGCACCTGAAGGGGCCGCGATAACGGGGCTCGTTTGAGCCGAGCGGAGAGAAAACAGGCATGAAAAATGTGAACGTCGAGGCACCGGTCATAGCCGAAGTAGCGCCCGGCCCGCAGCTGCACGCGGCAGCCCGCTGCACGATGTACCGGCAGCTGGGTTGGTGGCTGGGTTTTCCCTGGGAAGATTTTCACGCGGCGGCGCTCGCCGCGGAGATCGCGGCCGCGACCCGCGAGTGGTCGGGGTCCTTACCGTGGACCGTGGCGGGCCTGGACAACCTGTGTGCGCGCCTGGGCGAGGTCGAGGGTGGGGTCGAGGCCGACTACGATCTTTTTCAATCGGCTTACGTCGGTCTTTTCGACGTGGGCGCCGGCGGCCCCCCCTGCCCGCTGTACGGCGGCAGCTGGGCCGGCGACCGGCAGAAGACCATGGAAGAGGCGCTGCGTTTCTATCGCTTTTTCGGGCTCACTATCTCCACCGACGAGCGCGAGCTGCCCGACCACGTGACCACGCAGATGGAGTTCCTGCACTTTGCCTGCTTCAAGGAGGCCGGGGCGGTCGGCTCCGGCAATGATGCCGGGCAGTACCGCCGAGCCACGCGTGATTTCCTGGCTCGACACCCGGCTCGATGGCTTCCCCTCGCACTTCAAAAACTCAACTCGCTCGACGACGAACGCTGCCCTCCCTTCTGGCACGCCCTTCTCGAGCTCGCGGGCAGCTGTTGCAGCAGCGACCTGGCATGGCTGGTTGCCTCGGAGGGCCCGGTCGAAAAATAGGGAGTATCCCCCTTCTATAACTGCTGTTGAAGGTGTAGCCTGCCGCCACCATGAAAATTGAAACCGGTATCCCGCTTAACGACTGGCGTGCGGTGGCGCCAGCCGCCCTGCGCGCCGAGCAACTCGGTTTTGACGGCGTGCTGAGCTTTGAGATCGCCAACGACCCCTTCATGCCGTTGGCCTTCGCCGCCCTGGCCACCGAGCGCGTGAGCCTGGGCACCGCCATCGCGGTGGCTTTTCCACGCAGCCCCATGGTGGTGGCCAACACGGCCTGGGATCTCAACGTGCAGTCAGGCGGGCGTTTCACGCTGGGCCTGGGCACGCAGGTCAAGGGCCACAACGAGCGACGCTTCAGCGTACCGTGGTCGGCGCCGTTGCCGCGCATGCGCGAGTACGTGCAGGCCCTGCGCGCGATATGGCGCTGCTGGGAGAACGGCGAAAAGCTCGACTTCACGGGCGAGCACTACAATTTTACGCTCATGACGCCCGAATTCTCACCGCCGCCTTCGGGCCTGCCGCCGGTACCAGTGACCATAGCCGCGGTACGCCCGGCAATGCTGAAGATGGCCGGACAGGTTTGCGACGGCGTACGCCTGCACGGTTTCGCCACCCGTCGCTACCTCGAACAAGTGGCCATGCCAGCCCTGGCCGAGGGAATGGAGAAGGGCCACCGCGCACGCGACCAGTTCGAAATCTGGGGCGGCGGTTTTATATCCACCGGACCCGACGAAGAAGCAGTTGCGAAGCAGCGCGAGTGGGTGCGCTACCGCATAGGTTTTTACGGATCCACTCGCAGCTACCTACCCGTGCTGGAAGTGCACGGCTGGGAAGAGCTCGGCGCGAAGCTGAACGACATGGCGAGAAACGGCAAGTGGAAAGAAATGCCGGCCGAGATACCCGACCAGGTGCTCGACGAATTCACCGTGTCGGCCACCTGGAGGGACCTCGCTCCAGCCGTCGAGCAACGCTTCGGCGGCCTCGTCGACAGCATCACCCTGGAGGCGCCCGCGGCCGACTCCGGGCTGGACGAAGAATTCAGCGAACTGCTCACAGACCTCAAGCGTATACCCTCCCCCTTTCGGCCCTCCTGAAAAGGCCGCTGCCTGAAAGTAGACCTACTACCTTTTCGGGGTTTGAGACGTGGTCTTAAACCCCGAAAAGGTACGTCTTCCCCTTCTTCAAGAAGAAGTGAGGATGGTAACGCAACTCACGCCGGGAAACCCGTAAACGTGGGTGAAGCCCGTGCGCGGGCTGCCGGGCACTTGATGGGCGCCGGCGCGCCCCCGTAGCTGCAGGCAGACCTCGTGCACCTGCCGCAGGCCCGAGGCGCCTATGGGCTCACCGTTAGCCAGCAGTCCGCCGTCGGTGTTTACCGGCAGGCGCCCCTCGATGGCGGTCTCGCCGTCGCGAACGAGCGCTTCCTGCTCGCCGTCGGCGCAGAATCCGCACTCGGCCATGTGCATGATCTCGTGCCCGGCCTCGGTGTCCTGCAGTTGTATGACGTCGATGTCTTCGGGGCCCACGCCCGCGGCTTCAAAAGCCTCGCGCGAGGCTTCCACCGACGGCCCGGGCACCCAGCGCACCGGCGTAGACGGGGTCAGCGTCTCGAATGATCCGTAACGGCGAGTGCGAAAAACGTCGGCGCGCAGCTGCACCGGGCTGGTCGTGTAGCGCGCCGCGATATCGGCGCGGCAAAGCACCACCGCCACCGCACCCTCGCTGGGCGAACAGAAGTGGTACTTGCGCAGGGGATCGCAGACCATCGGCGACCCGGCTATCTCTTCTTCACTTATCTGCTTGCGCCGCCACGCCCGCTCGTTCAGCGAGCCGTTGCGAAAAGCCTTGGCCGACACGCGGTTGAGGCAATCCTCGCTGATGCCATGGTCGTGCATGTAGCGCATTGTTTTCATGGCGAAGTACTGCGGGTTGAGCGCCAGGCCGGTCTCGCCGTACCACTGCCCCAACCCGATGCTCTCGAGCGTGTCACCCACAGAGAACGCGCCGCGCGGGTGCTTGTCCATACCCACGGCTATGGCCACATCGGCCTGCCCGGCAGTGATAGCATTGGCGGCCGTCAACAGCAGGTTGCCACCGGTGGCGCAACCGTTGTACAGGGTGGTGAAGGGAATGCCCGTCAGCCCCATGTGCTTTATCATCGTGTCGGGCTGCAGCACCTCGAGGCTGCCAGCGCAGGCAAACTGTATGTCGCTCCAGCCAAGGCCGGCGTCCGAAAGCGCGTCGTTGGCAGCGGCCACGCCCATCTCGATGGGGCCCACGCCCTCGTGTCGACCGAAGGGATACAGCCCGCTGCCCAGTATCGAAACGTTCATCCTTCTACCGGCCGGAAGGCAAAAGTAACGACCTCTTCGCCCTCGTTGTTTTTAAAAAACGTCTCGATCACCAATTCCATCTCCATGCCGATGCGCAGGCGCGCCGGATCGTTTTCGGTCAAACGAGATTCCACGCGCACGCCGTCGGCCAACTCTATGTAGCCAACACCGAAGGGTACGAACTCGCGCGCGTTGCCCGTCCAGGGATGGGGAGGCGGAAAGTGCTGCACCGTCCAGGTCCACAGCGTACCGCTACGCCCCAGTTCTACCTCTTCGCAGGCTTGCGAAGGACAGGCCGGGCAGCCGCGCTGCACTGGGAAAGTGGTCTCACCGCAATCCGGGCAACGGCTCCCGAGAAGGGCTGGATGCTCAGACGGCCAGGTAAACAGGCCCTCTGCAACCGGCCGCGGCGCGCTCGTCGTGTCTCTCACCTGTCTACTCACCCCCATCCGGGCTAGGCCGGCAAAGCCCGCCCGAAAACACAGGACTAGCCGCCCGGCCACCTCGAAACAACGGCAGCGGCCAGCCCGTGAATTATGAAAATAGCCGCTTGCGTCAAGGCCGTCCCGGGTGTTTACTTATGTTAGCTAACTATCCGCTTTCAGTCCGCCCTTGCCGTTAAACGCGGGACAGCCGACGCGCCGTCGGCCCACCGCAGGACAAGGAGAAAGTTTCGGGTGCCAATGCACGTCGAGATCTGCGAAGACGACTGTATCAACTGTGGCCTGTGCGCCGAGCGCGCACCGTCCAACGTCGAGGAAGTACCCGACGCCGAACTGCCACGCATAGTTCGACAACCCCTGGGCACAGAAGAAGAAGAGGCCTGCCTCGAGGCGGCCGAGTACTGTCCGCTTGGTGGCTTTCACGCCGATCAACGACAGGAAGGAGGCAGCATCCGCGAAGACGTCCCCGCGGGGGATAACGGCACCCGCGCGCGGGCCATGCCACCCTGATAAAAGCACCGCCACGCGCAACGCCTTTGCCGCCACGCGACTGCGACCAGGCCCGACGTCCCGGGACAACCACAACACCGCCCGACAACAGCTCGCCTTGGCGGCGAACGGAGAAAACGAAAATGCAACAGGCACAGGAAACGGCGACCCTCGAAGAAATCATCACCCCGATAAAAACGCTGTGGAAGTTCGACTACGAACCCCACATCAAGGCACTGCGTGACCTCTACGAGAAGGCCAAGAAAGAACAGTGGAACGCGGCTTCAGACATCCCCTGGCAACTGGAAACCAACCCGGCCGACGTCGGCGTAATCGCCGGCCCCGGCGGCGACCCTCTCGACGGTTGCAACTTCATGGCCGAACTGAGCGATGAACAGCGCAGCGAGCTGGACAAGCGACGGTCGGCATGGACGCTGTCGCAGATGCTGCACGGCGAACAGGGTGCCATGCTCTGCTGCGGGCAACTGGTCGAGGCCGTGCCCGACATGGACGGCAAGCTCTACGCGTCTACCCAGGTAATTGACGAGGCCAGGCACGTGGAGGTCTTTCACCGCTACATCACCCGCCTCGACCAGGTCTACCCGCTCATGCCCTCGCTAAAGCAGCTCTTGAACGCGGTGCTCGGGGCCGAGATGTGGCAGAAAAAATGCATCGGCATGCAGGTCATCGCCGAGAGCCTGGCCATGGGCTCGTTCAAGATGATGAAAAAGGCCACCAACGACGAGGTGCTCAAGCAGGTGGTCGAACTCACGGCCCAGGACGAGGCGCGCCACGTTTCCTTCGGGCTCATCTACATGAAAGACGAGCTGCCGCGCATGGCCGAGGACGAGCGTGACGAGGTCGAGGACTTTGCCCTCGCGGGCGTGAGCATGCTCGCGTCGCCCGAAAACCAGGTCAAGAATGGTGAGTTCCTGTTCACCTTGCTCGCCGAGGTCGGAGCCGATACCGACGCGGCGGCGGCCGAGCTCCAGCAGAAGTACTCCGACCCGGCCTTCGTGGCGGCACTACCCAACCCGTTCAGGGACTACGTGGTTCCGCAGCTCGAACGCGTGGGCCTGATAACCGAACGCACGGAATCCAGCTACCGGGAGATGGGGCTGCTCAACTAGGGCGTAGTACATGGCCGGCGTGACCGAGTCGTCCGCGGCAATCGCGGCGGTCCGGTCACGCCTTGCACGCGCCGGGCTGTGGACACAGCTCGACGCAACAACTTTACTTCACAGCGCGCAGCAGGAATCGGCGCGCAAAGGAGAACCTCGGCTCGATGCTCGAACTTTACCACGCCCGCGTGTCAACGTGCTCGGTCAAGGTGCGCCTTGTACTGGCCGAAAAAGAACTGGAGTGGACCAGCCGCGAGGTTGACCTGCTCGCGGGCCAGCAACACGATCCCGATTACGTACTGCTCAACCCCGGTCACGTGGTGCCCACGCTGGTCGATGACGGCAAAATATTAGTCGAGTCTACGCTCATCAACGAGTACCTCGACGACGCGTATCCCGACCCCCCGTTGCGACCCGCAGCGGCCGACCAACGCCACGCCATGCGCGCCTGGACCAAGCTCCTCGACGAAAAAATCCACGTTGCCATAGGCGTCCTGACCTACGCCATAGGCATGCGGCCGGTCATACTCGCCGGCAACCCTGGAGAGTTCAAGAAAAGACTCCAGCAGGTACCCGAGCCGGCCAAGCGCGAAGGGCTGCTCTCCATCATCGAGCACGGAGTAGAATCTCCTCTCATCCCTGGCGCGGTAGCCACGGTTGTGGGCCTGCTCGACCGCGTAGACGAAGCGCTCGAACACGCCGACTGGCTCGCCGGTGAGCACTGGAGCCTGGCCGAAGCCTGCGTGCTGCCCTGCGTGCTGCGGGTAGACAACCTGGCACTCGGCTCACTGCTTTCGCCCGACCGGCGCCCGCGCCTGGCCGAGTGGTACGATCGCGTTCGCGCCCGCCCCTCTTTTGCCGAGGCAGTCACCACCTGGGTACCACCCGAAATAGTTGAACTCATCCACTCCAACGGTGAGCTCGTACGCGAACAGGTCGAGGCCATGGCCGGGGAATCCAACTGATGGCCACCGCCCACACGGCTGCTCAAACCCGCGAACAACTGGTGGCGGCAGCCCGCGAAATCGCGCCGGCCATCGCCGAGCGCGCCGCCGACTGCGAAACTCAACGCAGACTGCCGGCCGAAACCATAGTCGACTTCCGCCGCGCCGGGCTGTTGCGCGCGTTGGTGGCGCCGGCTTACGGTGGCTACGGGCTGGAGATAGGCACGGTGATAGAAACCTCGCGCGAGATAGCGCGGGCCTGCGGCAGCAGCGGCTGGTGCCTGGCCATATGCACACTGCACACCGACCTCGCCTCGGGTTTTCCGCAAGCCGCGCGCGACGAAATATTCGCCGAACGCCCTGACCCTGTGATCTGCGGCGTGTTCATGCCCAGCGGCACGGCCACCAGGGCCAGCGACGGCTGGCGACTGACGGGCGCGTGGAACTTTGCCAGCACCTGCGACCACGCCGACTTCGGACTCTTTGCAGCCGTCATCAACGACCCGCGCGAGGGCGACCCGCCGGTGGCCAGCTTCGCGCTGCGGCGCGACCAGTTCTCTATCGTCGACAACTGGCACACGGCCGGCCTTTGCGGCACGGGCAGCAAGCAGGTCGTCATCAACGACGCGGTCATAGCCGACAGCCACGTGATGGCGGTCGTACCGGGCACCGTGCGCGCGGGCGGTGGCGACCGGCGGGACGACGGACGCCTGTCGGCCGGACTGCCCGGCAGCTCGGTGGCGACCCTGGGCCTGGCCGGCGTGGCCATGGGAATAGCGCTGGGCGCACTCGACCGATTCGAGCAACGCCTGAAGGGCAAGCTCAGGGAGGGTAGTTTCAAGGACAACGACCGGCAGGTGGCCGCGCAACTGCGCTTCTCGGAGTCCGCGAGTGAAGTCGACGTGGCCGAGCTGCAGGTGCTGCGTGACCTCGACGAAATGACCGCCGACACGCTGGCCGGACGCCGCTCGAATGAACAGCAGCGTGCGCGCTACCGCCGCGACGCAGCCTGGGCCATACAGGCCTGCGCCCGAGCCACCGCCCGCCTTCAACCGGCAGCGGGCGCCGGGTCCATCATGCTCGCCGACCCGCTGCAACGCGCGGTGCGCGACGCACAGACTATCTCGGCCCACGTGGTGGCCGACCTCGATGGCGGACACGAGGCCTGGGCGCGCGCGCGCCTGGGGCTCCCCGGCGAAGACCTCCTCAGCTAGGAACCTGCGCGGCGACCGGCGACGAAGGATCAGCGTCGTAGTACGGCCGCCAACGATGGACGTTGGCGGCGCAACATGTCGGAAGTAACCATGCTCACACCGCGCCCGCGGGCCTGTCTTTCGACCCGCTCCACCACCAGGCCACGCACGAAGGACGGTATGCGCTGCAAGCGATCCCTGGCCTCCTCGCTCCACGGCATGGTCGTTCTGGCCTCACGAGAGTACAAGGCATCGCCGACGGGTAACGTACTGCTCCCGCCACCCGGCTGGTAAGCGCAAGCCGGGTCCTCGGCCATAAGCTCGCCCCCGCTCGCCAGCGCGCGCGCACGGCAACCGCCGCAGGCATCACGCCACTCGCAGCGCCCACAACGACCACCGAGCAGGCTGCGATTCCTCAAGCTCGCGAACAAGGGCGACTCGTACCACGCCGCGGCCAGGCCTCCTGGTTCAATACGACCAGCCTCGATGGGTATGTACGGGCAAGGCGTTACACGGCCACGCGGATCAATGCGCAGGTAGTGGCCGGCTGCCGGGCAACCGCTGTCTAAGGTGGGCAGGGTACCCGCCGCCTGCCCGTCGGCCACGCGCTTGAACTGCGGCGCGCACCGGGGCACCAACATCGTCCGGTCGGCTATGCGCTGCCGCAAAACGGCCAGCTCGGCCAGCACCAGCTCGTACTCGGCCGCCGGAAGATCGGTCAGGCCCTGGCCGCGCCCGGTGCAGACCAGGAAATACACGTTCCAGGATGTAGCGCCCAGGTCGGCCACGTAGTCGGCCATGGTCGCCAGCTCGTCGCGATTCCAGGAAAAGACCGAGGTCTGCACGAGAAAGTCCAGGCCCTCGTCGCGGCAGGCTTTCATGCCGTCGACGGCCGACTGCCAAGCCCCGAAACAACCACGGAACCGGTCATGCAGCCCGGGTTGCGCCAACGAATCGAGGCTGATGCCCACGCCCGACACCCCGGCGGCGGCCAGACCGCGGGCAACCGAGCGATCGATCAGCGTGCCGTTGCTTCCCAGCACCACGGTCATGCCCCTGTCCGAGGCAGCGCGTGTGAGCTCGTGGAGGTCCGGCCTGAGCAGCGGCTCGCCACCGGTCATGATCAACAGGCACCCAGGGTTGAGATCGGCGAGTTGATCTATGGTGGCCAGGCACTGTGCCGTGTCAGCCTCGTCGCCTCGCGACCTGCCGCCGGCGTCTATGTAGCAGTGCTCGCAGGCCAGGTTGCAGCGGGCCGTCAGGTTCCACGAAACGACCTGCGGTAGCCCGGGGTCGTTCACTTTAGCGAATCCCTCTTCGGCCGAACCATTGCCATCAGCCGTCATGGTGAAAGTCTCCACCGTTTTTCCAGTCACCCACGAGCTGGTCGAACAGCTCCTCGCTCACCCGTTCGTACCCGCTTGAGCGAGAGTTTTTTTCGACCTCGCTTATCACCTGCGCGCGGACCACCGGGGGCACCCGCCGTACCCGCACCACCGCGGCTTCATCCCAGGGCAGGGTGAACTCGGCCGGCCCCCCACCACGCTGCCAGGCATCGAACTTATCTTCGACCAGCTCCAGCGTTACCGATTCAGCACCCTGCTGACGGGCGAAGTTTTCAACCCGCTGCGCTGTCAGCTGACGCATAAAACCCTCGGGCACCTGCGCGAGTCGGCCGCGCGCGTCTTCGCTCCAGGCCATGCCCGACAGGCTGGCAGCCATGGCACCCGCATCGCCGGTGATGGCCGCCTGCATCTGCCCACGCCCACGCGCCAGGCCTTCCTCGACCAGTTCCAGTTCTATTTTTTCGGCTCCGCGCTCCGCGGCAAGACCCAGCACCTGCCGGCGCGCGGCATCGCGCATGAAGCCCACCGGAACGCGCTCCAGTCTTGCCCGCGCCGCGTCGCTCCATGAGGGCTGATTTTCACCGCCGGCATCGCTGTCCATGGCAGGAACTTCTTTCGTGCGCCGCGCGGCCAGGTGAGGGCAACCAACGGTCTTTTTTTTGCCAGGCTCGCCTCCATCGCCGGCATCGGCCACGCGCCCGCCGGGGTGCATCACGCCCGACGCCTCGTTGAACAGCGCTGCCGTTACCACCGTGTGGCCCTGCTTTATGGCGTAGCGTTGCACGGCCATGCGCGCCATTGGCTGCACGTGAACGGGCACACGCCCGAGCGCCGTCGTGGCTTCCTCGGTCCAGGTCGTGGTCTGGGCCGCCACGCGGTCGGCGGGTGGCTGTACCCGCGCGCAGGTGATGTAGAGGTCAGCCGGGGCCAACGTGAGCAAGGCCTCGGTGTTGCTCCCAAGGGCCGTGCCGGGATCACCGTGCACGCCGGTCTTTCCAAGCACCAGCAACGACGCCCCCACTCGCCGGGCGTACTCGTCTATGCAGTCGTAGGGCTTACCGGCCAGCAATTCACAAACCGGGCTGAGACCTTCATCGTCGGCCATCATGCGGGCGATGTCGAGATGACCCTGGTAGATGCGAGCCAGGCCGTCGTCAATGATCTCGTTGTGCAGTTTTTCCTGCTCCTCGAAACGAAACACCTTGGCCGCCTCTTCACTGAGCACGTCGGCAATGCGGCGGAAAACCTGGTAATGAAAGTGAGGGTCGTAGGCCGACACCAGGTGAAGCGGGCGATCGAGAGCGCGCGCGAGCACCATGGCCCTGGCGGCAGCAGCAAAGGACTGCTCGCTGCCGTCCACGCAGCCCACCACCGGACCGTCACCGCGCACGCAGGCCGTCTCGTCGTTAGCCACTCTCGCGATCAGCAGGTCTCCGTCGGTGGCCAGCAACACGCGCCGGCAGACGCTGCCGGTCACGCGGTGCCGGGTCTCGCCCAGCCCACTTGAGCCTATGCAGGTGAGCCCGTGCTCCCCGTCTTTCATCTCGGCCAGCAGCTCGAGATGGTTGCGGCCCTCGCGGTTGACGCTCTCGAATCGTAGCCCATCTTCACTGCACGCCCGCTCGGCTTCGGCCTGGTACGAATCGCTTATCATTTCCAACCCGCGGGTAATGAGGGTGTCGTGCACCTGCCGTTGTCGCTCGATCTCGGCGTCCTCTATGAACTGCTCGGGCAACCCGGCTTCCATCTGCCTGAACCTGTGGTCGTGTATCTGTGCCGCGTAGACGTGCAGGCCGGTCACCGTGGAGCCAAAGGCGCGCGCGATCTGCAGGGCGTGATCGAGCGCCGCGCGGCTGGCGGCCGAGTTGTCAAGGCCAACGAGCAGGCGCTCGAACACACGCGCCGACTCTTCCATCACGGTACTTTTCTTTGCGCTGGTCGTCATGCTTTTTACCCCCCCGGGTATAATTCGCTGTTGGACTGTTCGCCCTTGAGCGTGGCCAGGAAAGCAACGATGTCCTGCAACTGGCGCAGCGTCATGGCGTCGTGGAACTCGGGCATGCGGCTGTTGCCTTCTTCGTCCTGGTAGCTCTCGTCGCCACCCGCTTCGGCCCCCGGCGGATCGGCTACCACCAGCCGGCTCGGGGCAAGGATGGATTCGGCCAGGTAGATGGGCGTCTGTATGGCCCCGATCGAGGTAAGCTCCGGCCCCACGCCGCCGGGAGGCGCGCCGTCGAGGTCGAGTACGCCGCCCTTGACCCGGTGACACAGGAAGCAACTCATCTCGGTAAAAGCCTCGAGACCGGCCTCGGCGTCGCCCGGCGGAAACTCGAAGCCCGGACCCTCCACCTCGGCATCACCGGCCGTGCCGGCCCAACCGGACTGGGCGGCCTGGATGTCACCCACGGTGGAGTCGTCTATGTCAACGCCGCTGGCAACCAGCAGGTACATGATGACCGACGCGATCTCGTCGTCGTCCAGCGCGACCGGGGGCCGATGCATGGGCTTCATCAGGTCCCCGGGATAGCCATCGACCACCAAGGCGTTGGGGTCGTAAATACTTTCGGCCAGGTACTCGATGGCCGAGTAGCCCTCGTCGGCCCTGCGCGACGCCGCCCTCAGGGCTATAGGACTGCGGAACACCTCCCCCTGCACGCCGAGGTTGGGGCAACGCACGGCCGAACCCTCGGAGCCTATTGAGTGGCAGGTGTGGCAGGACCCGTCGCCCCAGAACAGGGCCTGTCCCCGCTCTACGTCTATACCCGAAGTGGCCGCCGACACCCCACCACCCTGCAGGCGGGTAACGTACCAGGCCAGGCCTATGAACACGGCCGTCAGCACGGCGACGAAGGCCAGCACCGGGACAGCCGTGCCGCCGCTGCTGCCGCCACTACCGGCCCCGCCGCCGCGGGCATAGTTGCGGTCTTCAGGCATCGGCGTCTCCCGTGCCCCCGCGCTCACGACCGGCCCGGCGCAACATGAGCAGTTCGGCCAGGGCTACCAGCAGGCCTACCACGCCGGCCGTGGCGTAGTCTCCGACGGCCAGGGGAGCCTCGAGGTAGAGCGAGTACCAGGGTGAAAGCGACTGGCGCAAGCCCGTCTCTCCGTTGGAACCGTCCCAGGCCATGACCGAAAAGGCCGTCGTGCCGCCGGGCGTAAAAACGGGTCCCTTGCCCCGGTCGGGTTCGAGCGACCTGCTCAACACGACCGCCCACACACCGTCGTCGTAGACGGCACTTCCCGTTACTCCCGACCCGTTGATCCACGACTGCCTGGCCGGACCCCCGGCTTCCAGCGCCTGCATGGAGCCCTGCCCGTCGGGGCCGGCGATGTGCCGCCACTGCTTCACCGGGTTATCAATGGACCCGTAGAGAAAATACGGCCTGCGCGCGCCCTGCTGCTCCCTGGCCGGAAACTGCAAGGCCACCGCGTCGTTGTACAGCGCGCGGTTGAACTCGAAATCTTCGACGTCAAGCCCCGGGTAGGTCGGCCCCTGGTCTATCTCTGGCGTTACGTCCGACTGTTCGCCATCGGCCGCGCTCATCGAGCGGTCGTGGTACTCGAGCCTGAAGGCTATGGTCGATTCGTTGTACAACGCACGCACGCGCACCTGGTCAACGGCGGCTATCTCCCAGCGCGGACGGCGGATGACCTGGCCCATAAGCCTGAAGGCTATTTCCCCGGCCTGCTGCCAGGCCGGGTCGGCGGGGTCGGAGGGCAAGTCAGCCTGTATAAATTCTGCCGTCAGCAGCGCACCGCCGGAGGTCGCCTCGTCGACGGCCAGCGAGTCAACGTAATGGGCCAGCGCCCACCTGAGACGGGCGTCGTTGTCGGGATCACTCTCGTCGAGGGCACCCACGAAACTGGGCATCGGGGTGCCGTTCATACCGGCGGTCAAAGTCCGCCATATGTCCTCGACCCGCGAGCCGCCCTTGTAACGCCAGCCCTTGCTCAGGTCGCGGGGCAGTATGCGCTGCTCGAGATAGTTGAACTGCGTGCCGGCCGACGTGCCGTTGCCCAGCCCGCGCGGCCCGTGGCACTCCACGCAGCGGCCCTTGTCAAAAGCCTGCCTGCCCTGCTCGAGCAGCTCGTCGGTGACCGGAGGGGAGCCGGGTACTTTTACAAGGTAGCGGTGGCCGTCATCGTCGACACGACGGGGATCGAAGTCTTCATCGTCGAAGTAGTCGCGGGCCAGGTAACGTATCCAGTACACCAACTGCCAGCGCTCGTCCTCCTCCAGGGTCGCCCACGACGGCATAGCCGTGCCGGGTATACCGCGGGTAATAGTGCGGTAGAGGTCCTCGTCCAGTGGTAGTTCCGAGAACTCGGTCGTGCGCATCTTGAAGTTGGCGAAGAGAAAATCCCGCGGCCGTGGGTCAAGATACTCGGCCGCCGGGCCGTTGCCCTCGCCACTGGTGCCGTGGCACCCCGCGCACCTGAAGTTGTAAAGACGGCGTCCCTGCTCGCGGTTGTATTCGTCGTTGGCCGGACGCGCCTCTAGCGCGGCGGTCTCTATCTCGAGCCAGCCCGGCGTCGAGGGCGCGGTCTGCTGGGCGGCGACAGTAGTCACCACGAGCAACAACAGAGCCGGCCACAGCAGCACCGGCAAGCATCGCTGGTAACTACCTCCTTGCAGGCTCGCGCGCACCGTCAGTGGCCCCCCAGTTTTTCGGGCTCACGTGGCGCGTTACCGGCGAGATCGTACTCGGCCATTATTATTTTCCATATCTCGTCGTCCGACAGGTCCAGCTCCCACCTGGGCATGGCCGACTCCCAGGGCCCACCCTCCCGGGGCAACTTCACGCCGCCCTCTTTCACCCGCCAGAAGACCGCGCCCTCGACCAGGGTCGCGATGGTTTCCACGCCGGTGAAATCGGCCGGGCTGCGCGTCTGCGCCGCGGCCATCGGCCCGTCGCCCATGCCCTTGGTGCCGTGGCAGGGCCGGCAGTTGACCATGAACAACTCGCGTCCCTGCTCTGTGCTGTGGCGTTCGAAGGCCCGCCGCCTGTCGGCATCGTTGGAGACGCCGCCCGCGGCCAGGACCCCGGCGTAGGCCACGAGCTCGTCTTCGGTACTAGCGTTAACGACAATCTCCCCTGACGAAAGCTGCGCGTCGAACTGTTCGAGCATGTCGGCAGTGGGATGCCGAAACGGATTTTCCATGTGCGAAAAAGCGTCGGGTGGCGTCGGGTGACGGATGGCGTTGAACATGTCCGGGCCACCGCCACCGCCGGCAGCGGCCAGCGCCATGGCCCCCGCCGCAAGGGGCGAAACCACCAGGATGGCTGCACGCAGCGGATGTTTCCAGGCAAAAAACTCCCAAACCGGAGCCAGGAATTGCTGCCACCTCTGCTCGTTGTATGCCAGCCAGCAGGACCAGCCGAGCAGGGCCAGGGCAAAATAAAGCGTCCCCTCCAACCCTGCCGAGGCGAGATTGTGCTTCATCGAAAACCAATCATCCGACGCCAGCCAGCCGCCGAGCAAGGGCAACGCGTAGCGGGTGGCCAGCCACACCGCCGGCACGAACAGCAGCGTCCGACCCAGGGGCCCGCGCACCGCCGACTTCAATCCACCCTGCTCAGCCACTTCCGGGATCGCCCCCCGTGTGACCAGGATCGGTAGACACCAGGTTTACGGTCCAGAACACGAACGAGACCATCAGCAGGAAAGTTATCGAGATGCCGCTCACGACCACGGCCATCTCCAGGTTGCTGGGGGTGCCGGCCCAGGCCGAGCTGTCCTTGATGACCGACACCACGTGCCAGCCCTTGCGCAGACCCGAACGTATGAAGCCCATCAGCCCCATGTTGAAAACGAAGAATACGCACAGCAGCAGCAGGGAGAACTGGCTGCGCCGGTGCATGCGGCCCCAGCGGATCTCGCCCAGGCTCGCGGCGCCGCGGTAGAGCAACAGGTCCATGGCGGTGGCCAGCAGCAGGCAGCTGAGCAGTATGAGCACCTGGCTTACGGCCACCTGCCTGACCAGGGGGTTGGCCTTCTCCATGATGGAAAACCCGTGCTGGAACAGCCATGCCGACGCGTGCAGGGCGGTGACCCCCACCAGCAACGCCTGCCCCAGGCGGCCGCGGTCGCGCAGCGTGAGCAGCACAGCGATCCCGAGCCAGGCCACTTGGTGGTACAGCGTCCACCTGAGCGTGGCGGCCCAGGTGATAGAACCACCGAAGTCAATACTGGCAAACGCCACCGGCAGACGCTCGACCACGAAGCGCGAGATTTCAGGATTGGCGTCGGACAGCTCTCCCGACCCGGCGTAGCGCAGCAGCATGGCCGCACCCACCGCCACGGCCGACAGCAACAGGAGTACGGCCCTACGGCCCTGCGCCCGCACGCTCACCTCGCCAACCTTGTTCGAACGCCGGTACATGAGAAAGCCGGCGAAGGTGGTCAGTATCATCAACTGTATGACCGCGTTCTTGGCCGGCATGAGCCCGAATTTTTTTTCCAGCCCACCGGCCGGCAGGTTGTGGGGCGTGAGCCACACCGCGAAGCAGCAGAACAAGATACCCAGCATCCAGGGCACGTAGCGCTCGTAGCGCTCGCCGCCGGGAATACGACGCATGCCCGACCACAGGTAAAAATTGCCGGCTATGAACAGGGTACCGACAAAGACCGCCTGCAGGATGAAGGTCCAGGAAAAAGTTCCGCCCATCATGTCCTGGCCCATGGTGGCGTTGAAGCTGTAAATTTCACGGCCCAGGTAATAGCCAGCAAACGGAAGCGGGATGAGCGCTGTCAGGGCGATGAAGTTGCCCACGTATCCCATCCAATCGTAGTGGGCCCGCTCCCGGTCGCTGCGCGAACCCAGAAAGCGTATGGCCGCGTAGGCCCCGCATATGGCCCCGCCGAAGGCCACGTTGCCCAGCATGCGGTGGATGTTGAGCGGCATCCACAGGTAGTTGGCAAACGCGTCCCAGGTGGACCCGATGTACTGGGTTCCCTGCCAGTGGCTGGCCAGTGTTCCCGCGGCTCCCTGTTCGAGCCCTGGCGGGCTCATCATGTAAGTGGCCCAGGAGTTGGCGATCACCATCAGGGCCGTGCCCACGAGGTTGAGCTGCACGCCCAGCCAGATGTGCAGTATCTTCGAGCGTCCCCGCGCCATGCGCTTCCAGCCGTAGTAGTAGACGTAAAGCGTAAAACCCTCTGCAAAAAACAACAGCGCGTAAAAATAGAAGGTCGAGTGAAAGACGCCGGTCAGGTGAGACATGAAGGCCGGGTAGCTCGAGTACAGGGTGAAGGTAAGCAGGCCGCCGAAGGCGGCCGTGGTGGCGAAGGCACCACTGAGCAGGCGGGTGAACTCGTAGGCCAACGCATCGTAGCGCCGGGCGGTATCGGGGTCGGACTGCAGGTAGCCGACCAGCTCCACTATCACCGCGAAGATGGGCACGCCCAGCACCAGCGCGGCGAACATCAGGTGGAGTTCTGCCACCACCCACACCACCAGGCGCGGGCTGATGCCGAGCACCGTGCGATAGGCGACCTCGTCTGCCGCCGTGGCGGGAGCAGCCAGCAGCAGGAACAAGCCCGTCACCAGTAACGAGAACCCCGCCGCCGGCCGAGAGCGGTAATTCCACCCGCGGCGACAGTACCGAGCGGCTGTCGCTGACATTAAGACCAGCGCCTACTTTCCAGCCTTGAAGACCAGGTTAACGGTAGCGGTTTTGCCCTCTTCGAGGGTGACTTCCTGCTCGGCAAAACCCAGCACCGGGTGAAAAGCCTTCACCGTTCGCTTGCCCGCCGGCACGCCTTCGAGCGTGTAACTGCCACCGTCAACTGCGTCGGCAAAGGGGTTGTCCGGAACGAACAGCCAGCCCCTCATGAAGTCGTGTATGTCACAGGTAAGCTGCACCACGTTGCCCCGCCTGGGCTTGATGGCCTTGCTGTCGGTCTGCCCTTGGTTGGGCTGGGCTATGTTCATAAGGTCGCGCCTGGCCCGGCCGATGATCTCGTAGGCGTGGATGTTGTGGGCCACCGGATCGTCGTTGACTATTTCGAGCGTCGCACCCCTGGGCACAAAAGAAACGCCCGGCGAAAAACGGCACTCCTTCTGCGCCAGCTTGAAGGCCTTGTCGGGGACCGCCACGCCGTCGATTTCGCCCTCGATATAGACGATCACGCCCGAGAGCAGACCACCCTTGTCAACCACCACCTGGTCCATGGCTCGCTCGCCCTGCCCGCAGACCTCGATGTCCTTGGTAATCGTACGGGTACTGGCCCTGGGTGCCTTGCCATCCAGGCGCACACTGCCCTGTACGGTCGCGCCCCAGGCCGTGGTCGCCACCGGCAGAGACGCCAACGATGCCACCGCCAGCAATGCGGCCGTGGCTGTAACTGACTGCCTTATCATAAGATGTTTACCTCCAAAGCCGTGTCATAAGCAGGAAGCGTACCGGCTTCATGAACGGGAACCCCGGGCAGTCCGGCCGGGATAAAATACGCAGCCGGAGCGGCCCCGCCGGCCCCAGAAAGCCGGGGGTACTTTTTCGCAGCGCCGCGGATTTCGCAGCAACGGGAAGCCCGGGGCCCCACCACTCCCGACCCTGACAGCGGCCGGCACGGGTTGAAAACAACCCGAACGGGCACCGAGCCGGAAGAGCCGGATCAGTACAACATGAAGTAAATAGTCACGCCGGTGGCCGAGACGTAGAGCCACAGCGGCAAGGTGACGCGGGCTATGCGGCGATGCGCTTGCAGCTGGTCGGTCCAACCACGGTAGAGCGTGAGCAGGGCCAGCGGCATTATGATCGCGGCCAGCACTACGTGGCTGGCGAGCAGCGACAGGTACAGCGCCTTGAACTCGCCCTCGTAGTGGCGCGGCCCCGCCTTGTACCAGTGGTAGACGACGTAGCTGACGAGAAACGCAGCAGAACTGGCAAAGGCCGCCAGCATCGCACGGCGATGGGCGAGGCGACGGCCGGTCTTTATCATGGCCAGGCCCGTGAGCAGCAGCAGCCCGCTCAAGGCGTTGAGGGTGGCGTTTACCGTCGGCAATCCCGACACGTCCAGCCCACCGGCCACTCCCTCGGGGCGGGGGCCGAGGATGAGAAACGCCACCGCGGCGCACACCACCGCCGACGTTATGTAGATTATGCGCAGCCAGAAAGCGTCTCGTTCATCGGTTATCATGCTGTGCTCCATCCTCCGGCCGGCCACTGTAGCCCGGGAGCGCCGCCGACCTGAGCAGCGCAAACCCGTGTTTTCAGTGCCCTTCGGCTTGAAGAGTCGCACGGCGTCGGATACTTGTCGTCGGTTATTCGAGCGTTACCGGGCTTTTTCATCAACACCCCGGGGCCAGGAATACACGCTAAAGGGCATGGCAGACAACGGCAGCAGCAAGGACGACGCCGCCACGAGCGTCTCGATGGAAACCATCGTCAACCTCAGCAAGAGGCGTGGTTTCGTATTTCAGAGCTCCGAGATCTACGGCGGCCTGGGCAGTTGCTGGGACTACGGGCCGCTGGGTGCCGAGCTCAAGCGCAACGTCAAGGAGGCCTGGTGGCGCGACACCGTCACCACGCGCCCCGACGTGGCCGGCCTCGACTGCTCCATCCTTATGCACCCGCGGGTGTGGGAGGCGTCGGGCCACCTCGACAATTTTACCGACCCGATGGTGGACTGCAAGCTGTGCAAGGGGCGTTTTCGCGCCGACCAGCTCGAGCACGCCAGCTGCCCCAGAAAGCCGAGCAAGAAACCGGGCGAATGCGAGGGCGAGCTCACCGAGCCGCGCAACTTCAACCTGATGTTCAAGACGCACATGGGCCCGGTCGAAGACTCGGCGGCGGCCGTCTACCTGCGGCCGGAAACCGCGCAGGGTATATTCGTCAACTTCGTCAACGTTGTGAACTCGGCGCGCATGAAGCCGCCCTTTGGCATAGCGCAGCAAGGCAAGAGTTTTCGCAACGAGATAACGCCGGGCAACTTCCTGTTTCGCACCCGCGAGTTCGAGCAGATGGAGTTGGAATTTTTTGTGCCGCCGGGCAGCGACGACGCATGGTACGAGTACTGGCAGGCGCGCCGCATGGCCTGGTACACCGACTACGGCATAAACCCCGATCGCCTGCGCCTGCGCTGTCACGCCGACGACGAGCTGGCCCACTACGCCAAGGGCTGCGCCGACGTGGAGTACGAGTTCCCCATCGGCTGGCAGGAGCTCGAAGGCATAGCCAACCGCACCGACTTTGACCTCAAGGCCCACATGGAAGCGTCGGGCAAGGACCTGAGTTTTTTTGACCCGCAGTCAAAAGAGCGCTTCGTTCCCTACGTAATCGAGCCGTCGGCCGGTGCCGATCGCTCCACGCTGGCCTTTCTCGTCGACGCCTACCACGAGGACCCCCCGGAAGAGGGCCGCCCCGCGGACGACCGCCGCGTGGTGCTCAAGTTTCACCCGTCGCTGGCGCCGATCAAGCTCGCCGTGTTTCCACTCATGCGCAAGGAAGGCCATCCTGAAAAGGCGATGAAGATTGTCGAAGAACTCAGGGGGCACTTCGCGGTGCAGTACGACCAGGCCGGTTCAATAGGTCGCCGCTACAGGCGGCAGGACGAGATCGGCACGCCACTGGGAGTGACCGTGGACCACCAGACCATGGAAGACGACACCGTCACCCTGCGAAATCGTGACACGATGGAGCAGCAGAGGGTCCCGATCACCGCGCTGCAGGGTATAGTGCGCGATAAAATCTCGCCCCCTGTATCGAGCGGACCGCTGATGCCCGAGGAAAACTGAAGGCGCAGAGCGCTCGTCGGGACAAATACGCAGTGCTGCCGGTGACGCGGCACGATAACTACAACAACCAGCAGGCAGGACAGATGGCCACCACGAAAAAGAGCAACAGTAAAAAGAAAACCTCCGCCAGGAAAAAAGCCGCCGGCAAAAAAACACCGCGCAAGCAGAAGTTCGTCTACAGTTTTGGTGACGGCAGCGCCGAGGGCGACTCGTCCATGCGCAACCTGCTCGGAGGCAAGGGTGCCAACCTGGCCGAGATGGCGGGGCTGGGGCTTCCCGTGCCTCCCGGCTGCACGATATCCACCGAGGTCTGCGCTCTCTACGACGCAAAGAAAGACAGCTACCCGGCCGGGCTCAAGGAACAGCTGAAGGCCGGGCTCACCACCATCGAAAAAACCATGGGCAAACGCCTGGGCGACAAGGCCAACCCGCTGCTGGTGTCGGTGAGGTCGGGCGCGCGCGCGTCGATGCCCGGCATGATGGACACCGTGCTCAACCTCGGGCTCAACGACGAGACCGTCGTGGGACTGGCCGCGGCCAGCGGCAACGAGCGCTTCGCCTGGGACAGTTACCGGCGCTTCATACAGATGTACGGCGACGTGGTGATGGACCTCAAGCCCACCTCGGCAAAGGAAACCGATCCTTTCGAAGCCATCATCGAGGCCAAGAAAATCAGCCACGGCCTCGAACTGGACACGGAACTCACCACGCTGCACCTGCAGCAACTGGTGCGAGAGTTCAAGGCGCTGATCAAGAGGCGGCTCAAGCGCGAGTTTCCGACCGATCCCATGCAGCAGTTGTGGGGAGCCATCGGCGCGGTGTTTCGCAGCTGGGACAACGAGCGGGCACACGTGTACCGCAAGCTCAACAACATACCCTTCGACTGGGGAACCGCGGTCAACGTACAGGCCATGGTCTTTGGTAACCTGGGCAGCAGCTCGGCCACCGGCGTAGCCTTCACGCGCAGCCCGGCCACCGGCGAGAAGATTTTTTACGGCGAGTTCCTCGTCAACGCCCAGGGCGAAGACGTCGTAGCCGGCATACGCACGCCCCAGCAGATCACGCTGGAGGGTTCGCGCAGCTGGGCCGATGAAAACTACGTGGACGAGTCCGACCGCGAGCGCCTCTACCCTTCGCTCGAGGAAGTGATGCCGCGTTGCTACAAGCAGCTACGCAAGGTGGCGAGATCGCTCGAGCGACACTACCGCGACATGCAGGACCTCGAGTTCACCATCGAGCGCGACCGACTGTGGATGCTGCAGACCCGCGGCGGCAAGCGCACGGCGGCGGCCGCGGTGAAGATCGCGGTCGACATGGCACGCGAGCGCCTCATTAATCGCGATACCGCCGTACTGCGCGTTGACCCCGACCAGGTCGACCAGCTTCTGCACCCCACCATCGACCAGTCCGCTGACAAGGATCTGCTCGCGCGCGGGCTGGGTGCTTCGCCGGGCGCGGCGTCGGGGGCGGTGGTGTTCTCGGCAGAGGACGCCGTGAAGGCCGCTGAAGACGGGCGCAAAGTGCTCCTGGTGCGGGTGGCTACTTCGCCCGAAGACATACAGGGTATGGTCGCCGCCCAGGGTATCCTGACGGCTACCGGCGGGCGCACCTCGCACGCGGCCGTCGTGGCCCGCGGCATGGGAACCTGCTGCGTTGTGGGCTGCGAAAAACTCAAGATCGACTACTCGCGCGACCGCATGACCGTGGACGGGCGCAGCATCAAGCGCGGCGACTGGGTAACCATCGACGGCTCGTCGGGAGAAATTTACCTGGGTGAAGTGCCCACGGTGGAAGCCGTGATGACCGACGAGTTCGACGTGCTCATGGACTGGGCTGACAAGCTGAGGACACTCGACGTGCGCACCAACGCCGACACCCCCGCCGACTCCAAGGTGGCCCGACGCTTCGGTGCGCAAGGCATCGGCCTGTGCCGCACCGAGCACATGTTCTTTGAAGACGACCGCATACTGGCCATACGCGAGATGATACTGGCCGACGACCTGGCCGGTCGTGAGAAAGCGCTGGCGAAGTTGCTGCCCCACCAGAGGCGCGACTTCCTGGGCATCTTCAAGGCCATGGACGGCTTACCCGTTACCGTGCGCCTGCTCGACCCACCGCTGCACGAGTTCCTGCCGCACAGCGACGCTGAGTACGCCGAGCAGTCCAAGGCCTCGGGCGTGGCCCAGGCGAGGCTGCGCGAGCTGGGTGATGCCTTGCACGAATTCAACCCCATGCTCGGCCACCGTGGCTGTCGCCTGGCGATCACCTACCCCGAGATCTACGTCATGCAGACCCGCGCCATCATCGAAGCCGCGCTGCAAGCAGCGGGCAAGGGCATAAAGGTGCTGCCCGAGATAATGATCCCTCTGGTGGGTGCGACACCCGAGTTGGCCATACTGCGAGAACTGGTCGAAAAGACCGCCGAGCAGGTGTTTTCGAAGAAGAAAAAGCGTGTGAAGTACAGCATCGGCACCATGATAGAAGTGCCGCGCGCCGCGCTGACGGCCGATGACATAGCGGCCCACGCCGACTTCTTCTCCTTTGGCACCAACGATCTCACGCAGATGGGCTTCGGCCTTTCGCGCGATGACTCGGGCCGCTTTCTACCTGCCTATGTTGAGGTGGGCGTGCTCAACGATGACCCCTTTGCCACGCTCGACACGGTGGGCATAGGCAAGCTCATGGAGATCGCTGTGGAAAAGGGGCGCTCGGTGAAGAAGACGCTCAAGCTCGGCATATGCGGCGAGCACGGCGGCGATCCGAGGTCGATCATGTTCTGCCACGCACTGGGGCTGGACTACGTGAGTTGTTCGCCCTACCGGGTGCCGGTCGCGCGGCTGGCGGCTGCGCACGCGGCCCTGGCCGAGCGAGACTGACCAGCCGAGAGCGGGGAGCACGAGCATGGCAAAAAAACCGGCAGCCGTTGAAGGCACGACCAGGGTCGTGGGCATTTTCGGGGACCCGGTCGACCACAGCCTGAGCCCGCGCATGCACAACGCGGCTTTCGCCGAACTCGAGCTGGACTACGTTTACGTTCCCCTGCGCGCCAATCGCCGCAATCTCAAGGAAGCCGTTCGCTCCATGCGCGCCCTGGGAATCGTGGGCGCCAACGTAACCGTGCCCTTCAAGCAGGACGCACTCAAGCTCGCTCAGCGGCTCACACCGGCAGCCAGGGCGGTGGGCGCGATAAACACGCTGTACTTCGACGACAAGCGCCTTGTGGGCGACAACACCGACTGCCAGGGTTTCGTGGACGCGCTGGCGGCCCACGGCCTGCGGGCGCGCAAGAAGCGGGTACTCATCATAGGCGCCGGCGGATCTGCGCGCGCGGTACTGCACGGACTGCTCGAGGCCGGGGCGGCCGACGTGGTGGTGGCCAACCGCACCCTCTCGCGCGCGGCACGGCTGGCGCAGGACCTGTCGCGACGTGACTCCCAGGTGCGGGCGGCCAGGCTCGACCTGCTCGACGACTTTGATTTTCTCGAAACGCGGCAGCTGGTAGTCAACTGCACCCCGGTAGGGCTCAAGGGCGAGAACTTCCTCGACTACGACGTGGATTCGACCCCCAGGGATTGCCTGCACTTTGACCTGGCCTACGCGGAGAAGCCCACGCCTTTTCTCGCCATGGCCGCCAGCCGCAAGCGCCCTACCGTGGACGGACGCTACATGCTGTTGTTCCAGGGCGCGGCGGCGTTCAAGCGCTTCACCGGGCGACGAGCGCCCCTGGCCGCGATGGCCAAGGCGCTGGGCATCAAGCTACCCGGCTGAGCGGGCGGAGCCGTCCTGGAGACGGTGCTGTCAGGGGCTGACCATCCAGCTGGGATAGGCCCCGCTCGCGGCGAGCGAGCCGCTGAAAGTCAATACTTCCTGGGTTGGGTAGTAGTCGTTGTCGAGCATGAACACGTGCAGGTCCGAGAGCGTGCCCGACATCGTGCCGACTCCCTGGATTCCCACCGAGCTCACCTGGGCGGGCGTGGTACCCTCGGGCACTTCGATGCCCACCTGGCTGTAACCCTCGCTGCTGAGCAGGCCGAGCGCTCCGCCACCCGACAGCTGGCCGTGGTCGGACAGGTAAACCACACCGTCCACCACCGCGCGGCCGCGTATGGACTGCGTGCCCACGTCGGTATCCACGTTGTACTCCACCCACAGGTAGTTGCGCAGGTTGCTGGGCTTACCAGCCGTGGCGTTGGCGTTGAGCTCGGTCTTGAACTCGCGGGTGAACTCCTTGGCCGCGACCACCCACGAGACCGGCTCGAGCAACAACATGCGCTCACGCGATCCGGTGGCCTCGCGCTCGAAAGGCACCAGGCCGAAGACGAAATCCGAATCACCGTCGTCGGCTATGAGACCGTTAGCCGTACGCGTACGCACCACCGGGTGTGTGCCACCTCGCATGGTGCCTGTAAAAGTCGCCATGCTGCCGCTTTCGTCGTAGCGGTGATAGACAGCGAGCACGTCGCCGGTCGTGTCGTCAACGTCGACGCGCACTATGGTCTCTATGTCGTGCGGACGGCCCCATTGCGAGATCAGCACTTCGGGAAACAGCCCGGTGCCACCGTCCTCGTTGCTCCATGCCATGACGTAGTAATAAGACGTTACCCCGCCAGACGACGAAGCGTCCCAGGTCATGACCACCGGCACGTCGCTGAGCCCGTTACCCGGGTGCACCGAGTAGGGGTTGAGGTTGGTGTCTATTCCGAGCAGCACGGGCGCAACGCGCAAGGCGTCGTAGCCCGGATCGCCCAGCGACAGGACATCTATGGCCAGCGATTCGAGCAGCGCCGGCAACTTCTTCACGTTGCCGAGTTTCTTGCGATAGCGCAGGCCCAGCGTGTGCACGCCGGCCGACAATGCGCCGAGCTGAACGCGGTAGGCGGTCGAGTCGCCGCCGCCGTATAGCACCGCCGTGCCCTGGCTCGCGCCGTCCACGTCGTACTCAACGACGATGGCCGTGTCTTCGACGGCACCCCAGTCGGTGCCCGGCGCAGCCATGGTGATCGCAGCCGTGGCCTCGCCCTCGGCCGCGGTCTCAAAACGAACCTGCTGGTAACCACCCTTGGAAAGAACCAGCGCGTCGATGTCGAACACCCAGTTGCTTATGTCGGCGCACATGGCCACGCCGCCGCAACCGCCCGCCGGCTTGTCGGCCTTCTTCGCGCAACCGACCAGGTCCTTGGGGTACTTGTCAGCCTTGGACTTACGACGCCGCTTCAGGGCCTTGTCGTTGGTCTTGCTCGCGGCCTTGCCCAGGGCCGCCTGGCAATCGTCGGCTGCCGCTACCACGCACTCACCGACGGCGTCCCAGCCGACACCGAGAGCCGCAGCCACAGAGTTGTTGACCGATTCATCGAGGTAGCCCTCGCAGGCCACCGACAGGCCGAAGGCATTGGCCGTGGGCAACTCGCAGGCGGTGGGGCAGAGCGGCGCGCCTTTCTTAGAACACTTGAGCAGGGCCTTCCACCTGGCCTTGACGTACTTCTCCACGGCCTTGGGTTGAGTCGTAGAATCGACAGCGCAATCGGATGGGACGGCCGCTGCCGGCAACGGGGCCCACAGCAACAGGACGGCCAGCAGGGTGAGCAACAGCTCCGTGGGTTTTTGCCCCACGGGATCGCTCGATGAATTGATTACCTGCTCGTTTGCCATCTTGTTTCGCCTCCGAATTCCAGTTGGCGGAGCGCCCTTCAGCGCGGCAGGACCAACGCCCATACAACCAGCGGTAATCATAGACCCACAACAGCAGGCATGGCCAGCCCGGGTTAGCCACTGGTTGATTAAATACGCCGTGTTGCCCCCCGTGCGGGGGGGCAACCGGAAGAGGAGAGGGTGATTTTGTGATTGACAGGCCAACGGCCATTTGCGACAGTTTTTAGCTGGGTGCGTGTCCCGTATTGCCGGCCTACCGATATTGTAAAAGCTGAAACCGGCAGAACAATCGCAACTACCAGCCAAATGGAATCCAGGGGGTATCTATGAACAACAATTACTCGTCTTGCGCGGTAGCCATGCTCGCCGTTGCATTCACTCTCGCGCTCGTCGCACCGGCCGTCGCCCACCAGGCGGGCACCATCAAGGTGGAAACGATCAAGTCCAAGACGTCGGGTAAGCTCAGCACCCTGCCGGGCTACAAGAAGGGCGACACCAAGTTTCAATTGCTGGTGACCAACAAGGACCCCGAGGTAGACGTGCTGCTGCGTTTTCCGGTGTGCCAGTACGGCGACGAAAACGTCGAGGAGCAGGACTGGCCCTACCAGTACAAGCGCGTACAGTTCTCGGGTTCGCAGACACTGGACAACTACCTTTCGCTGGGTAGCGGCGGCGTCATCGGCAGCCCCTACCCGCCCCGATCACCGCTGTACGCCTTCTGCATATACTCGAAGTCGACGGTGCCGGGCATGTATGTGCTCAAGCGCGGGCAATCGGTAAAGTTGAAGGCCACGCTGGACTTTCGCTCGCCGTTGCTCGCACTCGCCCAGGACGACCCCACCCGCACTCGTTTCGGCATAGCCGTGCGTAACTTCTTCGACGTTTTCGTGCTCGGCAGTGCCAACGATGGCTACTCCGACGAAACAGCCGGCGCCTTGGTATCGAATAGAAAAGCTTATGCCGGTGCGCTGTCGGAGTACGCCAAGTCGGACGCAGTGCCCGATGCCCGGCAGCGATTTTCGTACTTCTACCAGCTGACCCTCGACGCCCCATCGTCGGTCAGCGGCGTCTTCGAGCGGGTAAGCTTCAAGGACCTGTTCATGGTCAACCACGACGCCAGCTGGCTCGCCACCGCGCCCGAGACCGAGGGAATAGCCGTAACACAGTACACCGACGGCATGGAGTACGTGGCGCTGGAGGACTATCTCACCTACAAGCAGACCATCCCCGATTTCGCGCTCGACCATGACCCCCAGCACAGCCACCTCTACGCTATAAACGACGACCTGGACGGCGACGGCAAGTCGGACACTGGCGGCCCCAGGCCGGGCGACCAGGTGTGCTTGTTGCCCCCGCGCCACGACTGCGTGCTCAACGACTGCCGCGGCGGCGGCACTACCGGCCGGATGGCGGGTTCGGGCGACCAGCGGGCTGCTACCTACAATCTCAGTGGCCGTTTCTCCTCGAAGTGGCTCGACCACGCATTGCACCCGGCCTTCGGCTGGCGGGCCGTGGCCTGGTGGAACGACGGCGGCACTTGGACAAAGCTCGCCTCTGACTGGGTGCAGTGGGACGGCAGCTGGAGCCTGGCCGTGAACCACACGGGTTACAGCGGGCAGCACCTGCGCATGCAGTACCGCGCCTACAACAGCTACTACCACCCAATGGACGAAGACGATGACCTGTTTCGCTGGATAGGGCCCGACCGTACGGGCATCTCGACCAGCCACGACGAGGGCCACTGGTACGCCGACACCGACGGCGGCGACGCCAACGGACTGGGCGAGCTATACCACGCCGCCTACTACCAGTGGTCTAAGCTCTACTGGACCGGCGAGATCAACCCCATTCGTGCCAACCCCGTGAAGGTCTACTACCCCAATACCTGGTACGACTGCGGCGACGGCAGCGGGGTGCCCTGGAGCTGCGCTTCGGCCTCCGGGAGCGGCACCATATGGCTCACGGCTGCTCACGGCACCCAGGCCAACGTGGTGCAGCACGAGTTCGCCCACAACGTAAACAACGAGTTCTGGGACAACAAGCGGCCGGCTGGTTCGGGTGGCAGCCACACCTTGTGTGGCCGTTTCAACGAGGGGCTGGCGCTGCGCGAGGGCTACGCCGACTTCCTGCCCTACTGGGTGCAGTGCGATCGTTCGAGCGACGGCAGCTGCACCGACGGCTCGGGCAACAACCTCGAATCGGGGAACTGCACCAGCTCGTCGAACGCCGACGAGCGCGAGTGGTACGTGGCCAAGACCTTCTGGGATCTCTACGACAGCCACTCCGACATCGACGACATACTGTGGTACAACCACGAGGGCTCGGTGCAGAAATTACTCTTCCAGAACGGCCCGGCCAACGACGGCGACGCGCTGGGCATGAGCGACTTCCGCACCGTGTATCGCAACAACTGCTCGGCCGGACACGAGGGTTACATAGACGACATCTTCCAGATGAACGGCACCAACTGAAGCTGCGGCTGCAGCAGCGTCCCCGATACCGGGGGCTGTTGTATTACAGCTAAAGTCTTGAGAGCCACGCCCGCGATCGACTATGGTCGCGGGCATGGCCGAAACTTCTGCGGACACAACCAAAGGGGCGGCGAGGGGAGAGGCGACCGCCCCTGCCGTAAGGCTGCTCGACCACTACCTTGCGCTGGCGGCCGAGAGCGGGGCCTCGGACCTGCACTTTGAGCCCTCGGGCGGGCGTATGCAGGTGCGCGTGCGCATAGACGGCAGCCTGCGCGCGCTATCGCCCCCGCCCCACGGGTTGGAAAGCGCCCTGCTCACCCGAGCGCGCCTGCTCTCGCGCGTAAACCTCGCCGAGCGACGCCTGCCCTGCGACGGCCGCTTTCGCTGGCAGGGCAGGTCCTCGGTACCACTGGACCTGAGGGCTTCGTTCCTTCCCGTTGACGGAGGTGAAAAACTCGTCCTGCGCCTGATGCCGGGCGACGGCCGCCCGCGCCCCATCGAAGACCTGGGCATGGACGAGGCCGATCTCGCGCTGCTCGAAAGCACTCTCGCCCAACCCTCTGGCATGCTGGTCTGCGCGGGACCTACCGGTGCCGGTAAGACCAGCACGCTGTACGCCACCCTCGCCCGCCTTGCCACCCCGCGCAGGGCGACCGTCACCGTCGAAGACCCGGTAGAGATGCGCCTTGACGGTGTCACCCAGGTGCAGGTAGACGACGACGCGGGCCGCAGTTTTGCCGTCGTGCTGCGCAGCCTGCTCAGGCAGGACCCCGACGTTGTGATGATAGGCGAGATGCGCGACGGCGAAAGCGCCGCCATCGCCTGCCGCGCCGCGCTCACCGGCCACCTGGTGCTCACCACCCTGCACACCGCCGACACCACCGAGGCGGTGGTGCGACTTCGCGACATGGGCGTGGCGTCTTACCTGGTGTCGGCCACCGTGTCGCTGGTGGTCGCGCAACGACTGCTGCGAAAACTCTGCCACCACTGCCGCCGGCAATCCGAGCCGGCAGCCCACGAATCGCAACTGTACCGTGCCTGTGGACTGGCAGTCCCCCCGGTCCTGGCACGGGCCGTGGGCTGTCGGTGTTGCCGGGGCGAGGGCTACTCGGGGCGCAGCGCGGTGTTCGAAGTCATGAACCGCGAGGGCGGGATCGACCGGCCGCCGCGGCGCAGGCTGATGACAGCGGCCCTGGTAGCTGCCGGCCGATTTGACACGAGCTTTGAGGAGGCCGTAGCCGCTTGCCCGGTACCGCAACAGGCAGTGACGAGGGCCAACGAGCGATGAGCGCCATCGCCGAACACCGTAAGCCCGGACGCCATATGCCCGGACGCGGTAAACCCGGACGCGGTAAACCCGGACGCGGTAAACCCGGACGTAGCGACCTGCTGCTTGCCGCCACTCGCCTGGGGGAGCTGCTCGACGCAGGTCTTTCAACACCCGAGGCCCTGTCGGCGGCCGCCCAGCCACGCGACCGAGCCGCACGCATGGTGGGCGCCGCCGCCGCGGGCGTGGCACGCGGACAGTCACTGTCGCGCGCACTGCTAACAGCCGGCGCGCCGCTCGACCGGGTGGACCTCGCGCTGCTCGAAGCCGGCGAGTCCGGCGGCGACGTTGCCCGCGCGCTGGCGCTCCTGGCCGACCGGCTCGAGCAACGCGCAGCAATCCGCAAGCAGATAACCGGGGCGCTGTCCTATCCCGCCATGCTCTTGCTGGTGACCGTGGTCGTGTTGCACGGCATGTCCTTGTTCGTGCTGCCCTCGCTGGCCGCGATGTACGAGAGCATGGGCATAGCCATGCCCACGAGCAGTCGCGTGCTGATGGCCGCCGGGCGGGCCTCGGCCAGCCACGGGCCGGGGGTCCTCGCCTGCCTGCTGCTGGCAACCTCGCTCGTGATGACCTTGCGCTCGCGCTCACCACGGCTGCGCTTGCTCTGCGACGAAACCCTGCTGCGGACGCCCTTGCTGGGCGGCATGTTCACCTCGTTTCAGCACGCCGCGGTCTACTCGGTGGTGAGCGCGCTGCTGGAAGCCGGTTGCAGCGTGACCGACGCGTTGCAGATGTCTGCTCGCTGCACGGGCAACACCGCCGTGGCCCGCTCGCTCGAGCGCGCCTGCCGTCGCATACGCCGGGGCGTGATGCCCGGCACGGCGCTGGGCGCGAGCGCCCTCGATCCATCCGGCGAATCCGCCGGCATACTGCGCGTGGCCGAAGCCACGGGCGATTACCCTGGCGCGTTCGCGAGACTGGCTCGCCTCGCCGCTTGCCGGCGCGACCGCGCCGTTGAGCGCTTCGGCAAGCTGGCCGAACCGGCCGCCGTAACCCTGATGGCCGTCGCCGTGGCCGGCGGAGTGCTCGCGCTCTACCAACCGGTGCTCGGCTCGGCCTCACTACTGCAAGGAGGAACCCAATGAAACGACCACTGAGAAACCCATCCGTCACCCGGTTGACCTACGGCAGCTATTCAGCTGCTGGCAACGCAGAGAAAGGATTCACCCTTTTCGAGCTGCTCATAGCCGTGGCCATAATCGGGATACTGGCGGCGGTATCGATACCGCGCTTTACCGACTACCGCGCCGCCGCCTTTGACAGCCGCGCCCAGCAGGACCTGCGCAACGTGGCCTCGGCCCAGGAGCTGCACCACGCCACCAGCGACACCTACGCCGCGGCCACCGCCGACCTGGCGGGCTTCTCGTCGTCCCCCGGGGTGGTGATGGCCATAGCATCGGCCGACGCCTCGGCCTTCGTGGCCAGCGCCAGTCACCCCGGTGGCAAGAACGTGTACAACTGGGACAGCGCTGCTCAACCCGCCATGTCTTCGGCCCCGCAGGCGCCGGCTCCCTGACGGCCGCGGCCCTCTGACAGCCGCGGGCCCAAGGGGGGTCTACTCAAAAGGAGGCCGATAGGCCGGCGGCAGCTTGCGACTGCCGTCGGCCGCTATAACAATTCGTTTCGCCCTCCCGGGTGCCCAGGATAGCCGTGATCGGGCAACTAGAAATCGCAGAGTAAGAATTGATGCTGGAGTTATTTGCCTTCCTGCTCGGCCTGGCAACGGGTAGTTTTCTCAACGTGTGCATCGTCAGGATCCCGAGGGAACTGTCGGTGGTGAGCCCGCGTTCTCACTGCCCCGCCTGCGAACACGAACTGTCCTGGTACGAGAACCTACCGCTGTTGAGCTACCTCGCGCTCCTCGGGCGCTGCCGCTCGTGCAAGCAGCCCATCGGCCTGCGCTACCCGGCGGTCGAGCTGATCACCGCGCTGTTGTTCCTGGCCCTGTCGCTGCAGGGATTCTCAACGGCCGCTTTCTTTGTCTACGCGGTGCTGGCATCGGCGCTGGTGGTCATAACCTTTGTCGACATCGACCACTACATCATCCCCGACGTCATCACCCTGCCCACCATCATGGTGTCGCCGGCCCTGGCGTTGTTCGTGCACCACGTGAGCTTCGTAGACTCACTGCTGGGCATACTCGTGGGCGGCGGCCTGCTGTGGTCGGTGGCCTGGGTCTACGAAAAAGCACGCGGCCAGGAAGGCATGGGCCTGGGTGACGTCAAACTGCTGGCCATGACCGGCGGACTGCTGGGGTGGAAGGCCGCGCTGTTCACGCTGGCAGCTGGCTCGGTGGTGGGCTCGGTCGTGGGCGTTGGACTAATGATCGCCCAGCGCAGGGGAATGGGCACTGCGCTGCCCTTCGGACCGTTTCTCGCCGCCGGGGCGCTGGCCTGGGTGTTCTGGGGGCCTCGGTTTCTCGACTGGTACCTGTCGTCGGCCGGGGGGTGGTCTGCGGGGACGTGGGCGGCCGTTGTGCTGCCGATGTTAGGGGCCTGAACGCCACGGTGACTTCCGTTTCGCAGCCCCCGCGTTCGCGACCCACGAGATCACAGCTGGCAGCGCTGGGCCGACGCGACCCGGTCATGGCGCGGGCGCTCAAGCACTACGGTCCGTTCCCCGGTTTTCCGCAGCCCGAGAACCGCCGCGTGCCCCACTTCGAATCGCTGGCGCGCAGCATCGTTTTTCAACAGCTCGCGGGGGCTGCGGCCCGGGCCATATGGCAACGCGTGATCACGCTCACTCCGGGAGGGCGACTGGCCCCACCGGCGCGCTTGCTGGCCCTGCCCGAAGACCAGCTGCGCGGCGCAGGCCTGTCTCGCAACAAGGTCGCGTCCCTGCGCGACCTCGCGCGCAGGGCCAACGACGGCAGCCTGGGATTGCGCCGAGCGGCGTTGCTGGGGGACGACGAAATCATCGAGCGCCTGGTAACCGTTCGCGGCATAGGACCGTGGACAGCGCAGATGTTTCTCATGTTCAAGCTGGGGCGGCTCGACGTCACGCCCAGCACCGATCTCGGCGTGCAGGAAGGCGCGCGCGAACTCTACCGCATGGATCACCGCCCCACGCCCGGCGAGCTGACCGAGCTGGCCGAGGCATGGTCCCCCCTGTGCAGCGTGGCCGCGTGGACGCTATGGCGCGTAAAGGACGGCGACGACGAGGGTGGGTGGTAGGGAGGGTGCTACGCTACTTTCGCCTCAAGTTTGACACCCAGACTGCGCATAACTCTCAGCACCGTGTCGACCCGGGGGTTGGCCCCCGCCCCGAGCGCCTTGTAAAGACTCTCACGGTTGAGCCCGCTCGACTCCGCGACTCGTCCCATGCCGCGGGCCCTGGCGATGTCGTCAAGCGCGGCCAGCAGCAGGTCGGTATCCTCCTGCTCCAGTACAGCCGTCAGGTACTCGGCTATCATCTCGTCTGAATCCAGGTAACGGGAAGCGTCAAATTCGGTTACTTTCATGCCTCAATACTCTTCGGCCAGCTTTCTTGCCCTGGTAACGTCACGCTTCTGGCTGCGCTTGGTTCCACCCAGCAGCAGCAATATCGCCTTCTTGCCTTGGGTCAGAAAATAAACCCGATAACCCGGCCCATGGTGAATTCGCATTTCGCTTATGCCACCACCAACCGGGGCCACGTCTCCCAGGTTACCAATGGTCGCCTGCCGTATACGGGAAACAACCTTGGCCTTGGCCCTTATGTCACGGAGTCCGACTACCCAATCAGCGAACTGCGAGGTCTCCAGTACTTTCAATGCTTCTACTGTAGCCGAACGGCTACAGACTGTCAACCGTGAGTCGGCCGTGCCTGCCCCTGGACCGCCTGCATTACACAGCGGCAACAGCCGCGGGAGCACCACAGAAAAGCCGCAATAAAAAAAGCCCCTCCCGAAGGAGAGGCTTTAAGGTTTACCCCCGTTCGGGGGATATCCTGCGAAGCTTTCGCTCCTTGTTGTGAAAAGCAGAAATCCGCGCAGGCGTCGGTCAGTTACACTGTAGTCTTTACTTAACGTTCGGCATTGTGCTAGTCAAGCACCACTGGCCACACGCCGGAAATACCGGCAGGAGGCGCGAATGGGCGCTGAACGAACCCTGGGACTCGACCTTGGCACCAACTCGGTGGGATGGGCCCTTATAGAACACGACGAGGCCGGCGACCCCTGCCGCCTGGTGGACTGCGGGGTACGCATCTTCCAGGAAGCGGTAGAGGCCAAAACCCGCACGCCCAAGAACCAGGCCCGGCAGACGGCGCGTCTCTTTACCTGACTCTCGATGACGGGAGCGTCCGAAACCTGCGCGGTCCACAAGCAATGATGGGCTCACCGACGGATTTCTGGGGTAAGCTCCGGTTCAACAAAAAAGGGGAGGTGTTAGAGTGGCACCCTCTCGTTGACCACGCGGCAGACGTAGCCGCATGTTGCGAAGCGTTGCTGAGCTCTACTTTGCTGGGGCGTCGCTTGGCGCGACTCGCGGGTCGCAACGACCTGAACGCCGGCGACATCTCGAGGCTCAGTGTTATGGCCGCCTTACACGACATCGGCAAGTTCAACTCCGGTTTCCAGAAGAAGGGTTTCCCCGGTCCGACCCCAACAGCCGGCCACGTAAATGAGGTGCTGGCCCTCCTCGGCGACAGCCCTTTCAGTGAACAGGGCCGATTACTTGCCGCCTTGCCCGAGACCGCGCTCAAAACCTGGTCACCCGACTACGGTGCTTTCCAATTGTTAGTGGCCGCTATCGGGCATCACGGCAGGCCGGCTGAAATCGAGGAATCGCGCTATCGGGCAGTACACTGGAAACCCCATATGGAACGTGATCCGTTCGACGGTATCGCCGAACTCACCGACCTAATAGAACGCTGGTACCCCAGCGCTTTCGAAGCCACCAAAGATATTCTTCCTTCAGCACCTGCATTTCAACACGCCTTCGCAGGGCTGGTAATGTTGGCTGACTGGCTTGGCTCCGACACGCGATTCTTCCCTTATTCGAAAACAATAGGCGATCGGATACAATTCGCTCGGCAACAGGCGACGCGCGCGCTCAGCTGCGGTTGGATAGCCCCTGGCGCTGCCCGTGCGGTTCTGGGAGCCGATCCCCCGGGATTTGATAGCGTCAGTCCTCACCCGCCCCGATCAATCCAGCGAGCAATCATTGACTTGCCGGTTACAAAGCAAGCCGCTTCATTAGCGCTCCTCGAAGCTGAAACCGGGTCCGGCAAAACAGAGGCCGCCCTTGCCCACTTTTTGCGCTTGTTCCACCAAGGCGAAGTCGATGGCATATACTTTGCGTTACCGACCCGTACGGCCGCCACACAGATTCACCAACGTGTGATCGATTCAATTGCCCGTGCCTTTCCCGACCAGGAACGACGCCCCCCGGTCATTCTCGCTGTGCCCGGCTACCTTCGCGTTGATGGCCACGAGGGGCGAGCCCTGCCGCATTTCAAGGTTTTGTGGAACGACAATCCTCGCGAACAATTACGTTATCGAAGTTGGGCAGCGGAACATCCCAAGCGCTACCTCGCCGGAACAATCGTTGTGGGGACCATCGACCAGGTCCTTTTGTCTACTTTGATGGTGGGGCACGCCCACATGCGATCGACGGCTCTTCTGCGCCATCTCCTGGTCGCCGATGAGGTGCATGCCTCGGATCCGTACATGGTGCGGTTGTTGAGTTCTGTGTTGGACAACCACCTCGCCGCTGGAGGTCACGCGTTGCTGATGTCTGCGACGCTCGGCTCTGTGGCCCGGCGCAAGTTTTTCTCGGTACCGCAAGAAGCGCCCAGCACCGCATCGCTAGAAAACGAAATCGCCATGAACTATCCGCTACTCACCGTCAAAAGAGGTTCAGCCAAACCCTTCGTAGTTACTTGCCCCTCGGAAGAAACGGGCAAAGAAGTTGCTCGGGAACTGCATACGTGGATGCAACGCTCGGACAAAGTCGTTGCGGCAGCGCTAACTGCGGCCGCTCGGGGCGCGCGCGTCCTCATCCTCCGCAACACCGTCACCGATTGCGTAGACACCCTCCTTGAACTGGAGAACACTGCTGCAACTTCTGGAACAACCGACCTGTTGTTCCGCTGCGCTGGGCAGGTGGCCCCGCATCACGCCCGTTATTCAAAAGAAGACCGCCAAGCTCTAGATGCTGCGCTCGAAAACAGACTGGCCGCTACAACACCAGGGCAAGGCATTGTTGTCGTAGGCACCCAGACAATCCAGCAGAGCCTGGATATCGACTTCGACCTCCTCCTGACCGACCTGTGCCCCATGGACGTTATGCTTCAGCGCATCGGGCGACTGCACCGACACGAGAAAACGCGACCGCATGGTTTTGAAAAACCCACGGTCCTGGTGCTGGTTCCTGAAGAACGTGACCTCGCGCTTCGCATCTCAACCCGAGATGGCAGCCCGAGTGGAAAGAACGGTATTGGAACCGTCTACGACGACTTGCGCGTTATAGAAGCCACGTGGCGCTGTCTTGAGAAATACGAACAACTCAATATCCCGGTGATGAACAGAAGGCTCGTAGAAAGCACAACTCATCCCGAAGCCCTGGCAACCATAACGGCTGGGCAGGAAATATGGACCCAGCACGGCGCATACGTCGCAGGGACAGGGGCCGCAGAGACGCGACTCGCCGGGCTGAACGTAATCGATAGAAATCGAGCCTTCGGCGAAGTTGGAATAGCGTTTCCCAGTGGCAACGGCACGCGCCGAATACCGACCAGACTCGGCGAAAACGATCGTATAGTAGAATTTGCCCCGTCTGTTCGATCAGCCTTTGGAAACGAATTTAGCCGCTTAACTATCCCTGCCTGGCTTTCAAGGAAAATAGCACCTGAAGCCGAAGTCCTTGTAACAGAGATCGAATCGAGCGGCATGAGATTCAAATTCGGCGAGTTTACCTTCCGGTACGATCGCCTGGGCCTCAGGCAGCTGGCAGAAAACGCGAGTGGGGGAGCTACCGCGAATGGCTGACGGTTGCGCCTTCAATCTTATCGACGACCCGGTCTTTCACATCGAAGCCGTGACCGGGGAGCGTCGCTGGTTAAGTCTACCGGAGGTGTTTGCAGCTATTGCCGAAGGAGAGAAGTTAGAATTTACGGGGCTACAGGCTCACCAGATGCACGCCTGGCACGCGTTCATGTGCCAACTCGCGGCCATCGCCCTGCACCGCGCACGCAGCTGTCGTATGGATTGCTTCGAGCCGGCAGCATGGCGCGACCTGATACTCGCACTGACCGAAGGCCGAGCTGAACCCTGGTGCCTGGTAGTGGAGAACCTCGCGCGTCCGGCCTTCCTCCAGCCGCCGGTTCCCGAAGGTTCACTGGCTGGGTTTAAGAAAGAAACTTCCCATCCTGACATGCTGGATCTGTTGGTGACATCTAGAAACCACGACGTGAAATGCGGGCGTGTCCGGCAGCCACGCCCCGAACACTGGGTCTATGGCCTCGTATCCGGCCAGACGATGGAAGGTTTTGCAGGTAAGAACAACTATGGAATCGTTCGGATGAACGGAGGCTATGGAAATCGAGCGGGCATATCAGCCGCCGCTGCCGACGACTGGTCAATAAGATTCCGGCGCGATACTGCTGTTTTGCTTGAGACCCGCGAGAACACAGCCCAAGCGTTTGGATACCCCACCAAAAATGGCCTTGCCTTGCAGTGGCTGGCCCCCTGGGACGGCAACTCATCTCTCCGGCTCGATGAATGCGACCCGTTCTTTATCGAAATCTGCCGGCGTATCCGGTTATCTCAAGCCCCCACCCTCATCGCTGCCAAGTATACCGGGACAGCTAAGCGACGAGTAGACTGCGGCGAGACCAAGGGTAACGTTGGTGATCCATGGATGCCGATCAAGAGAGAAGACAGCGCTTGCTATACCGCGAAAGACCTCTCCTACGCCAAGCTCCAGGAAGTGCTCTTCGGGGCCGACTTCCAACCAAGCGCCGCCAGTATAGTGCGGCCAGAGGATGGCCAGACCCCCGTGCTGTTGGCTAAAGTTCTGGTAGGCGGCCAGGGTGGAACCGAGGGCTACCACGATAGGACCATCCCATGTCGTTCTACAGCTCGGCGGCTCCTTGGTTCAGTCGATGGGCGGCAACAGCTCGGCGCGCTTGCAAAGCAGAGAGTCGAGTTAGTCGCAACGGTTCGCAACTCTGTTCTCCGTCCTGCAATACTTGCCCTGATACAGGGAGCTCCAGCAAACCTGAACTTAAAAGATAAACGCGCCGACCCCCTCGCCCGGAAGCTTGATCTCAAAGTTGACGGAAAATTTTTCGTCGCACTGTTTGATGACATCGATCGTGACCCGGGAGAGGCCATGCACGACTGGATCGAAACTATCCTCGCATTTGCCCGCGAAATACTGGATGAAGCGATCGCGAGCACGCCCATACCAACGGTTCGTCGTTATCGAGCAATCTCAGCAGCGGATACCATCTTTTACCGAGCCGCCCGGAAAAAATTCCCCGACAACTTTCCGCCGAATAAGAAAGAAACGAATGAGGATTATGGACCAAGTCAGTGAATCACGTTATTTACCGTCTACGGTAGGATATTTTGCCAAGCTGCTCAGCGAAGGACTCGCCCCGGGCGATATCGCCGCGCTGCGCCGGCTTCGCCCCGGTGCCCCGGATTGTTCTGCCTTCTGGCGGGTTATGGCGCTGCAGGAATCGGTACTGCCGGGACGGGGTCCTCACCGCGACGAGGCCGAGCGCCGCTGGGCCTGCATTCTGCAGGCGATGGCCGTGCTCAAGGGGATGCACCAACCCTCGGCAGCGATGGGTCCAGCATTGGCCGAGGCCAACATCAGCGAGCATCGAGTTCTACGTTTGCTTCGTGCATCAGGTGACCCTCTCGCCGATGCAGTTCGTATTACGGCTCACCACCTTTCGCAGAAAGCTGTCGCCATTGACCAGGCAGACCTCGCCGCGCTTGTCCTGAGCGACGGTGAGCCCACCCAGGAGGCAGTTCGTCGTCGCATCGCGCGCCGCTACTACAACACCCTTTCAAAGGAGGCTCTGAAATAACAATGGCCCGTTTCATCCAGATTCACTACCTCACGTCCTATCCCGCAGCTCTGCTCAACCGTGACGACGTGGGCTTCGCCAAGCGAATTCCCTTCGGCGGCGTTACCCGCACACGCGTGTCTTCGCAATGCATCAAGCGACACTGGCGAACGTTCCAGGGCGAAGATTCCCTTTCTTCTATAGAGGACACGGACATGGCGATCAGGTCTCGCCTGACCTTTGATCGGTTTGTTTATGAGCCCTTGATAGCAGAAGGCATAGACCAGAAAATGGCCAAAGAGGTTACCGCAGCTTTGATGGCCAAAGTGCTGGGAGAAAGCGCAAAAGCCAAGAAGGGCAAGGCAGTATCCGCGGAAGATCCCAAGCTGGCAACGGGCCAAATCACCGTTCTTGGTAAGCCTGAGCTGGATTACCTCAAGCAGGAAGCCCTCTCTATGTGCAGTGAAGCTGAGGGAAAGAAGATTGGCGACCTGGTCAAAAATCACTTCACGAAAGAAAAGAAAGCCAATATCAAAGCTCTGCAACAGGGCGCCGGCTTGGACGCTGCCCTGTTCGGGCGCATGGTAACAGGAGATATCCTGGCTCGGTGCGACGCAGCGTTACACGTGGCTCACGCTTTCACAGTGCACGCTGAGGCAACGGAAAGTGATTATTTTACTGCGGTTGACGACCTGCTTGGTGATAGCGATGATGCTGAGCTAGGCAGCGCTCACATCGGTAACACAGAGCTTACAAGCGGGCTTTTCTATGGCTACACCGTGATTGACGTACCGTTATTGATCGATAACCTTGGCGGCGATATATCCTTGGCGTCCGAGGTCACAAGGAGAATGGTTCACCTTGCGTCCAAGGTGTCGCCGGGAGCCAAGCTCGGGTCCACTGCCCCGCATGCTTACGCCCACTTGGTCATCATCGAATCCGGCTCTTCGCAACCGCGCACGCTGGCAAACGCGTTTCTACAACCCGTTGCTGAGCGACCTGACCTGGCAGCCAACACCTGTGAAGCTCTGGCCTCTCACCTCCGGGGCTTAGACGCGATGTACGGCAACGCGGACCGTAGATATGCAAGCCTGGGTGACGACACTGCTATGGAGCAGTTGGCCAAGCGCTTTGCTACATTGGCTGACTTGGCCGAGTGGGCCGGCGGCGAAGCGGGAGGCGTTACATGCTCCACGCCGTAGCGCTCCGCTTGGATGCTCCACTCATGTCCTTCGGAGGGGTGGTCGTGGATAACCACGGAATAACTGCGGCGTTCCCGGGCCGATCTATGCTGACCGGCTTGCTGGCAAACGCTCTCGGCTACAGGCACCGAGACGGCGCACGCCTGCAGGCTCTCCAAGCACGCCTGCGTTACGCGGTCAGATGTGATCGCCCGGGAAAAGAGTTACAAGATTACCAAACCGTCGGCCTTTCTCAGGATTTTCTCAAAGAAGGCTGGACCAGCTCTGGCTTGCCCGAGGGCCGCGAAGGCGGCTCGGCTAAAACCGGAACTCACATTCGCTACCGCGACTACCTGGCCGATGCCATATATACCTTGGCAGTAACTCTTGATCCTCTGGATGAACTCCCCGGTCTCGAAGAGATGGCCGGGGCCCTCAGAGCCCCCGCGCGCCCTCTCTTCATAGGTCGCAAGACCTGCCTGCCCGCAGGACCGCTGCTTATCGACCTCAGGAACGGAAGCTCTCTTCTCACCATTCTTCAATCTATCCCGGTGCCTTCGGCCAGGGCAGCAGAACCTCCCTGGCGAGCCTGGTGGCCGGCCGACGAAACAGCTGATTCTCCGGGCAGCAGGCTCATAGCCGTCACTGACGACCGAGACTGGCTCAACCAGATCCACACCGGGCGGCGTTGGATGAGAGAAGGGACCATCCATGGATGAAGCGCCCCTTCATATGATCCGGGTCGAATTGGATCGCGCGGGCTTGTTCGAGTTTGCCCGCAACCGCAGAATACCTCTCAGGGAAGTGGACCTGGGTTACATTATCCATTGCGCGCTTCGAGGGCTTTTCGCCGAACAAGCCCCCCAACCGTTCTCGTGGTCGGATGGCAGGCGAAGCGCCGCCGTCCTCGGTTATGGCGCAGCCTCGGCGACCGAACTCAAGCAATCGGCATCTGGTCAAACCGACCAAAGCTTGTTTTCTCTTTACCGTGAGAGCACGCTGGTCTCGAAAGAGATTCCTGCTGTCTTTCCCACTGGCCACCAACTGAATTTTGAGATTCGGACCTGTCCCATCGTTCGTAAATCAGCGGCCGGAAAATGGCATCGCAAAGGGGCAGAGGTCGACGTATTCCTCTCCCGCTGCTGGCAAGAAGGCGAAGATGTAATTATCGACCGTGGAGAAGTATACAGGGAGTGGCTTTCCCAACGCCTGGCGAAGGGCGGGGCGACCCGCCTGGTTAGCTCCCGCATGCTGGCCTTCCATCGGGAGCGAGTCGTACGCAGTAGTCACGGCAAGAAAAATTCCTTCAAGGTATCAGAGCGGCCGGTCGCTATCTTGGCAGGTACGCTTGAGGTGCAGGACCCAGATGCATTCCACGCGCTTCTTCGTCGAGGCGTAGGTAGGCACTGCGCCTTCGGTTTCGGTATGCTGCTCCTGCGTCCCTCGGACCGCCCCTGATGCTGAAGGGGCGCCTCGGACTTGAGACGGCAAGAATCCCTCACACTGATCGCCACGGAATAATGTGGCTTGCCCGCGGCAAACTGGCGGTTGAAGACGGAACCTTACACTTCATAACCGCTGGCAACGCGGATATACGCGCGGGGGACTACTCCATCCCCTTCCAGAACGTGTCTTGTCTTATATGCGAACCAGGCACTACGATCAGCCACGATGCCCTGCGCATTCTGGCCCGCCACGGTACCGGCCTGCTCTTCACTGGCGACAAGGGAGTCCGCCTCTATGCCAGTATGCCCTTTGGGCCGGATGACTCAGCTCGCGCACGGCAGCAGGTACGAGCCTGGAGCAACCCCGATGATCGAGCAAAAATAGTTCGCAAGATGTACGCGCTGCGCTTGGGTGAAATATTTCCAGATTCACCGATAGAGGTTCTGCGAGGGATGGAAGGCGCCCGGATGAAGGAAACGTATAAGCGCCTGGCGGAGCAGTTTGAAATCAACTGGCAGGGACGTAGATACGACCGCAGCAATCCTGAATCGGCCGATATTCCGAACCAAGCCATCAACCATTCGGCTACCGCAGTGGAGGCAGCTGCGATGGTGGCAACTGCAGCCACCGGCACCATTCCTCAACTGGGATTCATCCACGAAGACTCCGGATTATCGTTTTGCCTGGATGTTGCGGACCTCTTTCGTGACTCGATTACCATACCGGTTGCCTTCGGAGCCGCACGTGAACATCAAAGCCGACCCGACGAAGCAATCGAGCGGGCAGTCCGCAAGCTTGCCGGAAAGACGTTTCGCAAAACCCGCCTGATTTCCTCGATGATCGACAGCATAAAAACTATCCTGAGCGATGACTGTAATAGTAACCCGTAACGTCGTGCCCAGGTTTCGCGGTTTTCTTGCCTCATGCATGCTTGAAATCGGTCCCGGGGTTTACACTGCGCCAAGCATGACGCGGGCTGTGCGTGATCGGGTGTGGGCAGTTCTCGAATCCTGGTTCGACCATGCTGGCGGAGGCAGCGTCATTATGACCTGGCAGGATTCCACCCTTACCGGCGGCCAGAGCGTAAAGGCGCTGGGCTCCCCACCGTACGACATAGTAGACCTTTTTGGAGTATACATAGCCCGAAAACGCGTTGCGGATTCTCACAACGCAAGCTGAAAATGGCTGATAGCCATTTAGATCTTTGATAGAAAAAATTTGCCAGAGCCCTTGCCGCGCAGCGGCTCAGGACGGCAGGACTGCTTTGCCAAGTTGTCTGTATTAGAAAGTAGCAGATGCTCTCCAAACGGGGACCCCCCCGATTGGAGAGGCTCCCCCGCGCACGCGGGGATCGACC